>Ga0082212_10013088_pt1 | contig 10396 bp, 2 predicted proteins | sample TergutNt197P3_FD_71548 | JGI IMG/M metagenome (GOLD analysis project Ga0082212, IMG submission 71548) | Neocapritermes taracua P3 segment gut microbial communities from Petit-Saut dam, French Guiana - Nt197 P3 | ecosystem: Host-associated > Arthropoda: Insects > Digestive system > Gut ...
CACATAAGCAAACGATATAATTCCGATTATATCAGCGGAATCGAGTCCGCGTGAGTCGGATTGTTCGGACTCGGTCGCGGCATTCGCGGCAGTCGTTTCGACAGTCGTCGTTTCAGCAGCAGTCGCGGGAGTCGTGACTGCGGTTGTCGTTGCGGTCGTAATCTCGGGAGTGGCAGTCACGACAACCTCTTCGGGGACTAAAACCCCCGACAAATATTCGATAATTCCCGACGCGAGGGACTCGCCGATTAAGTCTAAATAGTCGGTGGAAACAAGACGTTCGTATTCGGCGGGATTGCACAGGAATCCCATTTCAAAAAGCATTGACGGTGCGGGAGTATACCGTGCAAAAGCAAAATTTTGTTTAATAGCGGGGACGAGTCCCGTTTTAGCGGGAAGCCCCTCTTTGACGGGGACGTTTGCGGCATTGACACCCGAAACGATGTGTTTGAGAATTGAATCAGCCGTGCTTTTCGACTCGTTCAGCGTATAGAACATGAGCGGGCCGCTCGCACTTTTGAAGTCCTGATACATAGCCATTGAATTTGCGTGGATACTCACGGTGAAGTCGGCGTATTGTTCTAAGTTATACAGTTGTTCAAGGCGGTCTTTGACTAAAAAAGTGTCCTCCGTATCGCGTAAGAACACGACGTTTACGCCTTTGCTTTCCAAGTAAGCGGAAGTCACCCGTGCGACATACAGAGTCACGTCTTTTTCCATGAACCCGTATGCCCCGGGAGGCCCTAACGCACCCGGGTCTGTCCCGCCGTGACCCGCGTCAATGACTACGACGGTATCTTCCAACTTAGACGGCGGGGCGTGGAATTGTAAGTCTATGTCGCCCTCTTCCGTGATTTTGACAAGGAATCCCGTGGCGTTCTCGTTGTCGCGGGGAATCTCGCGTGTTTCGCTGTCGCCGTCGAACGGGAACAGCGTCAAAACTGCCGAGTCTTCGTGCATTTCCACGCTGTACAGCGTACTTTGCAGGTTTTCGGTAAAGTCTATTTCCTCAACATTGCTTTTAAACACATACGAGCCGTCGTGGATTATATAACACTCGTCGTTGGAGGCGAGTAGCCCGAAAACCGTTCCCTTAGCGAGAGGAGTCCCCATTTTATTGTCGTCGTCGCCGTCGTAGAAGCGGGAAATGTTGGGGTCGGCGGCTTTGCCGTAACGCGGTTCGTCGAAATAAACCATTTGTTTTTTGGAGGAAGTCCCACTCGGGGTTTTGCGAATGACGTTGAGTTCGGTGGTCTTTTCTCCGTTGACGAATACAAAGAAGTTGTCCCCGAGTTCGAGCGGTGTCAGCAGACTGAAATATCCGCTCGCGGTGGTCGCGACCTCCTCGTCGTTGATAAACAGCGGGAAAGCGGGGTCACAAGCACCAAGCAGACTCATCTGACTCGTGTACATAGTTACGACTCCGTCAACCGCCGCAGAAGGTCCCCCGACGCCCACATGAGGAAGAATGATAAATCCCGAGTCCCCGAAGTCACCGCGACTGTCCCTGCCTCCGAGAGTGAATCCCGTGGTTGTTATAAGGTATATGGTCAGAATTAGCAGTAAGATTGTATATTTTTTCATCAGTATTAATTATACTACAAAAAATATTTTCTGTCAATGGTTGACAAGATGTTTTTTATATGATATAATAGTTCAGTAAACCGCCGCCATAGCGGCGAAAATCAAGGCGGATTTCCCGCCGCAGATTTTGGGGTATGGGGTGGAATCCTCATTTAAACCGCCGCCATAGCGGCGAAAATCAAGGCGGGTCTCCCGCCGCAGATTTTGGGGTATGGGGTGGAATCCTCATTTAAACCGCCGCCATAGCGGCGAAAATCAAGGCGGGTTCCCCGCCGCAGATTTTGGGGTATGGGGTGGAACCCCATTCAAAAGGAAGCGTAGCTCAGCTGGTTAGAGTACCCGCTTGACATGCGGGGGGTCACTGGTTCAAGTCCAGCCGTTTCCATGACGAGAGTCATTATGGGAGAAATCCTCACTACCGAGAAGTAGTGGGGATTTTTGGTAAACGAAAAAATCAGTGACACAGGCTGAATTGTAAGTAACAAATAAATCTTTACAAAATAATAACCAAAATTTTAAAAAAATTTTTAATAAAGTATAGACACTCTGTCATTATTATGCTATAATTGATTTAATTACCTTTGTTAAAGCCACTCGTCACTACATATAGTGGTTTTTACAGGGGGAATCACAATAAAAAAATAAAAAGAAAGGTTTGAGGTACTAATATGACTATGAGAAAACGAATCCTCTCTGCCCTACTGAGTGTCGCTATGGTGATTTCGGTGTTTACGTTTGCACCGACTGTCCCGAATTTGGCGATTACCGCGAGTGCGGACGAAAACGGCAATTATTATTGCGGTGACGTCCTCGGTAACGGCAATATCGGAATCAATGACGCGCTTGAAATTCTGAAATACTTAGCGAAATTGAACAGCACTATCAGCACAGAATCGAAATCGCGGATTGCGGCAACGGGAGCGTCGAGGGGAACGGGAATCGGCAGTTTCACCTCCATTAGTGCGAACTTGGAAAACAAGGACGTTTTTCCGGGAATTAACGACGCACTCGAAATTCTGAAATACTTGGCAAAGCTGACAAGCTACTACACGGCACTCCACCCGCAAAACGCAAGCTGTGACTGGTGCGGAGAAAAATCCGCTCCTGTTATTGGGGACGTTGCTATGCCGTCGGCAGGAACGGGGATTCCGTTCAGCGTGACTTTGACGGCGAGCGGCGACGGACTCACATGGAGTATCGACAGCGGCAATCTGCCCGCAGGACTGTCCATCAACTCCTCGACAGGCGTTATTTCGGGGACTCCGACTGCGGACGGTGCTTTCACTTTCACGGCAAAAGCAACCAACGCGGACGGCAGCGGAACAAAACAATTCACCATTAATGTAACAAAAGTAGACGTAACCACTTCCGAACAGACACCGCCTCTCAACACCGGAACCACTACCACTACTACTGTTACTAACGAACCCGCGACTACACAGTCTGAGGGCGGGTCTACCGACGAGTCAACCACTACGACTACAACGACGACCGCCACAACCGTTTCGGACGGTGACCCCACCACAACCGATACGACCGTATCTGCACCTACAACGACCGACACCACCACAACGGGTACGGACACTACAACGACGGGTACAAACACAACTACAACCGTTTCGACGGAAACAACGACTACCGCGTCAACGGCTACAACCACCACGGGAACAACGGCGTCTACTACCACCACTACAAAAGACCCGAACACCGAGCCTGTTGATGAGGGCGATGAAAAAGGTCCGAAATTCTCTCACCCGTCGGGACTTTATCTGAGAGGGTTCGAGTTGGAACTCACTCCGAGAAACGGCGGCGAAATCTGGTACACATTCAGCAGCAGTACCGCCACCGAAAACGTCCTCGCGGGCGTTGAATGGAAAGACGTATTCGGGCATATGTCGATAGCACGTCACGAGGGCGGCGTTAAGCCGACTCCCGGTGCACCGTCTATCAAATATGACCCTGCTAAACCGATTGAGGTAATTTTACCGCGTGACAGAAGTGCTTTCACGGTCAGTGCGATTGAAGTCGTGGACGGCGTGGCGTCACAGCCGAATACACGTTCTTTCATCAGAGCAAAAGAAGACCTTGCGAAAAACTGGGGCGAAAATGACTTCTTGGTATTCGCGCTTTACGCAAACGCAAAAGATGTCTTTGACCAGAAAACCGGTATATTCGGTGCAGGTCAAGACCGACTTGACTGGATTGACGCTTACGCGGCTCTCGGCGGGAAATCCCGCGAGCAAGTCATAGCGGCAATGGACAGTCACTTGACACAGGGCGATTATCCCCCGACTTTACCCGCTAACTTCACCCGACGCGGCAAATACGCCGAGGTAGAAGTTAACGTGGAAATATTCGACCCGTACAGAAACTCACGCCGCGTAAATCAAAGAGCGGGAATGAGAATCAAGGGCGGATGGTCTCGCGGAACATTCGTAAACGAGCAGAAAACCTTTGAATTTTATGCGAGAAGCTCCTACGGCGACCGCGGAAACTTCTTGTGGCCCTTATTCGGCGAAAAACACACCTTCTTCGAGGGCAACATGATGCACCGCTATGAGAGATTCCGCGTAAGAAACGGCGGTACTGACCGCGAGCAGACTTATATGCGTGACGAAATGGCGAGCGAACTCGCGAAGGTATCGGGTATTGAGTCGGCACAGGACTACCGTCCGGGCGTGGTATTCCTCAACGGTGCGTACTACGGAATGGTATTCCTCAAATCGCCGAGAACCAACGACCATTGGAGACGTCAGTACGAAGCGCGCGACGGCGGCTTTGAAATGATTGGTTCCAACGAGAACGGCTCCGCAAGCTGCGGACGTGTCGGCTGCGGTCGTGTCATCGCAAACGGCGAGGCACAAGGTTCAAGTTTAATAGCGGGAACTCCGAGACCTCTCGAATGTGGACCCGCAACACAAAGCAAATGTACTAATCCCGATTGTAAATCCTCGTGGTCATCTTATAACAGCGCGTGTGAAAAGCTCGGGTACTGCCGCGGGTCTCACCGCGACTTTAAAGGAGATGTTGTCTCTTCCGTACCCGTAGAGGGTTCGGGGTCTTGGGCAGAAGTCAGACAATTATTGCGTGGTACGCTGTCAAGCTCTTTGAGCAACGAAAATCTTGACAATGTCGGCACGGGCGACTCCGCTAACTGGAAAAGACTCAATGAAATCTTAGACATCGACCAAGTAATGCACTACTACGCAATCGAAATCTTCGGCGGGAACTGCGACTGGCCCTCCAACAACGTGGAAATGTGGCGGTATTACCCCAACGACGAAGAAAAAGCACTTATCGCCGAGGGTAAAATGCACTCCGATTTGGACGGCAGATGGCGTATGATTGCACAGGACTTGGAATACGGTTGGGGACTCTGGCAGACGGGCGACCCGTTGCCGTCGGCGACCCACCCGAGCGATAATACACTTTGGGCAGTCATCAACAGACCGGGTGCGGTAAAAGTCAGCGGACAACTCGGCGGACGTTCTCACTTCAACGCAACCACCAACGCTACCTATATTATAGCGGCGTTGACAAAGCGTCCCGACATGAGAGCGAAATTGGCTAATGCGTTCTCGGATATTATGGAAGCGTCACACAACGCGACTTTCTCGGTAGGCGTTTACGAAAAAATCCGCGACGCTATTAAAACTGAACACTCCGCAATGCTTGCGGCTAACGGAAGTTCGACAAGAAGAATCTCTGAGCTTGCACGTAACGGTCAGGACAAAGACGGTCCCGGCTGGCCCTTAGCCGACTCTATCTACGGCGGTGCACAAGACCCCGGTATGGGTACAAAAGCAATCGAGGAATTCTTAAAAGCAAGAGGCAACACCTCTACGGGCGTTCCCTCGCACATTCAGTCTGAACTCGGACTTTCGTGGTCGAGCAGATACGATGTCAGCGTTACAGTCGGGGACGGCGGCGAGGCTGAAATGAACACACGTCCTATCGGCGTACACGGCGTCCCGAGCAACGACCCGCGTGGTCAAGGCAGAGGAAGTGCTGTAACAGGCAAATACTTCACAGGCGTGGAGGTTCCGATAATTGCCGTTCCTTGGGCAGGATTTGTAGTAGACTCCGTAACGGCGTCTACGGGGACTGTCACACCCAAAGCGGGTGCACTCAACACATGGACTGTTGACGCGGCGGCGACCGTGAACATCACGTTCAAACGCGACCCGAACGCAGACCCGCGTGAAATGGTGGAAATCAATTCCAGAAACAAAGACGAGTATGTCGAAATCCGCAACAACAGCACTTCGCCTGTCAGCATGGACGGATACTTCCTCACTGATGACGGCGGAACAAACAACAGCAACAACTTGGAAAAATGGGCGTTCCCGTCGGGAATCACCATTCCCGCAGGCGGAACAATCAAAGTCGGCAGCAGAAGCAACGAAGACCCCGAAGGGTTCGCGGCTATCACCAACTTTAATATGGGACTCGGCGAGAGAATCCGTCTTTCCAACTCAAACGGCGAAGTGGTTCAAATGGTAGAAGTGTCGCGTACTTCCCGCGAGCAGACGCAAGTCCGCGGAATCGACGGTAAATGGAGATTAGTCGGTTCTAAGTTAGACTTCGTACCTCCGCACGCAGGCGGTAACGGCGAAGACGACCCCGACGTCAACTGTATAACAGAATGGTCTGAAACAAAGGTAAAAATCACAGTTGAAGAAGACGACTTCTGGTCAACATCAGGTCCCGTTGACGTATGGCCTCCGACGGGCGGTCCGTGGGGTGGTTCACCCGGTATGACCGTAACCTACAACAACGGTATGCTCACCATCTCCGCTCCCGGTATGGGCGGTTGGGGTGCACCTCACACAATGGAAGTAAGCTGGGGTTACTGGTAATATCCGATTAGCAAAATAATAAAGCCGTCCCGATTTTATAATCGGGGCGGCTTTGTTAGTGAATAATGTTTTTGTTGAAATTTCGGGACAAAAGTGATATAATGACTTCATGTTAAAAATTATAACTTCCCTATGCGGGAAAAAAAGACTCGAATATTTAACCGCAAAGCTGACCGCCTCCGACTCGGCTGTGCTTGTTGTCCCTGAACAATTTCTGTTCGAGAGCGAACGCGGAATGTACCGACTTCTCGGGGCGAGAAAAATTGCAATCACGGAAATAACGGGACTGTCCAAATTAGCCGCCGACCTCCTCAAAAAGCACGGCGAGCCGAAACTGTACGCCGACGATATAGTCAAGATTGTCACCATGTACAAGACTCTGCGGCGGCTGTCCCGTTCGCGTCGCGGCGAGGATGCCGCACCCTACGTCTACACCTCCGTGACATTCGATTCGGCGAAAAGATTTCTCGATATAATCGCCGACTTGAAATCGGCGGACATTTCCCCCGCCTTACTCAAAGACTCGTTATTGCCGAATGAAGAAAATCCCGACAATAACAAACAGGAGTCGGGGTTAGCGGACAAGCTCCGCAGTATTTCCGAGATTTACGAGGCGTACAGTGCATTTTTAAACGCCGACGAATTTGCCGATAAGTTAGACGACATTTCCCGTGCCGCCGACTTAATCGACAGTCTTGACTTGTTACGAGGAAAAGAAGTCTTTCTATACGAGTTTGACGGGTTTTCGGCGAGTCAAATCAAGCTGATTCGGGCTGTGTCCGAGTCGGCGGACAGTGTGACTATATTGCTCAGAACCGACGCAGAAATGAGCGAAGTCCCCGAGTTTCGTGCCGTAAACACGCTGATTAGTCGGTTGAAACGTGACATTCCTTTTGAAGTCGAGGTTTTGGGCGGGGAGTCGTATTCGCCGCGTGTCGAGTTGTGGCAGTCGGACAACGTGCGGGGCGAGAGTGAATTTGTCGCGGCGGAAATCCGCAAACTTATAACCGAAAACGGGTACATCTGCAACGACATCGCTGTTTTGACTTGCGGAGGAAGTCCCGCCGACAGCACAAGACTGAAACAGTCGCTGAACGAATACGACATCGCCTGCTACACCGACCTCCCCGAACCGATTATCGCAAAGTCCATGACTCGGTTTGTTTTAACCGCGTTGGAGGCGGTCGGTTTAGACACGCCGAAACTTCTGTCTTACATAAGGAGCGGTTACGTCCGCGTCCGCTATGACTTGGAAAATGACGATACAGTCCGAAATTTGCGGCTTGCGAGTCCCGATGAAGTCCGACTGAAAGGCTCCGACAAGAAATACGCCTTTGACAAGGGCGGGTCACGCCTTACCCGCCGACTGTCGAAACGGAGCATGGACTTGCTTGAACGCACCGCGTTCCGATACGCTTTGACCCGCCGCGAATGGGGGAAGTCTTTCCCGAAAACAAGTGCGGACTTGCGGCGGGTCGAACCGCTGAGAAACGATATAGTCCGACCGCTTCTTGACTTAAAAGCGTCCTGCGAAAACAAGGACGGGAGCGAAATAACCGAGATTCTGTGCCGATTTTTGCTTGACACAATGCAGTTGCAAAAGACTGTCCTCGGTCTGTGCGAGCAGACGCAGTCCGACTTTGAGAACAAGTCCTTAGCAGAGGAGTTTCGGCAGTTGTGGGACTTGATTATAGACGTTTTTGAGTCGCTTTACGCGGCTCTGAAAGGCGAACAGTTGACTCTCGGCGAATACACCGAGCTGCTACGCGGAGTCTTTTCGTCGGTGAATATCGCCAAGCCGCCGCAAGTCCTTGACGCGGTGGTAATCGGCGACTTGTCCCGCAGTCGAATGTCGGACATCAAAATCGTGTTCGTGACGGGGGCGGTGTCGGGGAAGTTCCCGAAAAGCTGTGCCGTCGCGGGGGGCGGGATTTTCACGGGTCGGGAGTTGGAGTCGCTGTCGGAAAGAGGACTCGAACTGTCATCAAACTTACAGCAACGCTACGACTTCGAGCGGCTTGTCGTGAACAAAACGCTGACGCTCCCGTCCGAAAAGCTGTATTTGTGTGCGGCGTTAAGCAATTCCGCGTGGGAGGAATTAATTCCGTCTGTAATATTTTCGGAATTTGCTGACTCGCGAGGGTGTACAATCCGCAGAACCGCCGACTTGCCGCTGACCGAGCGAGTCCGCACCGTTAAAAGTGCGAAAAGGATTCTCGCGGAAGAAAACGTCGGACTGCCGCAGGAAGTCTTAGACAAAGTCCTTGACCGGATTCTTTCGCCGAACGAACGGAGCGTCCGTCAAAGCGAGCATATTTTAGACTCCTCAACGGCGAACGCCCTGTTCACGCAAAGCCGATTCTCGCCGACTGCAATCGAAACGATGATGAGTTGCCGATTCCGCTATTTCTGCAAGTACGGGCTGAACATCGACCTCCCCGTAGCCGAAAATGAGGACGAGCCTGTCGCACTCGAACGCGGTAACATAATCCACTACTGTCTTGACCGAATCTTGCGGGAGTCCCCGCGTTTACAAGACGGTGATTTAGACGCTTTCATCGAGTCGTGCATTAAAGAATACCGCGACTTGCGTCTGCCGTCGGGTTATGCACAGACTGCGCGGCAGTCGTATATTCTGATGAGTTTCAAGACGGGGATTTCCCGCATGGTAAAGCACTTTGTCGGCGACTTTGACAATTCGCTGTTCAAGCCTGCCGAGTTCGAGAAGAAGATGGACTTCATGTTCGGAAACGTCCGTCTGACAGGGAAAATCGACAGGATTGACCGATTCGGCGACTATGTGAGAATTACCGATTATAAGTCAGGGCAAAAAGAAATGGACTTCCCCTCGGTTTTCTACGGACTTGATATGCAGATGTTACTGTATCTTTTCGCCGTTTGCGACAGCGGCGGCAAACCCGCCTCCGCCCTGTACCTGCCGAGCGACGGGAGCAAAACCGACGGTGTTTTACTCCCCAAAGACTCCGACTCCGCCGCCGTGACTCGGAAGAGTTGGCTGTCGGCACATACGCCGAGCGGGATTGTAGTCAAAAACAACGACGACGTGTTCGGCGACTTCGTCAAGCAGGAGTCACGCTACCGTGCCGAAACCAACGCCACCGAAAGAAAACGCTTTTTCAAAGTCGAGGAATTGAGCGAAGCCGCCTACGAGCGTCTGAAAGACTACTGCGGTCGCTTAGTCGGGACGCAGGTGTCACGGGTTAAACGCGGAAACGTAGAAGCAGTCCCGCTGTCGTACAGCGCGGCGTCATGCAAGACTTGCGATTACTGCGAGTATTCGTCTGCGTGTAATCGACTTAGGGTAAAGGTTATGAATAAAGAAATGATAGGGAAAATTCTATGAAAAAATGGACTCCCGAACAACAAAAAGCAATCTCCCAACCCGCAGTCGCGGACAAGCCTGTATTGGTGTCGGCGGCGGCGGGGAGCGGGAAAACCGCTGTATTAGTCGAGCGGGTCGTGGACTTGCTGTGCGACCCCGTCAACCCGATTCGTGCGGACAAAATCGTGTTGGTCACGTTTACCAAGAAAGCCGCATCGGAAATGAAGTCCCGGCTTGAACAGGAACTTCGTGAACGTCTTAACGCGTACTCGCAAGTCCCGACCTCGGCGGCAGTCCTGCAAAAACAGCTAATCAGACTCGAAGAAGCGGGAATTAACACGATTAACGCATTTTGTCTGAATTTACTGCGGGATAATTCGGGATTTATCGGTCTTGAACCGGGGTTTGAAATCGCGGGCGAGGAGGACTTGGAGCTTTTTGCCAAGCAGGCTATGGACGAGACCTTGGAGCAATTCTATAACGGTGGGTTTACTTCGGAGGAGGTTATACGTACAGTCGAATTTTTCGGCGCGAACGGAGACTCGGGATTACAGCGGTGTATTCGCGATTTGTTCGGGTTTACGCGCAACCTGACGGCGGACTTCGCCGA
>Ga0082212_10013089_pt1 | contig 10396 bp, 7 predicted proteins | sample TergutNt197P3_FD_71548 | JGI IMG/M metagenome (GOLD analysis project Ga0082212, IMG submission 71548) | Neocapritermes taracua P3 segment gut microbial communities from Petit-Saut dam, French Guiana - Nt197 P3 | ecosystem: Host-associated > Arthropoda: Insects > Digestive system > Gut ...
TCTCCTCATATTTTACGCCGGAAAACAGGGGCACTCCCTTTTGTTCAAGCCACCAGAACAGGCGCACCTTGTAATTCTGAACCACGCCTTTTCCCATTTCCTCATCCGTGTCAACGACAGTTACGCTTCTGCCGCGTTTGACCAGAAACAAGGCCAACTGCAGGCCGTGTATGCCGCCGCCGATAATGACAACTCTTTTGCCGACCGGCATCAAGAATTTCGTGGCGCGCGCGAGCAGCCGGGGACCGGCGAACCTTAAATATGTTTTCAACTGACGGTTCAGCGCCGCCGCCCTGACCACATTGCGTGAATCGATTCCAGGTATTTCGGGAACGACATATTGACCTCCCGCAGCAAGTATGAGCACATCCGGCTTCTCCGCTTCAACCAGCGCCCTGTTCACATCTTTGCCAGGATGAATCTTGACGCCAAGCTTTGTAATTTGGGTGTTGAGATAGCGAATCAGTGCGGTAAGGTCCTCTATTTCGAGCCCCTTAACCGTGGCGGCCACGGGTACGGATCCTCCCGGTTGGCGTTCTTTCTCATACAGCGTTACTTCATGTCCCCTCAAAGCCGCTACTCTTGCCGCCTCCATTCCCGCAGGCCCGCCGCCTGCTACCATAACCTTTTTCTTTTTAACGGCGGGTTTAATCTCGTATTCGCGCTCTCTTGCAAGAGAAGCGTTTACGCGGCAGCACGACCTTCCCGGAATTATATTGTCAAATATTGCGTCAATGCAGGAGAGACAGCGCGTGCATGGGGCTATATCATCCAACCTTCCGGCGGCAACCTTGTTGGGAAGTTCCGGGTCGGCCAGCAGGCGTCTGGTCATGCCGATAAAGTCCGCTTTGCCCTGCCGAAGAATCTTCTCTCCAAGTTCGGCATCAATTCCCGCGGTGGCAATCACAGGTATGGAAACCGCCTTTTTAACCGACGCCGCGAGAGGAACCCAAAATCCGGCCCCGCTGCGGCTTCCATCAAGTCCTTCTTTTGGAAACGGGTCAGGAAGTTCCGGATAGCAGACCGCGTCCGGCCAGTTGATTAAAGCATATATAGGGCCTAAACCATCGGCTTTTGGATGAAGGTTATCCGCGCCCGCGGCTTCAAAGATTCGCCCGAACTCCCGGCCCTCCGCGGGAGTTATGCCGTCGTCTACCCCATATTCGGCGGCATTGTAAAGGACGCCGACAGGGAAATTTTTTCCCAGACGCCGCTTTATTTCCTCCAGTATTTCCACCACAAACCGGGCCCTGTTTTCCAGGCTTTGAGGGCCGTATTTATCCGTACGTTTGTTCCAGTGACGTGACATAAACGTATTGCCCAGGTGCTGCGTACCGCAGTGTATCTCCAGGTGGTCAAGCCCGGCCTTTTTGTACCGCTCCGCCGCCTTCACGAACTTTTCCTGGATTTCTTCAATATCGGCTATGCTTGCTTCAACCGCCTCCTCGCCAAAGCCTCCAAACACTTCAGCTCTCATTACGGAAGCGGCTATCGGCGGACGCCCGGAAAGCGACGACGGGCACCAGGGGCCGGCATGCATCATCTGCGCGGATAATTTGCAATCATGTTTGTGGACGGCGTCCGCCATTTTGCTGAAGCCGGAAATGTATTCGTCGGCGTCGATACGGAAGCCGTCGGGCATCCTCGCGCCCAGGGGATAATCAACGTAGGCATTCCAGAAGATAAGCATGCCCGCGCCGCCCCTGGCCAGCGTCTCCATGTAGTCGATGGTTCTCTGGTTTATATGAAAACCATCGAGATCATGGGTATTCATTTCCGCGGCAGTCTTTATGATTCGGTTCTTAATCTGAAGCTTTCCTATGCTGTAAGGTGAAAGCAGCTTTTCGAACCGCGCATTTACGCTCATTGTCATTCCTCCTTTGTGTTTCAACTGCCGCCGGTTTGGGCGGTTCGCGAACCGCCCCTACAGTTCCGCGCAAACGACTTTTACGAACTTGCCTTTTTCAAGATGATAATGAATAAACTGCGGAATCATGGCCGTCTGTCCGACGGTAAGCGGCGTGAGCCTGGGGTAGTCCGAGGCGGCTACCGCTTCCGGTGTCAGTTCATTCACTCCCTTAATTTGTACTCTGACCTCAAGCGCTATCGTATGTTCATCAGAGACAAAACGATCAACAATCACGCTTTCTTCAATATAGGCATGAAGAAAATTGTAGAACTTCATTACCGCTTCCCGGGACTTTAGGGAACCTCCTATATGGATCATTTCGAAGTCGTCGGCGAAATAAGCAAGAAATCCATCATAATCCCTGCCGTTAAATTTTTTTAAGTACACGTCAAATTCTTCACGGTTCATAATATGCCTCTCAGCTTTTTAAGTTATTTGGCCCTGCATTCGAAATTGGCTGCGTCATCCGTACTGCCGGATCCTTTGTACACGGCCACCTGCGGCCAGGGACAAAGCGGCCGCGTCATCGGCTGCGTTTGCGCCAACGGCGGCTGCCCGGTTTTGGCGGCGGGCTTTGCGGGCGCGGCCGGGCGCGTGGCGATAATGCGATCCGGTTTTTTGCCTGTTTCCACCCAGCGGTCAATTTCGGAAAGCATATTCACCACGCTTGGCCCATCGCCGCCGCTGCAGTGTCCGACACCCGGCATCATGAAAAGTTGTACCGAATCTTTCAGTTTTTCATCTTTCAGATTTGATGTCAGCGACTGGTAAAAATCAATGGTGCTCCGCGCTGGAATCAACCCGTCGCCCCATCCGTGCGAAAGCAGCAATTTGCCGCCGCTTTCAAGAAATTTAACCGGCCCGTCCGGCGGAACATCAAGAACCGCGCTGCCGTATTTACGTGAAGCCTCGATGTCTTTGTCGTAATCATAAGTTTTGAAATCCCATTTCGGATCGGCAAAGACGAGATCCCTGAAGTATGAAGTCGCGACGGGGAAAGGTTCGCTGCCGCTGACCAGCATCATGAACTGTGTCTCGCTGCCAGGCTCGAATCCGGCGTAAATCTTCTCGCCGGTACGCGCGTTCTTCACGCTGCCGTATATGTCGCGCAATGCCTCAGCCTGCGAGGCGGTCAGGCAGTCATTCGTCGCGCCGTCTTTGCAGACAATGCTTCGGGGATCGAAATTGCAGCTTTCCGGGTCGCTGACAATGCCGTCCTTAACGCCGTCTTTTTCATCGCATTGCGCGATATACGCCCTGTTGGCTGCCATCAACTGCGGCATCGAAAGTTTGCGTTCCGGCTCTTTTGACGACGCATAGTTAGCCCACATCGTGCTAATCATCAGCCCCACCATTGGATTTGCAGGGGCCATTGAAGATATGCCGTCAAAATCATTCGGATAGCGGTAGCTTGCCATTAGTCCCTGCCTGCCGCCGGTTGAGCAGCTTACCCAGAGTGAACGCTGTTCCTTTTTTCCGTAGTAGGCTTCAATAAACATTTTTGCTTTTACCGTCATTTCATGAACAGCGCGATAGCCGAAGTCAATCAATTTTTCCGGATGTCCTGCCGCGAACGCTCCCGACATGCCGTCGCCGACATGTCCCGTGTCCGTCGCCACCGTCGCGTAACCGTCGGCGAGAGGTTCCGCAAGGGCTGAATAACTGATGTTGCCCGCCCAGACGCCGTTGCCGATGCCGGCCAGTTTTCCATTCCATTTTTCGACGGGCATCCAGACTTCGATTTTTATGTCCGAATCGGCGCTTGGCGTCAACGTGGCGGTGACGCGGCAAAAGGCTGGAGTTGCCTTAAAAGCGGCATTGCCGCCCGGGCCGCCCGAAAGCATGCCGCCCGCTCCGGGAGGCGTGAACGCGCCCGCGGCGACAACGTCAGCCGAAGTGATTTTTCCATCCGGCAGTTTTAGCGACGCCAGGCTTTCACATGTGGCGGCGGCCGCAGGTATCGCGGCAATAAAACAGCCGATAACAGCAATCGAAATCAATCTCATAGTATTTTTCAACATAATATTCCTCCATTGGACCTGGGAGCGCGAGCCCTGGGAGCGCGGGCGTCCCCGCCGGCGTACAATTAAAATAAATGGGTGCGCCGAAGGCGCTTCAATTAAAGCGGGCAAAGCCCGCGTTTATTTTATTAATTGTACGCCGGCGGGGACGCCCGCGCTCCCAGACTTTCATTTCCCAATTCCGGCAATACACAGGTATTTGATCTGTAAATAATCTATTATTCCGTATTTCGAACCCTCGCGCCCCAACCCGGATTGTTTAACTCCGCCGAATGGCGCGGCCTCGTTCGACAGCAAACCCGTATTTATTGCCGCCATGCCGTATTCCAGCGCTTCGGCGACCCGGAAAATACGCCCAATATCGCGGGCATAGAAATAACTCGCCAGCCCGAACTCGGTATCGTTGGCCATTGCGATAACTTCATCTTCAGTGCTGAAACGAAATACCGGCGCCAGCGGCCCGAAGGTTTCTTCTTTTGCGACCAGCATGCCTGCGGTTGCGTCGCGCAAAATAGTCGGCTCGAAAAAAGTCCCGCCGAGCGCGTGGCGTTTGCCGCCGCACACCAAACCGCCCCCCAGACGCAAAGCGTCGGCGATATGCTCTTCAACCTTGGCGACGGCGGCTTCATCAATCAACGGCCCCTGGTTGACGCCCGCGGCAAGCCCGTCGCCGACTTTCAGCGTTGCTACAGCCTTTGCGAGCCTGTCGATAAACTTTTCGTAAACACCGTCCTGTACGTACAGGCGGTTGGCGCAAACACAGGTTTGTCCCGCGTTGCGAAATTTTGAAACCATCGCGCCCTCGACGGCGGCTTCGATATCGGCGTCGTCGAAAACTATGAACGGCGCGTTGCCGCCCAGTTCCATCGAAACTTTCTTTACCGTCGCCGCGCACTGCGCCGTCAATTGGCGGCCGATTTCCGTCGATCCCGTGAACGAAAATTTTTTAACAAGGTCGTGTCCGGTCAGCGTCTTGCCAATCGGAGCGGCTTTGCCTGTAATCACCGAGAAAAGCCCGCCGGGCAAACCGGCGCGTTCAGCCAATTCCGCCAGTGCCAGCGCGGACAAAGGCGTCAGGCTTGCCGGACGCACGACGATAGCGCAGCCTGCAGCGAGCGCAGGCGCGGCTTTGCGCGTAATCATGGCGTTTGGAAAATTCCACGGCGTGATTGCCGCGCATACGCCTACGGGTTCTTTAAGGACAATAATTCGCTGATCGGAATTAAGCGCGGGAATCGTATCGCCGTAAATCCGTTTGGCCTCTTCGGCGAACCATTCTATGTAAGAAGCTCCGTAAGCAATCTCGCCTTTCGCTTCGGCGAGAGGTTTTCCCTGTTCGAGGGTAAGCAGCGCGCCCAAATCTTCCTGGTTTGCCATGATGAGGTCAAACCAGCGGCGCAATATCGTTGACCGCGTTTTTGCAGGCGTTTGCCGCCATGACCGCATCGCCCGATGCGCCGCTTCAACCGCCCGCGCAGCTTCCGCCTCGCCCATGTCGGGCACATGACCGATGAGCGCGCCGTTCGCCGGATTATGCACCGGAAACGCAGCGCCGTTTTCGGCATCCTGCCAGCTGCCTTCAATGTAACACCGCTCTTTCAGCAGGGACGTATCTTTAAGTGGAAACGAAGACATAATAAACCGCCTTTACACCGCATATTTATACTATAAATGAGTTCATAACAAAACAATCCTGCCCAAATCGCCGGTTGTTCATTAGATACAAAGAGAGGTTCATTTTGGAACCGCTCAGAAATTTCAAAATGACCTGCGAAAAAAGTAACATTGCGCATTATGAGGAATCGAATTCTGACTCCGGCAATCTCTGCATTGTCAGCGAAGATGAAGGCGTCTACACGCCGCGCAACGCCGAGGATAGTCCGTTGTATCAAACCGTTGTAAAAAACCTTGAAACCTTCCTTTCCGATCATCAACAGCGCGACAGTCCCGTTCCTTTTTTCGTGGAACGCGAAATGAGGGCGTTTCTCGACTGCGGAATCCCATCGCATGGATTCATCCGCGTACATTGCGATTCATGCGGACATGACCGCATAGTTCCATTCTCATGCAAAGGCCGCGGTTTCTGTTCTTCCTGCGGCGGCCGCCGTATGGCAGACACCGCCGCTCATCTTGTTGACCGCGTACTGCCCGAAGTTCCCACACGCCAGTGGGTGTTGACGCTGCCTTATACTCTGCGCTTTCTCATGGCTTACGATTCAAAACTGATTACGGCGATAAATAGCATTTTCGTTCAGGCTGTATTTACGTCATTGCGCCGCCGCGCAGGACTTTCGGCTCTTGGCCGAAAAGCCAGAGGCGGCGCGGTAGTATTCATTCAGAGGTACGGAGACGCTCTGAACTTAAACGTACACTTTCACATGCTTGCGTTTGACGGCGTATACGCCGAGGATGACGACGGTTTTATACGCTTTCACGTCGTCGGGCCGCCTTCTGACACGGAAGTCTTGCGGTTAGCCGAACGAATCGCGCGGCGTGTTGAAAAACTGATATTACGTGAAGGTCTAAACATTGACGCGAAACATGACGAACAGCCTTTTCTCGCCGAACTATACGGGGCGACGGTTAAATGGCGCATACTTTCCGGCCCGCTTGCCGGACGGCAAACCGTCCGCGTGAGCGAACTTGAAAATGGGCATGGCCATAACGGAAAAACTTCACCGCGCTGTGTGAATGTAAACGGCGTTGGCCTTCATGCCAATACGGCAATACCGGCTCGTGACCGTGTGCGTCTTGAAAGAATGTGCAGATATATGTGCCGTCCGCCGATAGCGCTTGAGCGGCTGAAAATACTATCGGACGGCAGATTGAAGTACAAGCTCAAGAAACACTGGCGCGACGGTACGAGTCACGTGATCTTCGAGCCGCTTGAAATGATGGAACGCTTAGCCGCGTTAGTTCCAGCGCCGCGTTTTAACCTGATCAGATATTGCGGTGTATTGGCTCCATCTGCGGCCTGGCGGCGTTTCATCATCCCGAAAGAAGAGAATACGGAAACAGAAACCACAATATGTAAAGGCAACAGCGGAAAGAATGGTTTGCATTCCCGGCCTCGGCATTATGCGTGGGCGGAGTTGCTAAAACGAGTATTCTCGGTTGATGTCCTAAAATTATCCGACTTCTCGGATAATTTTAATTATCCGAACAAAAATATTATCCGAGTAGATTCTGTAAGATAGTATAGAATCATGAGTTAGCAGAATTCTACTCGGATAATATTGCCTCCTTGTTGAGTAAAATGGTTTTGTTTGTTTTACACATATTAGGAGGTGTTGATTATGAAGCAGAACATTGAAATCGGCAATCTCAGCCGAATCAAGAAAGAACTTGAACGCAGACTGACTGTCATGCGTTACAGTGAAGTAACAGTCAAACACTACATGTACGTTTTTGGCTGGCTTGAAGATTTCCTCGGAGGATATGGGGAAAAGAATTACTCAAAAGAAGCGGGGAAGCGGTTTATAGCAGAATACCGACTACAAGTACATCATACCCCTACACTATTTAAATGTGCCAGAACCGTCGTAAGGCGAATAGACGAAATCCTTGAAAACAAGGTATTTACTCCCAATTTTCGTAAATCTGCGGTGGAATGTCCGCCAAGTTTTACCGATTGGCGCGACAAATTTTTTGATTATTTGGCAAATCAAGGGATAAAAAAATCCACTATCAAACGGCACAAGATATATGTGGAACGATTATTTGTACGCCTTGAAGATATGGACGTGTCCCTTGAGAAGCTTACCGCTTCTGATGTGTACAGTGTATTCACGCGTTACGAATGGCCATTAAGTGGATTTGTTCCTGCGAGGGCGTTGTTCGTCTTTCTGTTTGAAAATGGCGCAACGAAAACAGATTTATCTGGTTGCGTTCCTAAACCGCGCCGCCCACAATCTTTGCCATCTGTGTACTCGAAGGACGAGGTGGCGAAATTACTTTTATCTGTTGACCGAACCACATGTCTGGGCAAGCGTGATTACGCCATTTTGACGCTTGCCGCTAATTTAGGTTTACGCAGTTCAGACATTGTGAATCTGTCATTCAAGGACATAGATCATACCGCAAAAACAATTAAGATTGTGCAAGTTAAGACATCGCGCCCGTTGACACTCGTTTTGAATGGCGATGTCGAAGACGCTATTAACGATTACATACAAAATGGAAGGTCTCAGTCGTCAAGCGAAAAAATATTCCTTCGCTCCCTTGCGCCGTACATGCCGCTTACGGCAAGCGCCGGGCATACAATCGCGAAGAAGTATTTTGCTATCGCTGGTATCGCGCCACAAGGGCGGAAACGAGGAACGCAGGCGCTTCGCATGAGTTACGCAACAGCGCTTGTCGCGAAAGGCGTGCCATACGCAGTAGTTCAAAAGGCGTTGGGACACGATGATCCGGAATCATCAAAGCATTACGTCCGCGTGGATGTCAGGCGTCTGAGAACATGCGCGATTACTGTACCGCCGCCGACAGGGGCGTTTGCTGTGTCGCTTGGCGATCTGGAGGGGGTGCTGTGATGGAAACCATATTCAAAAGCGTCCTTAAAGACGAATTTGCGTCATACATGAAACTTGTCAAATTATCAGTAAAAGAATACATGGCATATCGGCGCACACTATCAGGTTTTGATAGCTTTTTACACGTAGAAGGACTTGCGGAAAAGAAATTGGATGCGGAAATGATTAGCCGCTGGCTCGATGGATCTAATGTAAAGCCATTAACGAAGAAAAGAAGACTATCGAATGTAAGAAGATTTGCCAGCTATCTCAGATCACTCGGGGTTAAGGCATGCATACCCGAGCTTCCGCGCATGCCGTCCAATTTTATGCCGTATGTATTTACCAAAGACGAGATGATGCGAATATTCGACGCGGTTGATGATTTAATTCTCACAAACCCTGACTCAAGAATCGCCGCAGAGTTTCCCATGCTGCTTCGGATTTTATATGGATGCGGTTTGCGGTTGGGAGAAGCGATATCGTTGACTTGGGACGATATTGATCTTGACGCCGGTGTGATCACCATTAGAATCGCGAAAAACGACAAACCGCGCATTGTCCCTATGGGTGATGAGCTTATCCGGATTTTAAAGTTATACAGGGTAGCACCGTGCTACGAAATGCGAGAACATGGTTTGCTTTTCAAGAAAAACGACGGAAAACCGCGTGCCAACGGCGCGTATTGGAGCGTTTTCAACAGAATCCTCTGCGAGGTTGGGATAAAAAATCCGCAAACGACGAAACACGGTGCTCGCGGCCCGTGCATTCACAGTCTTCGTCACACATTTACGCTGAACTCGCTTTTGAAGGCGGAATCGGAGGGTCGAGATTTTATGGAGACAGTACCATTCCTATCAACGTATCTCGGTCATGCGGGGCTTATGGAAACGGATAAATATCTTAAAGCCCGGCACGAACTGTACACGGATGCTCATATGACTATTGCGGATTATACTCACGACATCTTCCCGGCGGAGGTGTGAAATGGCTGGCAAACAATACTTTATCTCGGCATTATCTGAGTTTTTCTCCACATATTTGCCGAAAACAAGAGGCGTAAGCGTGAACACGATTCGATCCTACAAACAGGCTTTTCGGTTGTTGTTTGAATATGTCTGCGCCAAACACGGTCTGCCGCCTGAAAAGGTTGAGTTTAGGCATTTGGAAAAAGGAACCATGGAAGAATGGTTGAATTGGCTCTGTACGGAGAGAGGATGTTCCGCGAAAACGCGAAACCACAGATTGTCGGCGCTTGCTGCATTCTCAAGGTTCGCACTTCACAGGGATTTCGTTAACGCTCTGGCTCTTTGCTCCGAAGTGGGGCGCTTGCCAAAGAAAAAATGTATTAAAAGTCCGGATGCGTCACGTTTGACACGGGAAGAAATGTCAATCCTGCTCCGTTTGCCGGACTCAAGTTGCAAAACCGGCAGACGCGATAAAGTCTTATTAAGCACACTATACGCTTCTGGTGCAAGGGCGCAAGAATTATGCGACCTCGCCGTTGGCGACATACGATTCGGGAACACAACGATCCTGACTCTGCACGGAAAGGGCGACAAGACCCGCTCGGTTGTTATACCGGAACAATGCGCCTCGCTGCTGAAAGCACATATGGAACAAAACCGATTAATTGGCGCGGATTTTAGTCGCCATGTGTTTTCGAGCCAAACACGCGAGCACATGACGATTTCTTGTATTGAAGCGGTTGTGAAAAAGTACGTCCGTATGGCAAAAGAACTTCGTCCAGAACTCTTTCGCGACAACTATACACCGCATAGCTTTAGGCACTCAATCGCGTACCATATGCTTGAATGCGGCATTCCTTTGCCCGTGATAAAAACTTTCATGGGACATGCTTCAATTGCATCTACAATGATCTACGCCTCGGCAAATTACGAATTAGTAAGTAAATATTTGAAGGATAAAGATCCGTACGCTGACCAAGCTACTAT
>Ga0082212_10013090_pt1 | contig 10396 bp, 9 predicted proteins | sample TergutNt197P3_FD_71548 | JGI IMG/M metagenome (GOLD analysis project Ga0082212, IMG submission 71548) | Neocapritermes taracua P3 segment gut microbial communities from Petit-Saut dam, French Guiana - Nt197 P3 | ecosystem: Host-associated > Arthropoda: Insects > Digestive system > Gut ...
CAACAAACAAATATCCTCATTATAAGTAAGTTTCAAGTTACTTTCTTCGCCGCGCACTACATAAATTTTTTCATCGGGTAAATATTTTGCCACCACGCCGCAATCGTCAGAGAATTTGAAATCAGCATCTTGCAATGCTTTATAATACGCTTTTTGAATGGTTGAGCCTTTAAATGCTTGCGGGGTTTGCGCCCGTTGTAAAAAAGAACGGTCGGGAATCTCTAAAATCACATTCTTAGAAACATCTACTTTATAAATAGTATCTATCGCAGGAATGGCAACTGTAACCGCATGATAGGTTTCTAACGCATGCACTACATCATTTATAATTCTATTATTGACCATTGGGCGCACCGCATCGTGAAAAATGAGATTATCGTTATGAAACTCCTTATAAGCCTTTATAGCTGCAAGGCTTGATTCAAATCTTTCGGCGCCTCCTTTTAATATTTTTTTCACTTTTTTCCATTCATTTTTCAGTGTCATATTTTCAATATCAGAAATATATGATTCGTGAATTACAATAGCAATTTCATCAATGCAAGTATTTTTTTCAAACACATCTACCGTGTGTTCTATTACCGTTTTTCCGGCAATTTTTAAAAACTGCTTTGGAATTTCATATCCTAATCTGCTTCCGGTGCCTCCGGCAAGAATAATGGCTATGTTCATTTTATTTTAATTTATTTTTAACAATCTCTACCACCTCTTTAAACACTTTCGAGCCCAGTAAATAAGTGGTTCCCAAATAAAAAGCGGCGCCAACAACTACTTGCACGCCCGCAAGGATGGGATGGTTGTGAATAAGAAAAGAGAGTGCGTAAACGCCAACTGCCATAGCTACTGCCAGTGCGCAATAGGGAATAATATCTTTAATGAGTTCACCTATCCGGTATTGAATTGTTTTTCTTACATACAAAGTGTAAACAACAGTATAAATCACACTTACAATACACCAGCTTATTGCCATTGCCAATACACTCATGCGTAGCGTTGCGGCAATACCCAATAATAAGGCAATGTTGTACGATAAAGTAAAATAAAAGTAAGTGGTTGATTTTCCTTTAAGGAAGAGCAAAATGTTGTTCAGCGAACTCATGCCCATAAAAAGGTATCCGGCGCATAGTACTTTGAAATAGGGCACAATGGGCAGCCATTTCGTTCCAACAACCGATAAAATTAAGGGCTCTGCTGTGGCTATCAATCCCAACATTACCGGAAAAAAAACAAAAGATGAAACTCTAACGGTTTTTCGGAATGCCTTTTTTAATTGTTCCGGCTCATCCTGCAAATTACTAATAGCAGGATAAACGGTGGAGGTTATGGCAGGTATTACAGTTTGAAAGGGGATTTCAGCATATTTGTTGGCATTGGAATAATAGCCTGCTTGTGCCATAGGGTAAAATCGTCCGATAAGCGAAGCATAAATATTTTTGCAGATAATAGTTAGTGTAGAAGACGCCAAGAGTTTGGAACTGTACTCCCATAATTCTTTAATACTTTGTTTGCTGTATATCCAATTGGGGCGCCACTTACTTACGCTCCACAAACAGATGTTTCTAACTATTATTATTGAAAGTTGCTGTATCACCAACACCCACGCGCCGTAGCCTTTCCAAGCCAAAAAGAGGCTTAGTGCGCCGGAGCAAAAAATGGCAATAAAGTTGGTGCTTGCCAATTTTTTAAAATCAAGAGATTTCGATAACAGGGTGATAGGCACAACAGATATGGAGTAAAATGGAATACACAATGCCATAGCGCGCACCAATTGGGTTAAAACAGGTTTTTCGTAAAACAGCGCAATGTATGGCGCCAAAAAGAAAATAACAATGTAAAACAACACTCCGATGGCAATGTTGAAATAAAAAACCGAAGATAAATCGGTTTGCGAAACATCTTGTTTGCGAATTAATGCGTTGGAAAATCCGCTATCCATAAGGGCGCCGCCCAAGGCGTTAAAAATCCAAATTACGGCTATTAATCCATAATCGGTTGGGGATAAGAAACAGCGCATGAGAATAAGCCCCACGATGATGCCGATGGCTTGTTGCCCAAACTTGTCTAAAAAACTCCAAAAAATGCCGTGTGCTGTTTTTTCTTTTAAGGTTTTGCTCATTATTTCACACTATATAACTTCTCAAAAAATGCAATGTTTCTAATGCTTTCGGGGAATGAAACGAAATCTGATCAATCAATGTATGAGTTTTTAGTCGTTCTATTGCCTGCTCTTTGGTAATAATTCCCTGCTCAAATATTTGCAGGGTAGCATACAAACTGTCGTTTGCAACCGGTCCTAATACGATGTCAAAAAACTCCGTTTTATATCCATTTCTATTAGCATAAATAAAATCTAACCATTTCTCCGATACCCCATTAAAATCTCTTACAATAAACGAATTGTCTTTCAAAAGTTGGTCGTCAAATTCAAAAGTAGAAACTATTTTTGAAGAATTTTTATTTCTTTTTTGAAGAATACTACACCATTGCTCAGCCTGTTCTTTACTTGTTGTGGTGTAAAAACCTTTTCCAAAATCGGTATTTTTACGACAATATTTCAAATTTGGTTGTTTTACAACTTGAGTAGATCCATGAAAAAGTATCATTGTTGTTGCGATTTAATATATAACTCAATTTCATCCATAATATAGTTTACACCTTGGGTATGTAAAGGTGTATAAACTTCATATAAATAGTTGTAAATATTATATTTGTCAAATAAAAACAGGATTTCTTCTTTGGTTTTATTTTTCATCAACCGATAATTTTCAATGCAAAAAGCAATGAATAACAGTATGTTGTCATTGTGTGATTGATGAAAATGTTTTTTTTCTTTTTCCAATTCTTCATATAATGCCAATGTGCTTAGATACCAGTATTTAGTTTCTTCATTATGTAAATTGGAATATAATTGAGAAGATATTACATATTGAAACGCGTCTTTTACATTGAGTTTCTTTTTTTCCATTACTTTTTTAGTAATTCCTTTCAAAATAAAAGGGAGAAGCGCATTTTCACCGGCAATTCCTGTTTTTAACATTTAAAATTTTTTGGCAAAACTATACAAAAAATCGGATTGGAGTTTAATTATATTTTCGCGGCGTAAATCAACAAAGTTATTATGCTCAGCATCATCATCTGCACCTACAACAGAGAAAAATATATTTACGGCGTGTTGCAAAGTTTGGCGCAAAACAATTTTCCCACACATTTATACGAAATTGTGCTGGTTAATAATAACAGCACCGATACTACCGAAGAAAAATGCAAGGCATTTCAGCAAGATTATCCTCAAGTTGCATTTCGCTATTTTATAGAAACGAATCAGGGCTTGTCGTTTGCAAGAAACAGAGGAATAATGGAAGCCCAAGGCGATATGCTCGTTTTTTTGGATGACGATTCTTTTGTAAATCAAGATTATTTAACAAATTTGGATCATTACATAAAAGAATATCCTGATATGATCGCATTCGGCGGAGCAATAACCCCGTTGTTTGAAACAGGAGTAACCCCCGCGTGGCTTTCTAAATGGACCTATTCCTGGGTGTCGGCAATAAATTTGGGTAATAGTGTTACACTTTTCACCGGCAATACATATCCCATTGGCGCCAATATGGGTTTTAAAACAGCGTATTTTGAAAAATACGGTTCTTTTAATACTTCTTTGGGAAGAAGCAAAAAAAACATGATGGGTGGGGAAGAAAAAGATGTTTTTAAACGATGCGATAGAAAAACAGAAAAGATCTATTATCTGCCCAACCTTAAAGTACAACATGTTATTCCCGAAAACAGAACCACCAAAGCGTATATTAAAAGATTGGGCGAAGGTATCGGTATGAGCGAAAAGTTAAGAACGTTGAATATTTCTAAAGGTTGCTATTTAAAAAGAATTTTCTCTGAAATGATAAAATGGGTGGCTTCTTTTGTGCTTTTCTTTGGCTATCTCATAACTTTTGAACCGCAAAAAGGAACTGTGTTGCTGCTTTTTCGCCGGAATGTAACGAAAGGGCTGTTAAGAATTAAAAATTAAAAATTAAAAATTAAAAGATTTAAGAGTTAAATGTTCTTTTAATTATTAATTATTTGTAATTTTTCAAATGTGCATCATTAATCACCATATTATCGCCATTTTGCTTAATAACGGCAATGCCTTCATCTATTGATTTCTGTTCCGATTGTTCTTCAAAATGGAAGGCTGCCAATCCCAAAAACATATCATAGTTTTCATAATGGGGAAATAACTGCTTGAATGTTGAGGCTTTGCTCATTAACTTAACCACATCTTTTTCGCGGGCTTTGTATTTTATTTCGATAATCACAACCGAACTGCCGTTGTAGAGCACCAAATCGTATTCACCTTGAAGATTCAGTTTTTTACTCTTCTGCCGATAATTGTGAATAATGCCGTCATATTTTTGTCCGGCAAATTGCAAATTTTGCTCAAAACTGTTAATGAAATAAGACTCTATCACTTGTCCGTGAGAATTTGAGATGCCGCCAATCTCTATTTGCATCGCTTTTATGGATTCTTTCATCTCTATTCGGGCTTTTTCACCCTCTTCCTCAATTCTGGTCATAGTTCTTGCGTTTTCTTGAATAAGTGCCCAAGCACTTTCAAATGTTGCTTTTGGTGGGTAGTTTTTATTTCTCATTATGTTAAAGGGTTAAAGGGTTAAAGGTTAAGGGTTAAAGGTTAAAAGTTTAAAGTTCAAAATCTCTTAATTTTTAATTCTTAATTCTTAATTGATTTCGAGGGTGCGAAAATATAAAAGTTTTAATATTAAAATTAATTTTTGTAAATTATTTTTCTATAAATCAGTATGTTAAAAAAAAGTTTTTATGTTTCAAAATAATACCTGTTAATTTGCGGCGTTAAAATAGTTCAAAATAATAATTATGAATAAAAAAAATAACCTAACCTGCCTTTTATTTTTATTAATTCTCAATTCTCAATTCTCAATTCTCAATTGTTTCGCCCAATACACCGAAACCGATATTCACACGTACATAGATACTTACAAAGAGATTGCCATTCAAAAAATGGTGGAGTACAAAATTCCGGCGAGTATTACGCTGGCGCAGGGTATTTTTGAAAGCGCTTGCGGCACCAGCCGTTTGGCTACCGAAGGCAACAACCATTTCGGTATCAAATGCCACAAGGAATGGGAGGGCGATACCATTAAGCACGACGATGACGCACTGCAAGAGTGTTTTAGAAAATATAAAGAAGCGGAAGAATCGTACAACGACCATTCGCAGTTTTTGATTACACGACCGCGCTACGCCAAACTCTTCACGCTCGATATTATGGATTACGAAGGCTGGGCGCGCGAACTCAAAGCCGCCGGATACGCCACAAACCCGCAATACGCCGACCGGCTTATCAGTTTGATTGAACGGTTTGGCCTCGCCCAACAGGACACTATTTGTATGCAATTGTACGGTGATAAAATAAAACAGAAATAAATCTGTTTCTATAAAATAATTTCTAAAAAAGTGGCGCAAGATTTCTTTTTTTTCAACCCTGATACGATGGCTTTTGAAAAAGCGAAGTTGACATTTTGGGGTATTGTAAAAAGAACGATATGGCTCATTGTTACCGCCATAGCCTTCGCCGTTTTCGTACTTTGGATAGCGTTTTATCTTTTCGATTCGCCGCGCGAAAAAATGTTGCAACGGGAAAATAATGAACTGAAAGAACAACTGCAATTGGTAAATCAAAAATTGGAAGTAATGGATGTGGTGCTTGAAGATATTCAAGACAGGGATGATCAAGTATATAGAACTATTTTTGAGGCAGAACCGATACCGTTGGAAACGCGAAACCCGTGGTTTAACTTGAAAACGCGCTACGACTCCATTCCGCTGAACGAAACGCTGAAATTGTTGAGAAATATTGATTTAAAAACGCAGGCGTTGCTCATAAAACTAAACAACGAGCGTAAATCTTTGGATACGTTGCTGGTATTGGCTGAACACAAGAGCGATATGCTGGCGGCAATTCCTGCCATTCGTCCTATTAAAAATATGTATAATGTAACCTCCGGTTTTGGGATGCGCATTCACCCTATCTTAAAAACGTATCGCAAACATACGGGCGTGGACATTACGGCGCCGCGCGGCACGCCCGTGTATGCCACTGCCGATGGTGTGGTTTCGCGCCAACAAGCTGCGATGGGATACGGAACCAACGTGCTGATAGACCACGGCTACTCTTACCAAACGCTGTACGGGCATTTGTCGAAAAAATTGGTGAAAGCCGGACAAAAGGTAAAGCGCGGCGAATTGATTGGCTATGTGGGCAATACCGGTATGTCGATGGGACCCCATTTGCATTATGAAGTTTGGAAAAACGGAGTTCCGGTAAACCCCGTGCAATTCTTCACCAGCGATATTACCCCCGAAGAATACAATGCCATTTTGGAATCATCTAAAAAAGTAAACCAAGCCCTGTCTTAATTTTTTACGCAATGAAAACTAAAAAAATAAAACTTTTCTGGCTTAAATTAAGAAAAAACTGGGCGCAGCAGTTTCATTTCATCATTAGAAAAGAAAAAAATCTGCACGATGTTTTTACTTTAAAATTAACTCCGAGAAAAATTTTCGTGTTAAGCACCGTTGCTTTTTTACTTATCACGATGTTTACGGCGTTTCTCATTGCTTTTACGCCGTTGCGCTATTATGTGCCCGGCTACACCAATCCGGTGGAATACAAACTCTATCGCCAAATTCTTGCCCGTATGGATTCTATTGAAAGAATGAATGAAATGCGCACCGCTTATTTGAATAATTTTCAAAATGTTATAAACGATATTGTGGTTTTTAAAGAGATGGATGCGCCAACGGAAGAGGTGGCGGCGCAACGTGCCAAAGACAAGAACAAAACCGCACAAGCCTATATTCAAGTGAACGATGCGGCTGAGCAACTGCTGATTGAGATTGCCGATAGAAATTCTAAAACCTATATCCCCTTATCTCAAATTGTTACCTACCCAACTTTTGCTTTCACTATGCCCGCGCTGGGCATTATCACCAACCTGTTTTCTATTCCCGATAAACATTATGGCATTGATATTGAAAATGAGAAAGGTGCGCTCGTTACTGCCATCGCAGACGGGGTAATTATTGGTTCAGATTTTTCAGAAACAGAGGGTAATACGCTTATTATTCAACACAGTGGCAATATAGTTTCACAATATAAAAATTTAGACCTTGTGTTAAAAAACATTGGCGCCAAAGTAAAATCTGGCGACCCCATTGCCACGATGGGAAACAAAGGCAAAGAATCTCAAAATCCGTACCTGCATTTTGAGATTTGGTACAACGGCACGCCGATAAATCCGGTGGATTATTTTATTGGGAATTAACCCATTACCATTGGCTGAATCTAAAAATCGTAGGTTGAAGCCTACGGCTAATAAAAATCTTTTAATTCTTAATTGTTAATTAGCTCCAGCACCCTCTTCATCGCCCCTTCCAGTCCGTCGCAATCCTTTCCTCCCGCTGTAGCTAATGAGGGTTGTCCGCCGCCGCCGCCTTGCATCAACTTGGCAGCCTCGCGAACGATGTTGCCGGCATTTAATCCTTTGGCAACCAAATCATCGGAAAGCGCTACGATGAGATTAGGTTTTTCGCCTAGGGTGGTTCCGAAAATTACCACAAGAGAATCCGTATGGTTTCTTATTTTATATGCGGTTTGTTTCAGCATATCGGGGATCATCACATCTTTGTAAAAAATTACATTTTTATCGTTTATTTTTTGAATGGAATGAACAATCTCTTTGGCAAAGTGTTGTATGCGTTCTTGCTCAAAAACTTCCAACTCTTTTTTCACTTTTTCGTTTTCTTCAAACAGTTTGGTTAATCCTGCCATAATGTTGGGCGAGTTGAACAGTTTTTGAATATCGGCAAGCGTGTCGGTTTGCATATTTACAAACTCTTCCGCCTGTTTGCCGGTAACTGCCTCAATGCGGCGCACGCCGGCGGCAATGGCGCTTTCGGAAAGCAGGCGCACATAACCGATGTTTCCCGTAGCAGAAGTGTGGGTGCCGCCACAAAGTTCCACCGAATCGCCAAACTTCACCACGCGCACTTTGTCGCCGTATTTCTCACCAAACAACGCCATCGCGCTCATCTCTATCGCTTTTTTCATTGAAATATCTTGAAAAGCGCAACGCGGAATATTTGTTCTTACCAACTCATTCACAATAGCTTCCACTTCGCGAAGTTGCGCGTCTTCCACTTTTGCAAAATGAGAAAAATCGAACCGAAACCGGTCGAAAGCCACCATAGAGCCTTTTTGCTCCACGTGCGTTCCCAACACTTTTCGCAAAGCAAAATGCAGCAAGTGCGTAGCAGTGTGGTTGTTTTGTATGGCAATCCGTTTTTCATCATCCACTTTTGCCGTAAAAACAGAGGTTAAATTATCGGGTAAATTATAGGCAATGTGAATAATTAAATTGTTTTCTTTTAATGTGTTAACAATCTCAATTTTATCATTAATATTTTCCAAACAACCGGTGTCTCCCATTTGTCCTCCCGACTCGGCGTAGAAGGGCGTTTTTTCCAACACAATCTGGTAAAAACTTTTCCCTTTCGATTTCACATTTCTGTATTTCAATATTTTCGATTCGCAAGATAAAGATTCGTAGCCCACGAACTCGGTGGGCTTGTCTGTTTTTATCAATTCTACCCAATCTTCCGTTTCCACTGCTGCTGCCGCCCGCGAGCGCTGTTTCTGTGCCTCCAAGCCTTTTTGAAAACCTTCCATATCTACTGTCATTACTTTTTCAGATGCCAACAGTTGGGTTAAATCAATGGGAAAACCGAAGGTGTCGAACAGTTCGAAGGCGAATGTGCCGTCAATTCTCCCTTCTCCTTTCTCCTTTTCTCCCTTCTCCACATAACATTCAAACCGCTGTATCCCACTCGCCAACGTTTTCAAAAACGAATTTTCCTCTTCACGGATCACTTTTTCGATGAGGGTTTGTTGTGCTTTCAGTTCGGGGAATGCTTGTCCCATATTTTCTACCAGCGTGGCAACTAATTGACAAATAAAGGGTTCGTTAAAACCAAGAAACGTATAGCCGTAGCGGATGGCACGGCGCAAAATTCGGCGAATTACGTAGCCTGCGCCGGTGTTGGAGGGCAGCTGCCCGTCGGCGATGGCAAAACTTACCGCACGCAAATGGTCTGCTACAACACGCAGGGCAATGTCGGTTTTTTCGTCGTTACCATACGGTTTCTTTGCTAATTGTGCAATTTTCTGAATGAGCGGCTGAAAAACATCGGTGTCGTAGTTCGATTTTTTTCTTTGCACCGCCATACACAAACGCTCAAAGCCCATACCGGTATCCACGTGCACGGCGGGCAGTTTTTGCAACTCGCCCGATGCAAGTCGGTTATACTGAATAAATACCAAATTCCAAATCTCCACCACCAACGGATTATCTTTGTTGATGAGCGTTGCGCCATCTACTTTAGTACGCTCATTATCATCGCGCAAATCTATGTGCACTTCGGAACAGGGACCGCAGGGACCGGTCTCTCCCATTTCCCAAAAGTTATCTTTTTTGCCGCCGTACAAAATACGCGATTCAGGCAGGTAACGTTTCCAATATTCCAATGCTTCCAAATCGGCTTCGGTGTTTTCCTGCGCATTGCCTTCAAAAACAGTGGCATACAAACGGCTCTCTTCCAAATTCATCACTTGGGTAAGAAACTCCCACGCATACGCAATTGCCTCTTTTTTAAAATAATCGCCAAACGACCAGTTGCCCAGCATTTCAAACATTGTGTGGTGGTAAGTATCTTTGCCCACCTCTTCCAAATCGTTGTGTTTTCCGGAAACGCGCAAGCATTTTTGCGAATCCACCACACGCGGATGTTGCGCCGGTTGGTTTCCCAAAAAGATGTCTTTAAATTGATTCATCCCCGCATTGGTAAACATCAAAGTAGGGTCGTTTTTAACCACCATCGGCGCAGAAGGCACAATGGTGTGTTGTTTATCTTTAAAAAAGTCTAAAAACGCTGAGCGTATTTCGTTACAATTCATAAAGTTAGAATTATTAGAGTTAGAAAGCGAAAATAGAAAAAAACGTAATATTATTTTTTATCTTAATTTAAAGATTGCAAAAGAATAGTGTGGGTTAATAATATTATGTAAAGGTTGTATTAATTGTCGATAATTTTATTGTTTTTTTTTCCAAAAGCGACGCCCACTTTCAAGCCAAAAGTTAACGTAACACACTTCAATCTGTCAATAAATCCGTGATGATATTGATGCGGAGTTTTTGTTCCTATACCCATTCCGGCGCCAACAAATCCCTCTAAAACCAACCATTTTCTTGTCCATTGATAGCCGGTGCAGCCCATTAAAGTAACCCACGATGAGAGCGTT
>Ga0082212_10013091_pt1 | contig 10395 bp, 12 predicted proteins | sample TergutNt197P3_FD_71548 | JGI IMG/M metagenome (GOLD analysis project Ga0082212, IMG submission 71548) | Neocapritermes taracua P3 segment gut microbial communities from Petit-Saut dam, French Guiana - Nt197 P3 | ecosystem: Host-associated > Arthropoda: Insects > Digestive system > Gut ...
CACAAACTGCGCCTGACCCAGGAACAGGTGCTGGCCGAAGTCCGGGCCGGCGTTTCCCTGGCCCGCGCCCTGGCGGGCGAGGTGGAGTTTTCCGCCGAGGACGCCAGCCGCTCCGACCTGGACTTCCTTATCAAGGTCTTCAAGCTGGCCGTGGAGTGCGGGGCCACGGTGCTGAACATTCCCGACACGGTGGGCTACGCCATGCCCGAGGAATTCCACGATTTCTGCCGGGCCGTCATAGACGGGGTGGCCGCGCCCGAGGGCGTCATTTTCTCGGTCCATGCCCACAACGACCTGGGACTGGCCGTGGCCAACTCCCTGGCCGCGGTGCGGGCGGGGGTGCGCCAGGTGGAAGGCACCATCAACGGCTTGGGCGAGCGGGGCGGCAACGCGGCCCTTGAAGAGGTGGTCATGGCCCTGAAAACCAGGGTCGATCTGTTCGCCCCTCTGACCGTGGGCCTCACCACTAACCGGCTCTACCCTGTCTCGCGCCTGGTCTCGCGCCTGTCAGGAGTGGCGGTGCCGCCCAACAAGGCCGTGGTCGGCACCAACGCCTTCGCCCACGAATCCGGCATCCATCAGCACGGGGTGCTGACCAACCGGGAAACATACGAAATAATGAAAGCCGAAGATGTGGGCAGCGTCCCGGCGGTGATGGTGCTGGGCAAGCACTCGGGCCGCCACGGCTTCCGCGACCGGCTGGAGACCCTGGGCTATCAACTGGATGAAGAACAGATCGGCCGGGCCTTCGATTTTTTCAAACGCCTCTGCGATGAAAAAAAGGATATCTCCGACGGCGACATCGAAGCCATAATCTCCGACCAGATCCTGGCCGTGACCCCGGAACACCGCTATGAGCTGGTGGGCTACGCCGTGGGGGTGGGCGCGGGGCTGTCCACGGCCACGGTGGTCATCCGCCGCGACCGGCGGGAAGAACTGCGCGACGCGGCCACGGGCAACGGGCCCATAGATTCCGCTTACAGCGCCATCAAGCGGGCCATGGATTTTTATCCCAACCTGGAAAACTTCAGCATCCGGGCCACCAGCCCCCGCTCCGACGCCCTGGGGGAAACCGTGGTGGAATTGAGCCACGGCGGCATCTCCGCCCAGGGGCGCGGCGCGGCCACCGACATTGTCAAAGCCAGCATCCAGGCCTATATCAACGCCGTCAACCGCCTCTACACCCAGGCCGCGGCCCGGGAAGTCAAACTAACCGCCAACGGCTGATTCCGGGAAGGGGCCATGAGCGAACGCCGCTATTTCGTCGTGGGTGATATCCACGGTTGCTATTCGAAGCTCAAGAGGCTTTTGGAACGGCTGGACTGGACGCCCGGCGGCGACGACCTTCTGATCTTCCTGGGCGACTATATCGACCGCGGGCCCCAAAGCTACGAGGTGGTCGATACCCTGGTGGACCTGGCCGGACGGGCTCCCAATGTCGTGACCCTCATGGGCAACCATGAGGATATGTTCCTGCAGTTCATCAGCGGCCAGATCAGCCCCCCGCTGCATGACAACGGCTTTTCAGCCACGATCCGGAACTACACCCTCCCTGACCGTAATCTGAGCCTGGAGCATCTGCGGTTTCTCCACGGGCTGCTCCCCTGTTTTGAGACCGACCAGTATATCTTCGTCCATGCCGGGCTTCGGCCCGACCTGCCCCTGGCCTCCCAGAACCTTTTGGACATGTTGTGGATCCGCGACGAATTCCTTAAGAGCGACTATGACTTCGGCCGGCTGGTGGTCTTCGGCCACACGCCCTTTAAACAGCCCTTCATGGCCCCGGGCCGCCTGGGCCTGGACACCGGAGCCGTCTTCGGCGGGCCCCTCACCTGCGTGGTGCTGCCGGAACTGCGTTTCATCACCGCTGACTAAAGGGGTCAGATCTTTGGGTCAGGCTGGCCCAGTCGCTTTGTTGGCGCTTTGAATAATTTTCTTGAGTTGGGGCAAAAGCGGGGGCAAATCATCGCGGACTGTATCACGGACATTGTCAATGTCGAGTGTGTCGTAACCGTGCATGATTCGATTTCTTGTCGTGCGCATATCAGACCAGGGAATCTCAGGAAAATCGGAAACGACCTCCGGATAAGCCTTCAGGATTTGGCTGGCTGCTTCGCCTATGATAGACAGATTCCACAGAATAGCATCCGTTTTTCCCGTGTCGTCAAAAATATCACCATCGTCGTAGTCGTTGACGTATTTAAGGATTTTAAAACAACTTTTGTATATATGGCATACCCTGGTAAGAAAATCGAACTTCACAACGGCTGGGCCTCCATGACAATGGTCTTGCGGATTCTGAGGCAGAGGTCCATAGGCGTCCGGAGGTCCACCTTGACACCCAGCACCGCTTCGAGTTCCTGCTCCATATGGGCGAAATAGAACAGCGAACCACCTTGGGGGCCGCGGTCCACCAGGATATCCAAGTCGCTTTCCTCTGTGTCTGTACCATGCAGGACCGAACCGAAAACACGGGGATTTTCCAATTTGGATTGGCCGATGATTTCTCGTATTTCGTTTCTATGGAGTTTAAGCGCTTCGGAAGGACGCATGGCTTTCTCCTGGTGCCGGACGGCAGATTCGTTGCTTAAATTTTCCCATACCACCACGTTCCTTGTCAATGCTGAAGGAGGCTGGTCATGACCGGTCTGCCGACGGCTGCGAATGATACCAAGCGGCCTTCACAACCTGGATTGAAGGCCGCTTGGTATCAGGGCCTATGCTCTCGGCAACTCCAGATGACCCGGCCGATCAAGATCACTTCCCGGGCTTTGCGGAAGACCGGTTTATAAAATTTGTTATCCGACTCTATGGACAGAATCTTGCCCTTTTCGGCCCAACGCAGGTATTTGATTGCCCCGGCCACTTCCTCGTCGTAACTGACCACATAGGCCGCGCCTTCTTTCAGGTTTTCGGCCCTGTTTTTGGTCAGGTCGGCCACCGCTATGCCCCCTTGGGCCAAGAGCGGCTCCATACTGTCCCCCACCACCACAAAGGCCCGCAGACCATGGCCGTTCTTGCGGCCTAAAGTTGGTCCGTGGACCACGATGTGCGCCGTATTTTCCAGTTTGACCGACCTTTGGATGCGTCCACCCCCGGCCTCCAGGCGGTCAGCCCAATCCAAGGGCACCTGGAAACAGCCGGCGCCGGCCAGATCCGCCTCGCTCGCATAATCCGTGCGCTGTTCCGCCGGTATTGGCTGGCCAGCCAGAATAGCCCGGCCTATATTCAAAAAGTGTTCATGGCTGGGGCCGGGAAAACCCAGGGCCGCGGACAGAATCCGCCGCGTCGCATCGGAACCGCCCCCTTTGCTCCGCCCCTGCAAAATATCATTGAGAAAGGGCCTGGAAACTCCGGTTTTATCGGCCAAACGGGCCTGGTCGCCGCGGGCTAAAATGAAATGCTTCAGGGCGGCTCGGAATATCTTGTTGATATCTTCCACATTCACCACCATATATAGTTTTTTAATTATACGGTAATAACGTATTTTTTTATATTTATTTTTTACAAATTTTTTGTTGACAAAATTCGTAAAAACCATATATTAAGGAAGCATTGATTACTGGATTGCTTCGCTCCGCTCGCAATGACAGTTCCGGGATGATTTCAGATAAGCCGCTGAGCTTTCAGTTCCGTCATTGCGAGGAGCTTTTAAGCGACGAAGCAATCCAGAATCTTCATTACCAGGGCGTCCCCAGGGCTATGAGAGTTAAATATGGCCAACAACGGCGGCTGGCTGAAACCGTGGGCGTGAGCCCTCAGGTCCTCAATGATTACCTGGCCGGCCGTTGCAACGCCTCACCGCGTCAGGCCCGCCGCCTCGGCGAAGTGACCGCCACTGATCCCTTCATCTGGCTCTTGCCTGATGACCTGGACGCCAGGCCGGCGGCCGTGGCGGCTTGGGCGACGGAAGAAAGCGAAGGTGCGGATTAGAGAGTCAAGGCGGATGCATTTTCAATGAAACAGTGGTCTAGGCGTAACGTGGGCAACTTAAACGCAGCAAGGAGTATGGAAAAATGAGAAATTTCGGTTTTATGTTTTTGGCCTTGGCCCTTATTCTGGCCCTGGCCCCGGCGGCTTCGGCCCAGCCGACCGGGCTCTATTTCACCCCCAAGGTGGGCTTTGCCGTTATGAAAGCCGGTATTGATGCTAATGCGGACCTAGAAGGATATGGTCCGTGGAAAATTACCGAAGGCACCGGCTACAAGGGTAAGGTGATTCTAGGGTTGGCTGCGGGTTATGACTTCAAACCGATTTATGATGTCCCTCTGCGGGCTGAATTTGAATATGCCTGGCGCGATAAAATTAAAGAGAACTGGGCGTATAATGGCGTGAGCGAAAAAGTAGAAGTCGGGGCGCAGCATTCATTTTTCATCAACGTTTATTTCGACATTTACAATTCTTCGCCGGTTACGCCTTATGTCGGAGCCGGCCTTGGTTTGGCCAGTGTTTCCGGCAAGTACATGGTTACATATGGTGGTGATACGATAGATGTAAAAAAGAGCAAGACCAATTTCGCCTGGAATATAGGAGCCGGCGCGGCTTGGAAAATCAGCGATAATGTGGCCTTGGACCTGGGTTATCGCTACGCTGATTTCGGCAAAGTGAGCGCATCCGGGGAAACCCAGCTATTTGGCCTGGACTTGCTGTTCGACGGGAAATTCGATGTTGCCGCCCATGAGGTTATGCTGGGCCTGCGTTACACCTTCTGACCAAGGCTTCGCCAGGGAGGCCATTGCCCCTGGCCTCCAAAGCAAAAGCCCCGCTTCTCCGGCGGGGTTTTTGTATAGTAGGGCTTGGGGTCCAGGGGCCGCCGTGGGCGTTTTGATTTCAGGCCCTCGTGTATGGCGACTAGACAGGCCTTAACCCCTCTGTTCGTCAGCGTTGGTCCAGGCGAAAGCCTGGCCCCTGGGGAACATTTCCTAAACTCACCCTGGTCAGCCGGCTGGCGGCCAAGTCGCGAAAGCGGCGCAGGATGTCCAGGTCCGTGGCCGGGGCCTGGTAACGGTGGGCGGGGAAGTAGCGGGACAGGTGAAGGGGCAGATTGCGGTCCAGGCCGGCCACCCAGTCAACCAGGGCGGCGAATTCTTCCGGGTCGTCGCTTAGGCCCGGCACGACCAAAGTGGTGAGTTCCACATGGACGCCTTGGTCAAGAAGGCCGGCCACCGTGGCCTGGACCGCGGACAGGGAGCCGCCCAAGCCCCGGTAGGTCTCGGGATTGAAGGTTTTGATATCCACATTGGCCGCGGCCACCCGGGGGCCCAGGTCGGCCGCGGCGGCCGGGCTCATCATTCCGTTGGTCACCAGCACTGTGGCCACGCCCTCATCTTCCAGGAGGTGGGATGCCTCCAGGATGTATTCGGCGGCCAGGGTGGGCTCGTTGTAAGTATAGGCCACGGCGGAAAGGCCCAAATTTCGGATCTCCCGGGCCAGTTCCGAAGGGGGCAGGGCCTTCATGGGCGGGGGTTGATGAAACCTGGGCGCGGCCAGGTGGTGGTTCTGGCAGAAGGGGCAGGCCATGGTGCAGCCTAAGGCGCCGAGGGAGAAGATGGCGGTGCCGGGCCGCCAGTGATGGAGGGGTTTTTTTTCAATGGGGTCCACGGCCAGGGCAGTGAAGCGGCCCAGGAAGGGCGATGTAAGCTCTTCCGTCCCGCCCCGCCTGGCCCGGCAGACTCCCCATTGACCGGCCTTGAGCCGGCAGCCGCGGAAGCACAGGCCGCAGGTCTGGACGGGCTCCGGGCCGGGCTCGGCTTGCCACCAGCGGGCCTTCAACTCCGGTCCTCTGGAGCTGGGGGCTCCGCCTCGGGGTGGCGGTCCACGCTGAAGCGCTGGAGGGCGAGGTTGTTCAAATCCAGTATCCCGGCCTTTTGAGCGGCGATGGCCACTTGTTGGGCCGCGCTGTCCACGCCCGGGAGGTCCGGCAGCAAAAGGCCCCGCCGGCCGTCCTGGCTGACGATGACCCCCCAGCGGGTCGGGTCCAGTTCGCTCCAATCCGAGACCGGTTCAGGCTCGCTCAATACATCAACGGAAAAAAGCACTCCGGCCAGTTCCGTCGGCCCCAGGGGAGGGAAGCGGGGGTCGCGGGTGGCCGCGGCCAGGGCGTTGGCGATTATTTCCTGTCCCAGGTCTTTCCGGGTCGGGTGGATAGTGCCGATGCAGCCGCGCAGAGAGGGGTTTTTGAGGGAGACGAAACAGGCCCGGCGCGGCCGCCACAAGGCCGGATCAAGGTCGATGTCGAAAGGGTCCGGGGCCCGTTCCCCGGCCAGGGCGCGGGTTACGGCCGCCCGGGCCAGCCGGGGATAGGCCTGGACGATGCCATCTGGGGTTTCCGGTTTCAAGAGGTTTCGGGCGAAGGCCGCCACAGGGCGTGGCAGTAGCCCACGCCGAAGGGCGCTTCATAGGAGAGTATTTCCAGCGGCCCCCCGGCCAGACCCAGGAGGGCCAGGGCCGAGCGGTAGCCGCATTCGGCCGCGTTGGCCAGGCGCTCCGGATCCCAGTTGGCCACCATGACCTTCCCGGTCCCGGAGGTCAGGGCGGCCAGGATTTCGCAGTCGAAGACAGCCCCGTCGGGGTGGAAGCCGGCGGAAGAGTTCGGGGACAGGCGGTGGGAAAAATCACCGCTGGCCAGGAAAGCCCCGGTCAGGGGCCGGGCCGGTATTTGAAAAACGGCCAGGGCTTCGCCCAGGGCCAGGGACTGGGCCGGAGTCAGGCCGATGGGGTTGGCCAGGATGACCGGCGGCAGCTTGGGCAGAGCCCGGCTGAGGATTTGGAGCGGCACCTGGGACCCGTGGTCGAGGGTCAGGTCCGGGCTCGCGGCCTGGGCCACCGGAAGACCGGAGGCGGTCAAATGGTCGGCCAGGGCGGCTCCGATCTCCAGGTCCGTAGTCAGCTTTATTTGCAGCTTGGGCACGCCGAAACGCTTGAGGCTGCCTTCCAGTTCCGGAGCGGTATTTATAAGGAGAGCCCCCTGGGCGTAGGGCTGATGGGGGGAAAGGATCAGGATGAAGTCAGTCAGGCCGCCGGCGGGCCGGGCCGTGATCCTGGAGAGTAAGGTTTTGGACCCGGCCAGGGTGTGGGCCGCGCCCCGTTCGTGGCCGCGGCCGACCTGGGGGAGCATGGCGGGCGGATGCGGCATCAGGGCCGCCCAGCTCCAAATCATGGCGCACCTTCGTTTATTTTTAAATTTTTTTTAAGGTAGCTTAAAACAGGAGAGGTGTCAAGGCGAGCGGAATTTCGGAAAATGCAAGAGGCCCCTTTATGAAATGCTGATTAATGAGGATTTTTGTTCTCTGCCAAGGAAGGCGATTTCCGGGCGAAGCGGAGTGTATCAAGGCATACCTGAGCTTCGCACGGGACGAGCCTGACGCGGGCAGAGGGCAAAAAGACCATTAAGCAGTCACCACCTGGAGGCCAGGACTATGGACCAACCCTCGCCCGTATTGGGGCTGAAATAGCGGCCCACGCTCTTGATTTGGAGGACGGAGGAGTAGCGGTCCCGGACCGAGTTGCTGTCAGGCAGAAAAAAACAGGCCTCGGGCCTTTCCGAGATGGTGATGCTGAAAAGCAGGGGTTTTTCCGGGGGCAGGCTGGCCAGGAAACCCAGGTCGTCTTCCAGGGTGTCGATGAGGTTGAGCATCAAAAAGGCGCCGTAGCGTTCATAATCGGCCCGGATGCGGCTGTCGCGCATGTCGCCATAGACAAACTTCCAGCCCGGATAGGCGGCCTTGGCCGTGCTGATCCTCTGGTGGTTGTTGTCCACCCCGACGTACATTTCCGGTCTCATGCCCTTTTTGGTCATGATGGATACAAAGTTGCCGGCCCCGCAGCCCAGGTCGGCCACATTGTCGATGCCCAACAGGCCCAGCCGGCCGTAGGCGTTGAGATAGAGCCCCGGATCAAAGGGGGGCGGGGGTTCCGCCGGGGCCCCTTCGCGGCCGTTGTCCAGGCCGGCCATGAGACCGGGGTGGCTCAGAAGGGATTCGGGGGTGTTCAAGAGGTGATGGGGGTCGAAAGACATGATCTCTCCTTAATATATAAAACTATACCAGGACGGCCCGCAGGACGTGGCAGTCGCAGGGCCCCACGTTGTCCCGAAAATATTTGAGCGTGTCATCCAGGTTGTATTTGGCCAGCCGGCCTTCCCGGCGCAGCACTTTGCGGGTCTGGGTGAAATCGCCCAGGCAGCCGCCTTCGGCCCGCATTTCCGTGCGCAGGACCTCGCGGAAGAAACTCCAGTCTTCGTGTTCGCCTATGGTCAGCACCAGGGCCGAGCCCCCGCGGCTGTCCAGGGCGCCCAAGCTCAGGCCCGGGGTTTCCTTGTAGTAGAAAGCGTCGTGGAAACCTTCCAGCACGGTTTCCCGGCCCGTTTCCGGGTCCAGGCCGACCAGTTTGTAGCGCATGCTGCGCCCGTCCTGGCCGTCGAGGAATTTCAGGAAAGAGACGGCGAATTTCTCCAGCTTGTCGCGGGCACTCAAATCATCGGCCAGGGCATAGTATTTGATGCCCAGCCACAGGGAATCCACGAAGGCCCGCATGGCCCCCATGGTCTCTGATCCGTTTAAAAAGTCCCGGGCCCGTTCCGGTTGCCCCAACTGGAGGTAAACCTGGGCCAGGCGTTTTATGGCTGGCAGGTCCGCGGGCTTGAATTCCAGTATTTTCTGAAGTTCCCGGGCCGCCTTGGGCCATTGACCGCGCAGGCAGTAAATTTCCACCAGGTTCCAGCGGGCTTCCAGAAAATCACCTTTTATTTCCAAGGCTTGTCGCAGATAGCCTTCGGCGCGATGGTCATCGCCCTCGTTCAGGGCGATGACGGCCAGGTTGTTCCAGGCCAGGGCGTGCCCCGGGCAGGCCTCGGCCGCGGCCTGGAATTTGGTTTTGGCCTCCTTGAGCCGGCCGGCGCGAAAGAGGTCTTCCCCTTCGGCCACCAGGTCCGGGGGAGGAGCGGCTGTTTCTTCATTGAGCATCGGGTTTTCCATAATCAACCGCCAGGTAATAAGAGTATAAAAATCATCAGGCCAGGGGCAAAAATTACCCCTGGCCTGATGTAGGCAAATTTCGGGCCAACCTGGCAGCCCCGGGCCGACTTCCGGGGGTCCCGGCTTCAGCCGGGCGGCTCAGGGTCCGGTTCGGCCAGCACCGGTTCGGCCTGAGGGCCGCCGAGGCTTCCCAGGCCGAGCTTGAGACGCACACCGGCCGACTTGTATTTTTCCTCTTCGATCAGTTTTTTCAGAACAGAGACCTTTTCCACTTCTTCCACGGAATACTGCCGGCGTTGAGTGCCCGTGCGTTCCGGCTTGAGATAGTCGGAAAATTCCTTTTCCCAATATCTCAAAGTCGTTTTTTTGACTCCGGTCAGTTGGGAAACCTGGTCAATGTTCAGGCTGACCTTGTTCCAAACATTGGTGATGGTCATAACCCACCTTCCACTATGGTCGGAAAACGCCCGGCCTGTCGGGGCTGGTCGGCCCCTGGCTCCGCCGGGACCGACTGGCCGGGCGGTTTCCTTTGTCATACTCATCGGCGATTGTAGAGAAAAAATGAACACTTTTTCATCATTTGGGGGATTTTTTTACTTTTTTTAGAATTATTAGGGTCGGGCCGCCGAAAAATATTAACTGGTTGTTCTTTGGATATATTGTGGTATAATAAATAGAGAAAGTCCCCAACCACAGGATGCTGGGGCGCCGCCGTCTTGGGGCGTCCTCGTGACCAAGGGGCAGCCCCCCAACCGTTTGAAAAAATAGGCGCGTAAATTGCATGTGTTCGGGGCGGGTCAAGGTGGCCGTCAGGCGGCCCCCTGGGATACCCTTTCCGGCCGGTGAACCATAATTGAGGAGGTTTTAGTATGGCTAAAGCGCCCGCACCCAAACCCAAGAAAGAAAAAAATCCCCCTCCGGTGGAAGACGATGAGGATGATGACCTTCAAAAAGACGAAGAAAAAGAGGACAGTAAAAAAGGCGGGGGCAAGCTCAACCTCAAGCTCATTCTCATGATCGCCGGGGCCGTGCTCGTGACGGCCGGTTTGACCGCGGGCCTCATGATGTTTTTAGTAGGTGGAGGCTCCCCCCCGCCGCCGGCGACCGAGGTCTCCGCCGAGGGCTCTGGGTCTGGCGAACACGTTGCTCCGCCTGTGGCCCCCCAGCGCTCCTCCGGCGGTCACGGGGCTCCTCCGGCCGAGTCCGGGGGCGGCGGCGGAGGTCACGGCGGCGATGGCGAAGCCGGTCTGGCCGAGCCGGGCGCCCCGGTCAATATCAAATTCGAGTCTTTCATCGTCAATCTCAACGATCTGGGCGGCCGGCGCATGTTGAAACTCACCATGAGCGTCGATGCCGACAACAAGGATCTGGCCGATGAAATCAATGCCAAGATGCCCCAGTTCCGGGACACCATTCTGCT
>Ga0082212_10013092_pt1 | contig 10394 bp, 13 predicted proteins | sample TergutNt197P3_FD_71548 | JGI IMG/M metagenome (GOLD analysis project Ga0082212, IMG submission 71548) | Neocapritermes taracua P3 segment gut microbial communities from Petit-Saut dam, French Guiana - Nt197 P3 | ecosystem: Host-associated > Arthropoda: Insects > Digestive system > Gut ...
TACGGGGTTCGAAAAACCGCAGTCGGCGCTTTGCACCTTTGTGCGGTTTTCTCTCATCCACATTCCAGCCCACCGCAAACCTGCGGTTTGCTTTATAAGGTGGGCTGGAACGTCGCCAATCTTAAACGTTATGCGAAATGTACAATAAATTGTTGAGAATTTACTAAAATATCCTTGACAATAAATCAAATTTAAAAAATAATATTTGATGAACATGGAAAAATATAAATATGTAATCTTATCAGTCTTATTAATTTTCCCCATTCTTTTTGTTTTCTGTAATAAAAATCGAAAAATATTGGAAAGAAAAACAGCTGAATCGGAACAAATTATTCAAACAATAGAAGAAAAGCCGGTAGAAAATGAAGACTTAGAACAAAACGTAATACAATCAAACAATGAATCGCAAAAATGGCTTTCTACCAGAGAAAAAACAGCGCTTCCTTTTATTGAAGCGGTAAAAAGCGGCGACAGAAACAAAATACTAAAATATTTACACTTCCCAATGCCCCGGCCTTTTCCAATACCTTATATAGAAAACGAGCAGGAAATGCTTGAAAAATTTGACATGATTTTTACTGATGAAATATTAAATGATATAATCAATTCTTCCGATGAAGATTGGCAATCAGAAGCATGGAGAGGCATTAGGTTCGTAAAAGATTACAATACTTATCGATCTGTTGCCCCTATCTGGATGGATTCTGATGGTATGGTTTTTATGATACCAGTTTCAAATCAAGAAATGCAACTGATAAATTAATTCTGGAAAAAAGACAGAGAACATTTATTGCCTGAATTTAGACAATTTGGCGGAAATTGTGGTTTATTTGAATCCCCGACGTATTTAATCAGAATTGATAATTATACTCATGACGGCATTATTTACTGGTTTCGGGCGCTTTTTTGGGATAAAAATAATTCAAAAACAATGGCGGATATGTCTGACCTCATTCTGTCAAATGGCGAAATTGCTTCGCGGGGGCAAATAGCAATCATATTTTATTTTATTGAAAATGATATAGTATATGTAATAGCTCCGCCTGTTGGTTTTGCCTATGGTTATAAAGGGAAAGGAGAATTACTTATTGGAGAAAAAGAACATTTTACTCCATCTTTATATGAAAAAGAGCTGGTGCCCATATTAATGGAGGAAATTGAATGGGCAAAATAATTCATAGAATAAAGTTGCAGATTGGACACTTCGCCTACGATGAGTTAAGTGCAATATTTTTTAGCAAACCGAATAATAAAAAAGAAAATATTTTAAAATAATGCTTGACAAAAATATATTTTTTTAATAAAATAAAAAAATTAAATTAAAGGAAGGTTAATTATGAATGGTTATGCTCCTCCAATGGGAGGCGGTTTCATGTCTTTTGGCCCTATTTTGATAATTGTTTTATTAGGGTTAATGGTGTTTTTGGGCATTAAAATTGGAAAAAGAATTGGGACTTCATTAAAAGACAATTCAACCAAAATACTTGGAACGGAAATAGGACTTTTTATAGGTCTTGTTTTGGGTATTGGAGGCATTGTTCTACTTTTTGTGTTTATTCCAAATATAATAAATGCATTTGAAAAAGATATGGGTGCATTTATTGGTAATACAATTATATGTATTTTGGGTATTGGTTTGTCAATAACTGGTATAATATGTATTACTACAAAATTTAAAAAATAACGATGTAAATATGAATATATTTACATAAAACAAAAAATACTGCACTTAACACACGGTATACGCTCCGGCGGCGACTGCGCGCCGCCTACGGGGTTCAGTTTTGCTAGGTCATGGTCATGGTCATGGTCATGGCCATGCCATTCCCACGCAAAACCTCACCCACATTGCCCAGCCGCTCGGTTAGCGCCTGGGCAACGTCGTATACCTTAAACGTTATATGCCATTGGGCAATTCTGGATAAATATAATGTTGACAAAATATTGTGAAATAACTAAAATTGCTGTATGAAAAAGATTATTTTTCTTATTTTAATAATATATATTGGTAGTTTTTTGGACGCACAGCAGCGCAGCCCTTATGATCATACTATAAATCCCATGGTACTTAACACTATCGACAGATTACTCAAAGATAATAATTTATATAAACAAAATATGGCAGCACAAGATTACAATATAGCCGGAATGTATTTTTATGAAAGAAAATCATGGCATGAAGCTGATTTGATGTTTTCAATGGCTATTTATTTAGACACTGGGCATATTTTGGCACTTTATAATTTAGCCTGTGTTTATTCCATTCAATTGGATGATTATATCCGGCAGAATTCCGATTATTATTTCGGATATAATGAAGTATTATTGGAGCAAATTTATGTGGGTATGATCTTTGGGAAGCTATATTCATCAATCGAATTAGAGCCAAGTCGCCGTATTAGAGCAAGGCAAGACCCGGATTTAGTTAACTTGCGAAAGTACGATCCTGACCTTTTTGACGCAATAACATTACCAGAAGAGCAAAGGACAAAATATAGATATAATGGGATTTATATACATTTTGTACAATTTGAAAATATAATTTCTTTTTGTTTTATAGAATATAATTCTCAAGAGGATTGGACAAAATATAGAGGTTGGAATAATTATGAAAAATGGACTAAATTTTATGGGCATCAAAAATTACTTATGGATCTTGAATTATGTGTTTTGCGAGAGGATGGATTTGGGTGGAATGAAAATGATGAAAAGATTGGAAAACGATTTTTAATTGAGTATATATATTTACCTCAAAGACCTGACTTGGGAGCCTTTGAAAGTGTACACGGAAGTAAAAATATTATTTCTGTAATTGAAATGCAATAAAAAATGGAATATTTTAGCGCAACCGCAAAACGTCAGTTACCTAGAACGTTATGTGCCATTATACCTATGATGGTAAAAGATATATTAAATGGAAATATTGTTTTTTCTACTTGTTAAAATAAAAAGAATCATATAAAATAATAAATAGTATATATAATGATATATAACTAAATATTTTTGGAGAATAAAATGAGTAATAAATCAGCGATATTAATGGCAATTTATTTTCCAGTAGGAATAATTTTAATTGGATTTTTAGGTTATATGTATGATAAAATTAATAAAAATAATTATTTTGAAAATAAATACAAGCATGATATTTTTGATATGGTTAGATTTATATTCTTTTTAAACTTTACCCCTATTATTTTTGTTCATTTATCAATAAAAAAAAGAAATAAATGTTTTAAAAATATTGTTATTGTTATATTATTTTATATTTTTTTGATACTAGCTTTTGTAATAGGAATAAAAATGATTATAATATAATTCGGGATAAAAATATTGACATATATGTGAAATATTGATATAATATTTCTTGAAGGTGCAAATATGAAAAAATTATGAGGAATATTATTTTTGCTATCATAATAACTTTATGTTTTTTTTCCTGCCGAAGTTCAAACAACAAGAAAGAGAAAATGTCAAAAGACAATATTGTTTTTAGTGAAGAAGATTATGTAATAATAACAGGTCGGGTTTGGACTGGTGGCACAGGCCCAAATGGAAATTGGATATATATTGAGGAACGTGGAAGGATAAGATATTCTATTTATCCCCCTGAAAAAGAAGATGAACTGCGGGATTTTAATGGTTATTTAATTGAATTTACAGCAATAATCCTCAATGAGCCGCTAGGTTATAGGGGGACTGTTACAGGGAGAACTTTAACTCCGGTCAGTTGGAAAGTAATAGATGGACCAATGCGCCCATACTCTCCCGAACCACCTCCCTTTGGTCCCATGCAGAATCCACCAGTAACAGATATTAGGAAAAGAGATGAACCTGTGCCCACAATAGATAGAGCAGGAGAGTAAGCATCTATAAGATTAATATTGCATATGGAACCAGCACTTAACAAACGGTATACGCTCAGGCGGCGCTTGCGCGCTGCCTACGGGGTTCAGTTTTGCAAGGTCATGGCAAGCCATTCCCATGCAAAACCTCATCCACATTGCCCAACCGCTCGGTTAGCGGCAGGGCAACGTCGTATACATCAAACGTTATGCGTAATATTGTCCGGAAGGATTTATTGATAATATAACAAAAAAATAGCTGGAAAATAATGCATAATATGATATAATTAATTAAGGAGCATAAAATGAACAATACCCTGCAAAAAAGAATAGTTTTATTATTTTTTGGTTTTTTGATTTTTGATGGTAATTTGCAGATTTTAAAAGCAGAGACAGCTTTTCGAACTGAAACAATTGAACTTGAAAGAAAAAGCCGGTTTTCAATAAATATTGATATACCTGATGGTTGGCAAATCAGGCAGGAACGAGGGACGCCTGTTCCTGGAATAAACCAGACTTATGATTTGATAGTAATACCACCGTCTCAAGAAAAAGGACTACTTAGGATTACAATGGGGATAACTGGAACAGGAAGATCTCTTCCTTCGCAACAGTTTGAAAGGTTAATTGATAGTAGAGTATCAGTTCTTCTGCCGCATGCAGTTGAAGAAATACCTTCTTATCATGACATACAATTAAATGATGGTATTGGAAAATATTGTATATTAACTGATGCTTCTTTGGTTAATAATAAACCTACTCCAAATGATTATATTTATCTCGGTATATTTTTTGCAAATTACAATAATGGATGTATAGTATATTCAACATTGTTGGCAGATGAAATAAAAAGCGCAATTTTCCAGAATATGTTGAAAATTGTATCTAGCATAGTACCTTCAATTTAAATACTTACATCAGATTTGTAATGTAATATTTTATCATTCGCTGTTCGCTTCCCCGCCAGCACCATCAATAACGCAATGTCGCCCTGGCGTATGCCGGGGATGCGCGCCGCCTGGCCGATGGTAAGGGGTTTAACGGTTTTGAGTTTTTCCCTTGCCTCCACGGACAGGCCGGTAATGGCGCTGTAGTCCAGGGCGGGATCGAGTTTTATTGCGTCCATTTTTCCGGCTTTCGCGGCGGCGCGTTTTTCCTTTTCAATGTAGCCGGCGTACCGGATGTCCAGGCGGGCGCGTTCAAGCCACTCGGCGGGAAACCCTGACAATTCCGGCGCGAAGGGTAAAATATCGTCTAACGTAATTCTTGTGTCGGTCATGCAGCGTTCAAGGCTTTCTCCCGCGTGGGAATGCAGGGCGGTTATGGCGTCGTCCGGCGAAGGGGAGGGGAGCTTGCGCCCAGAGAGCAGTTCTCGAATTGCGTCTAACGATTCTGTCTTTTTGACAAACCGTTCCCAGCGGGCGTCATCGACCAGAGCCGCTTCGCGGCCTTTGGGGGTGAGCCGGCTGTCGGCACTGTCGTGGCGAAGCATCAGGCGGTGCTCGGCGCGGCTGGTGAACATGCGGTACGGCTCCTTTGTTCCCAGCGTGGTAAGGTCGTCTACCAGCACGCCGATATAGGCTTCGGCACGGCCAAGCACCAGCGGCGCACGCCCCAGCAGTTTCATTGCCGCGTTGATGCCGGCCATAAGCCCCTGCGCGGCGGCTTCCTCGTAGCCGGAGGAACCGTTGGTCTGCCCCGCCGCGAAGAAACCCGAAAGCCGCTTGGATTCCAGGCTGGGGTACAGGTCGAGGGGATCGAGGTAATCGTATTCCACTGCATAGGCGGGGCGCACGATGCGTGCCTCTTCAAGGCCGGGAATACTATGGATGAAATCCCGCTGCACGTCTTCGGGCAGGGAACTGGACGCGCCGTTCATGTACATCTCGTTGGTGTACAGCCCCTCCGGCTCGATGAAGATGTGATGCCGCTCCCGCTGAGGAAAACGGACAACCTTGTCCTCGATAGAAGGACAGTAGCGTGCGCCGACGCCGGTGATTTTTCCGCCGTACAGCGGGGACAGGTGGATGTTGGCGCGGATAATTTCGTGGGTGCGCTTGCAGGTGTAGGTAATCCAGCAGGGCAAAGACGGCCGGCCGGTAACGGCATCGGCGGCGAAGGAAAATGGCTGCGGCGCCTCGCCGTCCTGTTTTTCCATTTTGCTGTAATCAATTGAATCTCCAGCAATCCGCGCGGGGGTACCGGTTTTCAGCCGCCCCGCCGGAAAGCCCAGCCGCCGCAGGTTTGCGCCAAGACCAAGCGCCGCCTCCTCGCCAAGCCGTCCCTGGGGGGCATCGTATTCGCCGATAAAGATTTTGCCCTCCATAAAAGTGCCCGAAGCGAGGATCACCGTAGGGGTCGTTATGCGATGCCCACGCTGGGTAATCACCCCGGAAATTTTTCCTAATAAAGCGCCGCCTGCAGCTTCTTCGATTATCAGATTGGCGACCGTATCCATCATGATCGTCAGGTTCTTTTGCCTTTCAAGGGCGGCGCGGGCGGCGGCCTGATATTCCTGCTTGTCCGCCTGGGCGCGGGGGGCCTGTACCGCCGGGCCTCGGGAACGGTTGAGTATGCGGTATTGGATCATCGTGGCGTCGATGAGCCGCGCCATCTCGCCGCCCAATGCGTCAACCTCGCGGACAAGGTTGCCCTTGGACAGGCCGCCGATTGCCGGGTTGCAGGAAAGCGCGCCGATGCGGTCGGGGTTCTGGGTGATGAGGAGAGTCGAAAAACCAAGACGGCTGACTGCCAGGGACGCTTCGATCCCTGCGTGTCCGCCGCCAATAACAATACAATCGTAGTCCATCTGCCGGAATTATAGTATAAGGGATATATGCACCTGCGGGAAGCCAAGGGAATTCTCAACGCCTACAACGGCATGAACATCTCAAGGGGCTGTATTCACGGCTGTATCTACTGCGACTCGCGCAGCAAGTGTTACCGCATTGAGCATGATTTTGAGGACGTGCAGATAAAGTCCAACGCTCCGGCGCTGCTGGAAGACGCACTGCGGCGCAAGCGAAAGAAGTGCGTGATTGGAACCGGCGCGATGACCGATCCCTATATCCCCCTGCCGGAAAACCTTGCCAACATCCGCGCCTGCCTGGAAATTATCGACCGCTGCGGCTGCGGCCTTGCCATTCAGACCAAGTCCGACCTCATTTTGCGTGATTTGGATGTATTGATCAGCATCAACAAAAAAGCGAAATGTATTGTCGAGACAACCCTTACCACATTTGACGAAGATCTCTGCAAGATATTGGAGCCGAATGTCTGCGGCACCAGGCGGCGTTTTGAGGTTCTGAAGATCATGCGGGACAACGGCATACAAACGGTCGTATGGCTCTGCCCTTTTCTTCCCTTTATCAACGATACCGAAGAAAATCTGCAGGGCCTCCTGGATTACTGTGTTGAGGCAAAGGTGTATGGGATTTTGTTTTTTGGTATCGGCCTTACCCTGCGCGAAGGTAACCGCGAGTACTTTTACTCGAAACTCGACGAACATTTCCCCGGCCTGAAAAAAACATATCAAAAAAAGTTCGGCCTGAATTATGCGATAACAAGCGGCAACAACGACGCATTGATGAAAATATTCTACGAAGTCTGCGGAAAACACAACATCGTCTGCAGCAATGACAAGCTGTTTGAATATATGCGTACGTTTGAAGAAAAGAAAGGCTCACAGATGGAACTGTTTTAACTGTAAAGGAACCATTAACATACCTGTAAAAACTCAGTATTATATGTTAATGAGGTTAAATACCATCATAAACGGTGATTGTATAGAAGAACTAGGGAAATTTCCCGATAATTCAGTAGATTTAATTTTTGCCGACCCTCCCTATAATATGCAGTTGGAAAATGTCCTTTACCGGCCAAACAATACAAAAGTAGATGGCGTCGATGATGAATGGGATAAATTTGCCTCTTTTTCTGACTATGACAATTTTTGTATAGCATGGCTAAAGGAGTGTAGGCGTATCCTTAAAGATACAGGCACAATATGGGTAATCGGCAGCTATCACAATATTTTTCGTGTCGGAAATATTATGCTCAATTTGGGGTTTTGGATATTAAATGACGTAACCTGGTATAAAACCAATCCAATGCCCAATTTTTTGGGAACCCGATTTACCAATGCCACTGAAACACTGTTATGGTGCTCAAAGAAAAAGGAATGTAAAAAATATACGTTCAATCACAAGGTAATGAAAAAATATAACGGCAATAAACAAATGACATCGGTTTGGCAGATTGGTTTGTGTGTTGGGGAAGAACGGTTAAAAGGCGATGACGGCAAAAAAGCACATTCAACCCAAAAACCGGAAGAACTCCTTAAACGTGTAATCTTATCTACGACAAAACAGGGAGACGTTGTTCTTGATCCGTTTTTTGGGACCGGTACGACCGGCGCTGTCGCAAAAAAATTAAAACGAAATTTTATAGGTATAGAAAGAGAGGCTGAATACATACCGCTTGCAAAAAAAAGAATAGATAAAATTAAGGAGCATTTTGAAGAGGCCGATTGGTAACCAAGCAGAAGCGCCGTTTTCGGAGCGGTGATTCAACAAACACCTTCATGTAGCGGCTGGCTACTTCCCCACGCAGAAGCGGCTGAACATTTCTTCGAGGATGTCCGCCGTGGAAACTTCGCCGGTAATTTCGCCTAACGAGTTGACCGCTTCGCGCAGCAGGGGGGCGATTATGTCCAGCGGCTCTTCCCGCCCGGCCAGTAGCAGCGCTTCTTGTACGGCGGCGGCGGCGGCTTCCACGAGATTTTTCTGACGTTCGCTGCCGATGGCCGCCGTCTGCGATTCGCCGGCCAGTTCAACACCCGCCCGCGCCTCAAGGGCAGCGACGATTGCCCGTGTCAATTCGGCAATGCCTTCGCCGGTTTTTGCGCTGACGCAAATGAAAGCGGCGGACGAAGGCGGCGCGGGAGCGATGTCTTCCTTGTTCCACAAAACCAGATGCGGCGCGGGTTTTTGTTTCAGTTCGGCGATGACGCGTAAGTCCTCGGCGGTAATACCCACCTCGCCGTCCAGAAGATAGATAACCAGTTCCGCCGCTTCCAGCAAATCGCGGCTGCGCTCTACGCCGATTTTTTCGACGGGATCGGCAGAGTCCCGCAGGCCGGCGGTGTCGGTGAGGCGAATGGGGATGCCCTCCATGGAAACCCATGCCTCGATCCAGTCGCGGGTGGTGCCGGGAACTTCGGTGACGATGGAACGTTCTTCCCTGAGCAGCAGGTTGAACAGGCTGGACTTGCCCGCATTGGGACGTCCCGCGATAACGGCGAGAATCCCCTCCTGGTAGAGTCGTTCCCGCCGCCACGACGCGGCAAGTGTGCAAAGGCGGGCAAGGGCATCCCGCGCGCGATCCTGGCCGGGAAGCCGCCCCGCCGTCTCTTCCGGGTCCGCGCCAATTTCGTCTTCGCTGTAATCGAGAAAAATTTCCGCGCCGGACAGAACCTCCACGAGGATTTGTTTTATCGCGTTGATTTCGTTTTCCAGCGCGCCGGACAGCCGGCTAACGGCATGGCGGCGGCCGGTGTCTGTTTTGGCGGAAACCAGTTCCATCACCGACTCGCTGCGGGTCAGGTCGAGTTTGCCGTTCATAAAGGCGCGGAAGGTAAATTCCCCGGGCAGGGCGTCACGAAAGCCGGCGGAACGCAGCGCCGCCATTACGCCCCTGCCCGCAGCGCCGCCGCCGTGGCAGCTTATGTCCAGACTGTCTTCGCCGGTGTAGCTTTTCGGGGCGCGGAACACCGAGACCAGCACTTCGTCTATTCGTTCACCGGAGGCGCCCTTTTGTGTGTTAGCCGCAACTATCCAGCCGTGAATGACCGTGTTTCCGGCGGCCTGCTTGAGTAAAGCCGGCGCGGAAAAAACCGAAGAGGCCAAATCTATCGCGCCTTCGCCCGTGCAGCGGATAAGCGTAAGGGCGCTCCAGCCGGGCGATGTGGCAAACGCCGCTATGGGAGCTTCATCACCGTAAGATACATTCATTAAACATAATATGATAAATACAAAAAGAAGAGTCAATAAATGGCGCGAATGTAAACGAATGAAGAATTAAAGATCAATTATTATTATTTGTACTATTCGCGTTCATTCGTGTAATTCGTTGATTCTGTTTTTCCCGCAAGGCGCAGAAAACGGAAAAACCAGGGGGCGCCCGCCGAAACCCAAAAGGCAAGCAGGGCAAAGCGCAGGAAAATAAAAAGCCGGTAATTACCCGTTGTATCGCCGGGCGCAGTCAGCTTTCCTGTTACTATATACAGCAAAATCATCACGGCAGTTCCCAGGACAAAACGGCCGGCAAAAGTGAGGTATTTTTGGGCGCCGGTTCTGCCAAAAAGCGCGGCTGCGGTAAAGCCGATACTGCGCCGGTTCAGAACATAGCCTGCGCCCAGGCCGAGAATCATGCCGGCGGGCAGGAGCAATTCTGTGGCCGAGCGGTAGAGGATCATGGCAAAGGCGAGGGCGGCGCAGGCGATCATTCCGGCGCGGGGGCCGCCCGCCGCAAGCAGCGCTTCAATTTTTCTGC
>Ga0082212_10013093_pt1 | contig 10394 bp, 16 predicted proteins | sample TergutNt197P3_FD_71548 | JGI IMG/M metagenome (GOLD analysis project Ga0082212, IMG submission 71548) | Neocapritermes taracua P3 segment gut microbial communities from Petit-Saut dam, French Guiana - Nt197 P3 | ecosystem: Host-associated > Arthropoda: Insects > Digestive system > Gut ...
CACGCAAAACAAAAAGAAAACGGACGAAATCACGGAAACGGAAAAAGAAGACCTCGCCAATACAAATAAAACATTGGACGAACTGCGCGACCGACAAAAAGCCATATTGGCAGCATATGCAGTCGGCAATCCGCATATCAGCCAGCTAATCGACCTTGCCTTGCTGGGCAACGGATTGCTTAAAGGCGAAGCCCTCAGCCGCTTTATTAAACGGAGTGTGGGGATAATGAACCAATGATTAGTGATTAACGGTTAGTAGTTTCCGTCATCCTATGTTTGCATCGAGAGAGAATAAAGATGCAAACATAAAAATATAAATAGAATATTTACTGAATATCCTTACAATAAAACTCACTCGAAAAAGAGACAAAACTTCCAAAACAGGAGTGAACGGCCGGCTTTCATACAAAAATCTGCCGAATCTAAAACTCATTCGGCAGATTTTTTCCTGTTTACTGAATATCTCAGCTTGATTTTGGGGTTTTTAGAAACCCTCTTAAAAGACCATAGAATCCCCTTTATTCGTTTTCGATTACTTCAATACCAAGTAGCTCCATTTCAAACACAAGTATGCTGTTTGGTTTAATTGGTCCATTTCCTTGTGCTCCATAACCCAATTCGGAAGGAACCCATACAATATATCTTGAACCTAAGGGCATCAACGGCAATACTTCTGTCCATCCTTGAATAACCTGAGTTACGCCTATCGTAATTGGTTCTCCGCGTTCTTCGGAACTGTCAAATACTGTTCCATTTAATAAGCTACCCGTATAATGAACGGTTACATTGTCGTTAAGTGCAGGTTTGTCGCCTTCTCCCTGATTCAAAACTTTATATTGCAATCCGCTTTCTGTGGTAATTACGCCTTCTTTGGTTTTGTTTTCTGCCAAAAAACGAATTTCTTCTTCTTTGGCAGCTTCGGCTTCTTTGATTGTTGCATCCATTACAAAATTTTGAATATAGTTTTGGGCATCTTCCTGATTTATTAATAATGTTTCAACATCTCCTGTCAAAGCATGTACAAAGGCTTCGGCGATGGCCTGTAAATTGAATTTTCCTCCCGGAAATTGATTCATGCTTTCTCTTAGCCCTGATCCGTTAAGGACTCCTATAGCATAACATGCCGAATCAACAGCCGAAGTTAAACTTGTATTTTGTTGAGCAGCAAGTGGGATAGAGATTATTACGGCCGAGATAAAAAGGATACCGACTTTTTTCATTCGTTTATTCCTTAATACCCAATAATTCCACTTCAAATTCGAGCATACTATTCGGTTTAATTACTTGATTTCCTGATTCTCCATAAGCCAAATTAGAAGGAATCCAAACCTGATATTTCGATCCTACCGGCATCAATTGTAAAACTTCAATCCACCCCGCTATTACACCTGTTACAGGAAATTCAGCCGGTTCTCCTCGCTCTACCGAACTGTCAAAAACAGTACCATCTAAAAATTTTCCTGTATAATGCACAACAACTGTATTATCCGCTGAAGGTTTCTTTCCTGTACCTTCGGTAATTACCTTGTATTGTAAACCGCTTTCTGTAGTGATCACTCCTGCCTTACCACTATTAGAAGCCAAGAAAGCCTCACCTTCTGCTTTTACAGATTCAAATTCTCTTGTTTGAGCTGTCATCACATACGTTTGTACATAATTTTGTGCTTCTTCAGGCGTCATCTTTAACTGTGACGCTTTGTCATTCAAAGCAGCTATAAATCCGGCTATAAACACATCATAATTGTCTATCCCTTCTGCCCCAGGTAATGTGGGTAACGCGTCTCTAAATCCTGCACCTTGAGCAACACCAATTGCATATAATGCACTGTCGAGTTCCGAATTCATTTTTACATTCGCATTATATCCATTTCCACATGAAGCTACAATCATACTGATTGCAGCAATAACCATGAATACACTAATTTTTTTCATCTTTCTTTATATTATAATTATTGTTTTATGCCTCTTCTGAGGGAGTAAGATCGACTGTTTCCGATGTGTCAGTAGTTTCAATAGTTGTATCAGGTTCTTCTATAGTCTTCACATCTTCTTCATTACGAGATTGATCCACAACCTCCTCATCCGAAGAGAGTGCAACGACAGCAACGTCCTCTTTATCTTTTTTTGCTGTTGCCTTGACTTTTGGTACTGGCGTTGAAAGTACTTCCGTTGCCGTAGTCAACGATTTTCTGCGCGAGCGCCTTGTCTTTGCAGCTGTTTTCTTGGTGTCTTTCAACATATTTTCATTGAAATCAACCAATTCGATAAAACACATCGATGCATTATCTCCCAGTCTGGCGCCTGTCTTCACAATTCGTGTATATCCACCGGGACGGTCGCCTATCTTCTCTGCCACCTTGCTGAATAGTTCGGTTACTGCAAATTTATCCTGTAACTGTGCAAAAACGATACGGCGGTCGTGTGTGGCTTCCTCAATAGTTTTATTGGAAGTTTTCGACTTTGTGATCAGCGGTTCGATATAAATGCGCAATGCTTTTGCTTTTGCTGTGGTAGTAAAAATTCGCTTGTGTTTAATTAACGAAGACGCCATATTTGAAAGCATGGCTTCACGGTGTGCTTTTGTACGCCCCAAATGATTTATTTTCTTATTATGTCTCATTGTTGTATTTACTCTTTATCTAATTTATATTTTGCTATATCCATCCCAAATGAGAGATTCAAATTCAACAGCAATTCATCTAATTCTGTTAATGATTTCTTTCCAAAGTTGCGAAACTTCAACAAATCATTTTTGTTGAATGCCACTAAATCACCTACTGTTTCGACATCAGCCGTTTTCAAACAATTCAATGCACGAACGGATAGATTCATTTCAGCTAACTTGCTCTTCAATAATTGGCGCATGTGCAGTACATCTTCATCAAATTCTTCATTGTCATCATGATCGATGGTTTCAACCGCAATCTTTTCGTCTGAGAACAGCATAAAATGATAAATCAATATCTTAGCAGCTTCTTTTAATGCTTCTTTCGGATGAATAGAACCATCTGTCATGATTTCAATTATCAATTTTTCATAGTCGGTTTTCTGCTCGACGCGGAAATTTTCAATCGCATATTTCACATTCCGGATTGGAGTATAAATTGAATCCATCGTCAATACAGTTACATCGACATTCGCCGGATCCACATTTTCTTCAGCAGGGACATAGCCGCGACCTTTATTGATAGTCAGTTCCATGACGAATGAAGCAGACTTGGATAAATGACATATTTCAAAGTGGGGATTTAATATTTCAAATCCGGTTAAATACTTTGCTATATTCCCAGCTCTAAACACGTCAGTGCCTGATACAGTAACGTTTACCTTTGTAACTTCTTCTACTTCGGTTATACATTTGAAACGCACCTGCTTTAAGTTCAAAATAATATTTTGAATGTCTTCGAGTACGCCCGGAATAGATGCAAATTCATGGTTTATTCCTTCAAACTTTACCGTCGAAAAAGCATATCCTTCCAATGACGATAAGAGGATTCGGCGTAGCGCATTACCTATCGTAATACCATAGCCCGGCTCTAACGGACGAAATTCAAATTTCCCGTAGAAATCATCCGCTTCCAACATCAATACATTATCGGGTTTCTGAAATGCTAATATGGCCATAAGATTATTATTTAGAATATAATTCTACAATCAATTGTTCTTTAATGTTTTCCGGAATATCTGCACGTTCCGGGAAGTGGAGTAATTTTCCGCTCACAGCGTCCTGATCCCATTCAATCCATGGATATTTGCTATGGTTAAAGCCTGACAAAGCGTCCATAACCACCTCCAGTGATTTAGATCTTTCTCTCATTCCGACAACTTGTCCCGGTTTTACCGAGTACGACGGGATATTGACTACTTTTCCATCAACTACAATATGACGATGCGATACCAATTGACGGGCTCCTGCTCGTGTAGGAGATAATCCCAAACGGAAAACGATATTGTCTAAACGGCTTTCCAGCAATTTCAGCAACATCTCACCGGTAACGCCTTTTGAGCGGGCTGCTTTGTCGAACAAGTTTCTAAACTGTTTTTCCAATACACCATACGTGTATTTCGCTTTTTGTTTTTCCCGTAATTGAAGCCCATATTCCGAAGTCTTGCGCTTGCGGCTGTTACCGTGTTGTCCGGGAGGATAATTCTTCCTTGTCAACACTTTGTCGGGACCGAATATCGGTTCCTGAAATTTACGGGCGATTTTTGTTTTTGGGCCTGTATATCTTGCCATTTTCTTATTATTCTTGTTTTTAACTAAACTCTAAACTCTACTAACTAATAACTAAGTTAGACTCTGCGTCTTTTGGGGGGACGGCAACCATTGTGCGGTAATGGTGTAACGTCAACTATCTCTGTTACTTCAATGCCTGCGCTGTGGATGGTACGGATAGCCGATTCGCGGCCATTGCCCGGCCCTTTAATAAAAGCTTTCACTTTGCGTAAACCTAAGTCGAACGCTACTTTTGCACAATCCTGTGCGGCCATTTGTGCGGCGTAGGGCGTATTCTTCTTTGAACTCCTGAATCCCATTTTACCTGCTGAAGACCAACTGATTACCTGTCCACTGCTATTCGTAAGCGCTACGATAATATTGTTAAAAGATGAATGGATATGGGCCTGTCCATAAGCCTCCACTTTCACTTTTCTCTTTTTTGCTGCGACTGTTTTTTTTGCCATATCAATTCTTATTTAGTAGCTTTTTTCTTGTTTGCAACTGTTTTTTTCCTTCCCTTGCGTGTACGGGCATTGTTTTTTGTGCTTTGTCCGCGTAACGGTAAACCGATACGATGACGCACGCCACGATAACAGCCAATATCCATCAAACGCTTGATGTTCAACTGTACTTCCGAACGCAGATCTCCTTCCACTTTATACTCATTGGTAATGACCTCACGAATCTTTGCTGCCTGGTCATCGGTCCAGTCCTTGACCTTAATATCACGGTCAACGCCTGCTTTTTTCAAAATAGCGTTTGAATTGCTTCGACCAACTCCAAAGATATAGGTCAATGCAATCTCGCCTCTCTTGTCCTGTGGAATATCCACACCAACTATTCTTATCGCCATATATTAACTTTTAATTCTTAATTCTAATAACTAAACTCTAATAGCTAAACTCTAAATTTAGCCTTGCCTAACCTTAAATTTAGGATTCTTTTTGTTAATCACATACAAACGCCCGTTCCGTCTGACAATCTTACATTCGGGAGTTCTTTTCTTCAATGATGCTCTTACTTTCATATCTTATTTTTTTTATTATTCACTATTTACTGAAAACTAATAACTGATAACTAAAAACTATTTATATCTAAACGAAATTCTGCCTTTGGACAAATCGTAGGGTGACATTTCGACACGGACTTTATCTCCGGGAAGTATCTTTATGTAGTGCATACGCATTTTCCCTGAGATATGGGCAGTCAATTCATGTCCATTCTCCAATTCAACGCGAAACATTGCGTTCGAGAGCGCTTCTAATATCACTCCATCTTGTTCTATTGCAGCCTGTTTAGCCATATTTATATTTCTTTTCCGGTTACTTCTTCCACATAATCAAACGTCGATAAAATCATGGGGCCTTCCGGCCGTATTGCGATACAGTGTTCAAAGTGTGCCGAACAACTGCGGTCTTTTGTTCGCACCGTCCAGCCATCTTTTTCCACTACCACATTTTTACTTCCTTTGTTTATCATCGGCTCAATACAAATCGTCATTCCGTTCTTCAAAAGCGGGCCGCAGCCTCTTCGTCCAAAGTTGGGCACTTCGGGCGACTCGTGCATTTTTCGTCCACAGCCGTGTCCAACCAACTCGCGTACAACCGAATATCCTCTTTTTTGGCAATAAGTTTGTATCGTATCACTGATATCGCCTACCCTGCGGTGGACGGTCGCCTGTCGGATTCCTTCATAAAGCGCCTCCTTTGTCGTTCGTAGCAAGCGCTTTATGTCCTCCGCGACTTCTCCCACACAATATGTATAAGCCGAATCTCCCACAAATCCATTGAGTTTTGTACCGCAGTCGATTGAAATGGTATCGCCTTCTTTCAGAATTACCTGCGCCGAAGGCACACCATGAACAACCTGATCATTCACCGAAGTACAAATCGAATTAGGAAAACCTCTGTATCCTAAAAATGCCGGTATCGCACCATGATCACGAATAAACGTGTCTGCTATCTTGTCCAGTTGAAGAGTGGAAATGCCCGGTTTAATGTTTTTTGCCAATTCGCCAAGCGTTTTTCCGACTAATTGATTGGCTTCGCGCATCAACTCAATCTCTTCGTCCGTCTTCAGATATACCATATTTCAATTAGGAATTACGAATGAGGAATTACAAAAAAGCGTTTTACCAACTAATTGATTGGCTTTACACGTTATTTTAAACTCTACATCCATCTCCAAATATTTCATATTTAACATTCCTAATTCTTAATTCCTAATTTTAATAGGATGCTCCTGCCGTTCCCGAACGTCCTTTGATTCGTCCGGACTTTAACAATCCGTCGTAATGACGCATCAACAAATGACTTTCAATTTGTTGCAACGTATCCAATACAACGCCTACCAAAATCAGCAAAGATGTTCCGCCGAAAAACTGCGAAAACTCCTGGCTGACGCCTGCCATACGGGCAAAAGCCGGCATAATCGCCACCAATGCAATAAAGATAGCGCCGGGAAGCGTAATGCGACTCATAATTTCATCCAAGTAATTTTTTGTGGCCTTGCCGGGTTTAATACCGGGAATAAAGCCGTTATTTCGCTTTAAGTCATCAGCCATTTGAGTTGGATTGATGGTAATTGCCGTATAAAAATAGGTAAAAGCTATAATCATCACCGAAAACACGAAATTATACCAAAATCCTGTATTATCCATAAAAGCAGACCAGAATGGACTTGAATTAGCGCTACTCGAAAAACCGACAATCGAAATGGGAACCATCATGATTGCCTGTGCAAAAATAATCGGCATTACGTTGGCTGCATTCACTTTCAAAGGAATATACTGCCTTGCGCCACCATATTGTTTGTTTCCGACAATACGTTTAGCATATTGTACAGGGACTCTGCGAGTTCCTTGCACAAGCGCTACAGCGCCTGCTATGACAAGTATTAATGCTAAAATTTCAAAGAGAAACATGACCAATCCTCCTGTCTTTTCACTCATCCGAGAGATAAATTCGGCGAAAAGGGCATGGGGCAAACGAGCCATGATACCTACCATGATAATGAAAGATATACCGTTCCCGATACCTTTGTCTGTGATACGTTCTCCAAGCCACAACACAAACATACTGCCTCCTGCCAAGATAAGGGTTGACGATATGTTAAACCAATAACTGTTAGGCAATGACGCTCCCACATACCTCAATTGAACATTCAAATTAACCAAATAGGCCGATCCCTGAAACAAAAGGATGATAACTGTCAGGTAACGAGTCCATTGATTGATTTTCTTGCGACCGCTTTCACCTTCGCGTTGCAGTTTTTGAAACGAAGGAACAATAATCGTCATCAACTGCATCACAATAGATGCAGAGATATACGGCATAATTCCCAACGCAAAAATGGACGCTTTAGAAAAACCGCCTCCGGAAAACATATCCAGCAAGGCCAATAATCCACCGCGTGTTTGATCGGCCAAAACGGTCAGCACTTTCGGATCAACCCCCGGAAGCACTACGAAAGTACCGAAGCGGTAGATAAGTATCAACACAAGGGTAGTAATGATTCGCTTTCGCAAATCCTCAATCTTCCAGATATTTTTAAGTGTCTCTATAAATCTCATATCACTTAAAGTTTAACGATAGTTCCACCTGCCGTTGTGATTGCTTCTTCCGCTTTTTTAGAAAAGGCATGCGCTTCTACGTCTAATTTCGCAGTTACCGTACCTTTTGCAAGGATTTTGACTAATTGCGATTTAGAAATAAATCCGGCATTCTTCAACTCTTCCAATCCGATTTTTGACAGGCTCTTAGCGTCTGCCAATTCCTGTAATGTAGAGAGATTGATTGCCTTGTATTCTACGCGGTTGATATTCTTGAAACCCCATTTGGGCAGACGTCGTTGAATAGGCATCTGACCTCCTTCAAAGCCGATTTTCCGGGAATAGCCCGAACGTGATTTGGCTCCTTTATGTCCTCTGGTAGAAGTACCTCCGTAACCGGAGCCTGTACCGCGACCTATTCTTTTTCTGTCTTTTGTAGAACCTTGTGCAGGTTTTAAATTAGATAAATTCATTTTTTCTATATTTTATTATCGGGCGACCACAGGGCGACCGCGAGGGTCGCCCATACACCCGTTTTTTTATTGTACAATGGAAACCAAATGTTTCACTTTTTCTACCATACCCATAATTGAAGGAGTAGCTTCATGTTCAACTACGCGATTCATTTTCCGAAGGCCTAACGCATCGAGCGTTCTTTTTTGGTCTTTCGGGCAATTAATTCTGCTTCTGACTTGTTTTATTTTTACTGTTGCCATTCGTTTGCCTCCTTCGTTAACCGTTAAACACTTTTTCTACCGAAATTCCCCGGTTTTGAGCAACCATTGCGGGGCTTCTCAATTCACTCAGCGCAGCAATGGTGGCTTTCACCAAGTTGTGAGGATTGGACGAGCCTTTCGATTTGGCTAACACGTCGGTTATTCCAACACTCTCAAGGACAGCACGCATAGCTCCCCCGGCCTTTACTCCCGTACCATGATACGCAGGTTTGATAATAATTTCAGCGCCTCCGTACTTGGCTTCCTGTTCGTGAGGTATGGTGCCTTTGTGGACAGGGACTTTAATCAGGTTTTTCTTCGCTGCTTCCGTACCTTTTGCTATGGCAGTCGTTACTTCGCCTGCTTTTCCCAAGCCCCAGCCGACAATACCATCTTCATTGCCTACCACCACAATGGCGGCAAAACTGAATGTACGTCCTCCTTTGGTAACTTTTGTTACGCGGTTGATCGCTACTAATCTATCTTTTAATTCTAAATCGTTGGTCGATTTTACTCTGTTACTTACTCTTGCCATCTTTCTTAAAATTTAAGGCCGCCCTTGCGTGCTGCATCGGCTAATTCTTTAATTCTCCCATGATACAGGTATCCGTTTCTGTCAAAAACAACAGCCTGTATGCCTGCTTCTTTTGCATTTTGGGCAATCAGCGTTCCCACTTTGGCGGCTACTTCTTTTTTGGTTGCTTTTTCTGTTATCTTCAACGAAGATGCGGCTGCCAGTGTATTGCCTTTCGTGTCGTCTATTACTTGCGCGTAAATCTGCTTGTTGCTTCTGAATACAGACAAGCGCGGGCATTCGGGAGTACCTGATACCTTGCCGCGAATACTTCTTTTGATTCTTATTCTTCTTGTTTCTTTTGTCGTCATAATCTTTATCGTTTACGCAACTTATTTAGATGCAGATTTACCTGATTTTCTTCTTAATATTTCACCCGCAAATTTAATACCTTTGCCTTTATACGGCTCGGGTTTACGGAACGAACGTATCTTTGCGCAAATCTGACCAATCAATTGTTTGTCAGACGATTCCAATATAATTAATGGGTTTTTATTACGCTCTGTTTTTGTTTCAACCGTCACTTCTTTGGGTAGTTGAAAGAATATATTGTGCGTATAACCCAAAGAAAGCTCCAGAATCTGACCTGTGTTTGTCACGCGGTAACCCACGCCCACCAATTCTAATGTTTTCTTGTATCCTTCCGAAACGCCTGTCACCATATTGTTAATCAACGCACGATACAGTCCGTGCTGTGCGCGGTGCATTCTTTCGTCGCTTGGCCTTGACAAAGTCAGTACGCCATCTTCTATCGTCAGTTTGATGTCGGGGTTAATTTGCTGTGAGAGTTCGCCTTTAGGCCCTTTCACTGTCACCACGTCATCTTTTGTCGTTATCGTTACTCCTGCAGGAATCTGAATGGGTAATTTTCCAATTCTTGACATATCAATTCCTCCTTATTAATAAACGTAACATAAAACTTCGCCGCCCACATTCAGGGTGCGCGCTTCCTTATCCGTCATCACTCCTTTGGGAGTAGAAAGAATAGCTATACCCAATCCGTTCAGTACCCTGGGTATGTCTTTGTATCCTGTATATTTACGTAAACCCGGCCTTGAAGCGCGTTGAAGGCGCTTAATGGCATTCACTTTGTTTACCGGATCGTATTTCAAGGCAATCTTGATTGTGCCTTGAGGACCATCATCTACAAACTTAAAATTAAGGATGTAGCCTTTTTCAAAAAGGATTTTGGTTATTTCCTTTTTCAAGTTTGAGGCGGGCACGTCAACTACTCTGTGCTGCGCCTTGATTGCATTCCGCAATCTTGTTAAATAATCTGCAATAGGATCTGTCATATTTATTTAGTTAAATTGATCCGGCCTCCCGGACAATATT
>Ga0082212_10013094_pt1 | contig 10393 bp, 7 predicted proteins | sample TergutNt197P3_FD_71548 | JGI IMG/M metagenome (GOLD analysis project Ga0082212, IMG submission 71548) | Neocapritermes taracua P3 segment gut microbial communities from Petit-Saut dam, French Guiana - Nt197 P3 | ecosystem: Host-associated > Arthropoda: Insects > Digestive system > Gut ...
CGAAAAATTGCCGCCCAACATTTTGCCGGTCGCTGGGCGGCGAAGGAATCCGTTTTGAAAGCATTCGGGACAGGCTGGGTGGCAGGAATTGCTTGGCGGGATGTCGAAGTTGTAATTCAACCGGGCGGCAAGCCGGTGATTCGATTGCATCGGGGAGCGGCAACGAAGGCAGCCGAACTTGGCATTTCCGAAGTTCTCATCAGCATTTCACATTGCAAGAGCCATGCAACGGCTACGGCGATTGCCGTTGCTCCCTATCCCCAGTAGGTGTGCAAGTTCATTTTTTCGCCACTCCCGCGCAGGCGGGAGTCTAGACTACCGACTCTTTTCTCTAGACCCCTGCCTTCGCAGGGGTGACGTTCTTCTGTCCCCTCTCCCTCTGGGAGAGGGTTAGGGTGATCGGTAATCAGTTGCGTTCCGCTGATGACAAGCCAGGCGGTTACGATGAGCAATAGAAGCAACCCGACGTAAACGTGTACGTCCACTCTCGGCGGGGAGCGATGGTTACTTCGCGGGTGAAAACGGGACCAATGAACATCATGCAACAGTGTAGCACAATGTATAGGGGATTGCCAATTCAATCATTAACTCGCCGACTCAAGGCGAAAGACCGTGCTTCTGTCCCGTTATTTTCAAGTACAACACCGTGTTCAGGCACAGCGAAACAGGAACGGTAAGAACCATTCCGACCATGGGAACCATGCCAGCAACCATCGAGCATAAAATAATGAGAATAACGGCACCGAGTACCTTCCAAAAATCCGCCCGAACGTACCGATATGAACTTTTCATCGCTTCGACGGGTCCTTGCTGCCGGTCAACGACGAAGAAATAACTCAGACAAAACATCAGAGCCACCAATATGCCAAAGATGAACACCGTCACAAATCCGACTATCCAGAGAAGTGCCACGCTCACAAAAAAGACATCGGGATCTTGTTGGGGATTGGATGCGCCATAAAGAATCAGCGGAGCACCGATGACGACAAGAATGACGAACACCGCACACAGTTGAATGACCGAAATGTTTGCACCGGTAATCAGGATTTTCCAAAAATTTTTCATTCCGCTGAAAAGCACAGAGACGGGCGGTTGTTCCCCTCGGACAATGGCAAGACTGTAACTGAATGCACCACTGTAAAGCCAAACCATTACAAGGGATAGAACAAGAGCAACAGTCAAGAAAATTCCGATAAAGGCAATGACCGGATCAATGCCCATGGTTGGGACTTGATCGACACGCGCACCGATGATGAATACTGACACGAACGTACCGATGTAACCACCCAAAAAGCAAAAGAAGTTCAATCCGCCGATGATGGCTCCCATTATCAGGAACGGTTGCCAACATTTTGTACCGATATTCCAAGCGTCTTGGAAAAGTTCGCCGATAGTGAAGTGAGTCGGTGTTGGTTCCGAGGGTTCGACACGGTGCATCGGCATTGGCAGTACCGGCATCTGACGACCACAACTCGGACACAGGATAGTACGATTCGGAAAACTGTCCGCAACTTCGATACGGTGACCGCAATGAACACAAAAGAAATCTCTGGACATACGAAAGCTCCTTGTGAATGGTAATTTCGCTAGTGGAAACAGGACAGACAAACACTGTACAGTAGTGTAACACAAATGTATTAAAGCCGCAATCGACTCATTCCATTCGGCGTTTGAACATCATCGCAGCGGCAGTCAGAGTTACGAGGGATAGAAAAACCAGTGGAATACAATTTAGAGCGACTTCTTGTACTCCCATTCCTTTCAGAAAAACGCCTTTCACGATAATCAAACACCACCGGACAGGATTGACAAGCGTAAGATACTGCAACCAAATCGGCATGTTTTCGACCGGAGTGGTAAAACCGGAAAGCATGATCGCCGAAGGCATCACGAGAATAACACCAAGAATCGCCTGCTGTTGCGTCATCGCCAGCGAACTGATAAAAAGTCCAATGCCGACCACACACAATAAATACAACACCACCGCCGCAATGAGAAGCCAAAATGCTCCTTGAAACGGAATTCCCAGTACGAAAACGGTAACGCCGATCATCAAAATTGCCGAACATGTCGCCAGAAAAACAGCCGGTGTTGCCTTGCCGACAAGAATTTCAAAGGGGGTGAGCGGCGAAACAAGCAGTTGCTCGAAGGTTCCTGTTTCCCGCTCCCGTGCAATCGAAAGTCCGGCAAGCAGAAGACCGAGAACCGTTGCCAGTACGCAAACCAACGAAGGAACCGTCGTTTGCCGCGGATGGAGATTGACATTAAACCAATTTCTCGTTACGACTTGAATGCTGACATGCCGGGGTGCCAATTCGCTGAAAAACATGTTGATGATTCGATTGATATAACCGCCAACGACCGAGGCGGCATTGGTCCGCCGACCGTCAAGCAGTATCTGCACCTCCGCCGTTTGTCCCGAATAAATGTTTTTTGAAAAATCTTGCGGAATGACCAACACTCCCATTACGGCTTGCCGGTCAATGAGCGGATCAATTTCCTGCCGCTTCGAAATCGTGAAAACTTTGGAAACCAACGCCGACTGTTCAAACCGTTGAGCCAACGCATATCCTTCTTTGCCGGCATCTTGGTTATAGATTCCGAGCGAAATGTTTTTCACTTCCTGCGTAATCGTGAAGGAGAGAATAAACAACTGTACCAGCGGCGGACCAATCAAAACGATTCGGGCTTTCGGATCGCGAAGAGCCGCCAGCAGTTCCTTGATAATTAAATGGTAAATACGATTAAACATAGTCTATTCCAAACGTTTCGGTGTTTTGGCGATGGTTGCGGCAAATAAAAACAAGGCGATCAACGACATGCTTGCTAGATTAGGCAGAATCAACATCCAAATATCCCCTGCCATGAAAATCGTTTGCAAACAGGTTACGTAATAGCGACCCGGAAAAAAATAAGTAACAATCCTAATGGGTAAGGGCATTGCATCAATCTCAAAAATGGCACCGGAAAGCATGACATTCGGCAGGAAGGCAAACATGAGTGCGAGCAGGGAAGCGAGGTACTGATTTTTTGTAATCGTCGAAACGAGAAATCCCAAGGCGAGTGATGCCAGTAAAAACGCTGTCGAAATGAGCACCATCGCACCCACGGAACCGCGAAATGGGACTTGAAACAAGAATACCGAAATCAAGACGCAGGCACCCGTCGAGGCAATACCGAGAATATAATACGGAACCAACTTTCCGATAATCATATCCCTGGACCGGATGGGCGTGGCAAGCATTGCTTCCATCGTTCCGCGTTCCCACTCACGCGCAACAACCAGCGAAGTCAGCAGCGTTCCGATGATTGCCATAATCAGGGCAATCGAGCCGGGAATCAAGGCATTGCGGGATTTCAATTCGGGATTGAACAGTACCCGCGCTTCAACGTTCATCCGCATGGGCATGGTTATACCTCGATCCCGAATTTGTTGTCTTCCCCATTGATTGACGATTCCAACGATGTAGTTTTCCAAAATGATTGCCGTATTCGTTTCCACTCCGTCGGTGATCAACTGTATTTGCCCCCCTTCGGCAGTATAAAATCGTTTTGTAAAGTTGTTAGGCAGGACAAGCAATCCCCGGATACGCCCATTGACAAGGGCTTCCTCGGCTTCATATCGGCTTTCATAATAAATCGGCGTTACATAATCCGTTGCCTGCAATGTACGCCACAGTGATCCGACGACCGGCGATTGTTCGTCGGTAACAAAACCCAGTTTGACGTACTTCGCATCAAGTGAGAGTCCGAAGCCAAAGATAAACAGCAGGATCATCGGCAACACGAACGCAATCAAAATGCAACTCGGATCCCGCCGAACTTGCAACGACTCTTTTTTCATTAAAGCGAAAAGGCGGCGTAATGATAGGGGCATGTTTAATTGTTAATCGTCCTGTTGTCCTTCAATGAGCGCAATAAACGCATCGTTGAGCGTCGGGTCGGGATTCGCAGGCGTTTGAGCCTGCCGCTTCAAATCTTCCGGCGTTCCAGCAGCAATCGTTTCTCCTCGGTAAATCAAGGCGATTCGGTCGCAGTATTCCGCTTCGTCCATGAAGTGCGTTGTTACCAATATGGTTACGCCTCCTTCGACCAAGGCGTTAATGTGTGTCCAAAATTCACGCCGTGTCAGCGGATCAACACCGGAAGTCGGTTCGTCAAGAAACAAAACGTCTGGTTCATGCATCAAAGCGGCAGCCAAAGACAATCGTTGCTTAAAGCCCAACGGCAGTAAAGCGGTATTGACAGCAGCATAATGTCCGAGATCGAACATGCCGATCATTTCCTCCACTGTCCGGCGTTTTGCATATCCATATAAACCATAGATTCCGGCAAAAAAATCCAGATTTTGCCGAACCGTTAAATCGCCGTACAGAGAGAACTTTTGAGCCATATAACCGAGCCGGGAACGAGCCTGCGATGCCGACTTACGAAGATTGTAACCGCCGATGAAACCTTCTCCTTCCGTCGGTTTTAGCAAACCGCACAGCATCTTGAATGTCGTGCTTTTGCCTGCTCCATTGGGACCGAGCAACCCGAATATCTCCCCACGCCTGATCTCAAAATTATTATTCTTAACGGCAGTGAACGAACCGAATCGTTTGGTCAATCCCTGCGCAACGACCACCGGCTTGCCGTCCCCGATTGCCTTGGGTTTCCATTTGGTCAATACCGATTCGCCTTTAGGGATGCCGCCGAGAATGTCGATGAAACCGTCCTCAAATCGCGGGGCAACCTGAACAACGTCGAGTTTCGAGGCGGAATTCAACGCTGACGATCTGCCGAACTCATCGGGACTCGCTCCCGGTTCCAAGACGATGCGCAACGTACTTCCCTGAATCGTACCGTCGAGTGTTTCCGGCTCTTGCAGGAGTTTTGCAAGCACTTTTCGCCGCTCCTTTTCCGGCAAACCGCGCACTTGCACAACTCGACCTTCCATTTTTTTGGTCAAATCGGAGGGAATTCCGTGAAAAAGTTGTTTTCCGTGGCTCATCAATATCACCTCGTCGCAGGCTTCCGCTTCGTCGAGATATGCCGTATTCCAAATCACAACCACATCGTCGGCAATCAGTTCACGAACCATCCTCCAAAGTTCACGGCGGCTGATCGGGTCCACACCGACGCTGGGTTCGTCGAGCAGGAGCAGTTTCGGCATCTTGATCAGCGAACAGGCTAAACCGAGTTTCTGTTTCATGCCGCCGGAAAGTTTGCCGGACAATCTATCGGTAAATGGTTTCAAGCCTGTGAACGCTAGAAGTTGATCAAAGCGGTCGGTACGTTGGAGTTTTTCCAGCCCACGCATTTCGGCGTAGAGTTCGAGGTTTTCCAACACCGTTAAATCTTCGTAGAGTCCAAAACGTTGAGGCATGTAGCCCAAGATTTCTCGAATTGCCGGGGTGTTCTTGACCGAATCGTGTCCAAAAACGGCAATGCGTCCTTCGGTCGGTTCCAAAAGTCCGGCGATGAGTCGAACCAGCGTTGTTTTACCAGCACCGTCTGGACCGACGATTCCTGTAATGCGCCCCGGCATCAGTTGGGCGGAAAGACCGTCAATGGCAGGGGAGGCAGCACCGAATTTTTTGACAAGGTTTTCGATAGTGATCATTCGGAAACGCTCTCATGAGGACTGTTTAGCAACAAGCGGACGGTAACGGGCATGCCTTGCCGCAGACCCTCGTCTGGGTTTTCGGCGATGATACGAACCCGATAGACGAGCGATGTTCGCAATTCGGTTGTTTCAACATTTTTGGGGGTAAATTCGGCTTCCGGCGAAATATAACCGACGTGCCCTTGATAGGGGGTGTCCGGTCTAGTATCGGTGATGATCTCGGCTTTCATGCCGGGAGCGAGTTTTCCGAGTTGCGGTCCGGGAACATAAACGTACACCCAAACCGCATCTTTGAGCGAGAGCGTGGCAATGATTTGACCGGCATTGATGACCGAACCGACTTCCTCGACGCGGGTCAGCAAGATTCCATCGTTTGGACAGAGCAACACGGCATCGGCGAGTGCTGTCTCCGCTTTCTTCAAATTTGCCTTTGCTTCGGAAAGTTGCGCTTTTCCAATGGCAATGTCTTCTTTACGAAAACCTTCACGCAACAGATTTAGGTGTTCTGCTGCAAGATTTTTTCTGGCTTCCGCCTCGTCTCTTCGTGCAGTTACCGTCTCAAATTCTTGCAGGGCAATGGTCTTGCTTTCATACAGTTGCCGCGCTCGTAGAACATCTGATTCGAGAATTTTCAAACTTGCCATTCGTTCATTCAACGTTGCGAGGGCTTGCTCGATTTCTTGGGGACGATTTCCTGTTTCAAGTCGGTCGCAATTTGCCTTGGCACCTTCGACTTGGGCGGCGGCAACGGCAAGAATATCTTCGTAAGGTTCACGGTCGAGCCGGGCAATGATTTCTCCCTTTTTGACGGCATCCCCTTCGGAAAAAAGGATTTCCGAAATGCGTCCGGGCACGCGAAACCCAAGATTGACGCGCCTGATTTCTACGTTGCCGTAGAGCGTCAGAACATCGCTTTCGTCTTGGAATTTTGCGGCGGTGATATGTTGCCAGCCGAAATAGACACCGGTTCCAGTACAAAGGAGGAGTATCAAAACAATAAATTTTTTCATGGGTGTTGTTAATGCTGGATCGATTGATGGACAATGCTGACGTTGTCCGCACACCACACGTTTAGTTCGGAGCATTCTACATTAACCAGGTGGTCGGTGCAAGAGTAAACCGGCGGGAGCGATTCCCAAACGCTTGAACTCCCGCACAAGATAACGGGCACTCCCGTTGCTAATTTATCACCAGCAGGTAAAATCATTCCCACAATACGGTAAAACCGCAAATGAAAATTGGGGCATCCCCAAAAAACTAACTTTTTGAGGAAACATTATGTGCAGATTGTTCGTATTGGCTTTGATTGCGGCTAATTTTTCTTTCTCGCCTGCGTTTGCGCAAGAGTACCGGCAGTTTACCGGAAGTAACGGCAAAACCATTGAGGCTTCTTTTCTAGGTTTCGATGAGGCTACGCAGATCGTAAAACTCCGACTACGAGATGGTCGAGAGCAAAACGTTAAATTGGATTTGTTCTCAGCGGAATCCCAGAAATGGATTAAGTCAGGCGGAAAAGAGGCAGATAATCCCTTCGGCGATGACGTTCCACAGCAGGAGAAGGAAGGCGATTGGGAATGGCTCTTCGATGGTCGCAGTTTGAACGGCTGGGAAGGCGATACCAATGTTTGGCGGGCAAATCAAAACGAGAAAACATTGATCAATACGGGAAAAGGAAATCTTTTTACAACAAAACAGTACGACAATTTTATCATACAACTGGAATTTCGATGCGATGATCGTGCCAATAACGGTTTGATGCTCCGTGTTGACGGCAACACGAGAAGAACCATGTCCAATGTAATGGAAATTCAAATTGCCGACGATAGAAACAACAATAGCGGTCGGAATCATAACGGTTGCGTTTATGACGCACTTTCTGGTCCAAAGCCTGCTACATTTTATGATCGTAATCACTCTGGACACAGAGGTTGGAATTTTATGGAAGTGATTGCCAATGGTCAGAAAATAACAACCTACGTAAACGGCATGAAAGTGGTCGATAGCACTCTTCCACGAGATAAACCATTTTCCAATGTTCGGAGTGGGCGTATTGGTTTCATGGGCTTTGGAGGAACAACGGCTCTCCGTTACATTCGTATCAAGCCGCTCAAAGCGGGTGAGGATGGGCGAACATCAAAAATTACCGCGAACGATTCAAGAGAAGGTTTCGTACCGATTTTTGACGGTAGAACATTGAACGGCTGGAGAGGCGATCAAGATAAATTTCGTGCCGAAAATAATATGTTGATCAATTTTGACCGAGGCAATCTCGAAACAATAAAGGAGTATCGAGATTTTGTCATGAGATTTGAATTTCGATTGGCACGCGACGCTGATAATGGAGTCAAAATTCGGAAAAGCGGGGACAATGGCTCCAAGATTCAAATTGCCGACGATTCTACCCGTGACAACAATGGTATGCCCTTTGGCTTTCATGGTTCTATTGTCGCCGCCTTTCCTGCTCGTCGAGGTAGTTTGCATCCTGTTGGACAGTGGAACACAATGGAAATTCTCGCCAATGGATCGATGATTCGAGTCGTCGTGAATGATCAGATTGTGGTCGATACAGATATTCGCAACATTGTTGTTCCTGATGATGTTGCTCCCTGGATTGCTCAAAATCTTGCGTGGTTACAAAACAAGTCTGGGCATATCGAAATTGCCGGCATGAGAGGGCAAGTAGAATTTTGCAACATCCGCATTAAGGAACTGCCGTAGGGCGAGTAATCTACCTTAAAAACTATGGCAAATTGGTATTACTACAACGAGGACGGCGAAAAGGTTGGTCCGATTACAAGCAGGCAACTGAAAAAACTTGCCGCGCACGGTATCGTTACGCCGGGCACGACGGTCGAAACCGAAAACGGGACTACCGGACTGGCGAAAGACGTGAACGGTTTGACCTTTTCTGAATCAGCGTTGAAATTGGAGCCGGAATTACGTCCGCACAATTTCGTGGGCTTCGCCCCTCCAGACGCAGGGGAAATATATGGCTTGGCAATGCCGCATCCCTTGCCGCAGGAGCCTTCTGACGGTCTGGATTTGATTGCCAAACGGGCTGAACAGGCACGACTGGAAGCCGAAGCAAGCGCGATGGCTGCCGATGCTGCTGCCAAAAAAGAAGCCGCCGCTACCATAAAAACTGCTGCCACAATAAAAGCCGCCGCCGAAAAGAGAGTCGCTGATACCAAACGGGCAGAACAGGCTCGGTTAGAAGCCCAGACGAGTGCGATTGCCGCCGAAGCAGCCGTAGAAAAGGAAGCCGCCGCTACAATGAGAGCCGCTGCTGCAATAAAAGCAGCCGCTGAAAAGAAAGCCGCTGAAGCGTTAAAAGTTGCCGATAAGATGAACGCTATTGCTGAAAACGCAGAGAGAAAATTGCGACAACACAATGCAAGCGGCACCACCGGGAGCAACTTGTTTCCGGGAACCGCCATCAGTATTTTGGCGATGCTATTGATCGGCGGCATCATCGGTACTGTCGCTTGGTCAATGCTGTCCGGCACTAACTTTGCGCAGCGTAAAAACAATGCGCAAGAACAAGCAGCGAACCAAATAGCGAATACCGATAATCCTTTCGAAGACCCAACGGCAATTTTGAAACCGCAACGACAAACACCATCATTTACTGCTACTGAGCAGGCGGCAATCGACGCATTTGTAAGAGAGTTTGGAGACGATGTAAAAGCGGTTGATCCCAAGCCGTCAACGCCGGGCGATGCGTATTCAGTAGGCGAGACACTACTTCACAAGGCAGTAAGATTCAACAAAGGTATTGCTGTTGTGAAATTCCTCGTTTCCAAAGGGGCAGATGTTAATGTAAAAAATAGCGGTAACATTGCTCCGCTCCGTGAAGCAACAATCCGAGAAAACCTAGAAGTTGTCAGGTTTCTCATTTCCGAAGGAGCAGATGTTAATACGAGAGGTTTTACTGACAACTCTACCCCGCTTCATATTGTGGCACGTCGGAATATGCTCGAATTTGCTAGAGTTTTCGTATCCAATGGAGCGAATGTTAATGCGAGAGACAACAGAGGCAACACTCCGCTTGATATAGCGAGGAATCAGGGGCATACAGCAATGGTGGCATATCTTGACAGTGTAAGTGCCGGAAAGGATAATCCCTTTGCGGACTAAAAACGATGGTCGGCAGTGTAGTTGATATGGAATATCGCTCTGGGGCAACGAAAGGTCGAAGCCTTTCAGGATTATCAAACGATTTTTCAGTTGTGGGGTTATGTTTATCGTATCTGCTTTCAGACGGTCCGAGCATCTAAAAAGCAAAGCAAAGGTAAAGCGAGTTATCGTTTGCCGCCAGTGGCGGCAGTGGATATCCACAAATATGATGTACCGTTCGAGTGGTGAATTTATTGCAGCACAAGGAGACTATCATCATGCCAACCATTTTGCCGCATCCTTCGCCCAGTAGGTCAAAATGATGTTTGCCCCGGCGCGTGTGATTGCCGTGAGCGATTCCAAGACGACTGCCTTTTCGTTGATCCAGCCTCGCTCCGCCGCCGCTTTGACCATGCTGAATTCGCCGGAAACATTGTACGCCGCAATCGGTACCCCTTCAAAACGGTCCCGAACCATCCGCACAATGTCCAAATACGCCAACGCTGGCTTGACCATGATAATGTCCGCCCCTTCTTGGAGATCAAGTTGCACCTCCCGGATCGCCTGTCCCGCTGATACCGCCGGGTCCATTTGGTACGAGCGGCGATCTCCAAACTGTGGTGCGCTGCCCGCCGCCTCCCGAAAGGGTCCATAAAATGAACTCGCATA
>Ga0082212_10013095_pt1 | contig 10392 bp, 6 predicted proteins | sample TergutNt197P3_FD_71548 | JGI IMG/M metagenome (GOLD analysis project Ga0082212, IMG submission 71548) | Neocapritermes taracua P3 segment gut microbial communities from Petit-Saut dam, French Guiana - Nt197 P3 | ecosystem: Host-associated > Arthropoda: Insects > Digestive system > Gut ...
TCGGGCGTGAAGCCGATCGGCGAATATTGATAGACGACTTCCTTCGCGCGATCGACGGTGTAAAGCTGCATGGTTTTCGTGTCCATGCGCACGCCCCAGGAACCTTCCATGGGCAGGCCGGGTTTTCCGCCGCGGTTTTCGTCGGCAGGATGATCTGTCTTGAAGATTTGACATTCGTCGAACTGCACTTTTCCGTCATTATTTTTGTCGTTCCAGAACATGCCGTCATAAATATTATAGCCTGCGAAAACTCCGCTGGTGGGCTTTTCCACGTTTCCGTGATGGGCGTACCGTCCGGAGACCGCGCCGACTGTGCCGACCATGGTCGTCGGGCGCCAGTCGTCGCCTTCACGCAGGAAGATGACGTATCCCGGGCGGTAATTTCCGGAAAGCGGGACGAACATGTATTCGCGCTGGGTGCCGGACGCGGAGCTGTAAAAGACGCACTGATGCGGGATGTCGCCGACGCCGAGATGGAAGCTTTCGCCTTTTTCGGAGTCGGGATGCCAGAGAATCGCGTTAAGTTTCCATTCGCGCGAATTCGGATCGAGGATAAACTCCATCGGCCCGGCGTATCCGCGTGTCGGGTCTTGTTCGTGGAGGAACCCGCCGCAGCCGGCGTATCCCGTGTTTCCGAGATAATCGCGGACGAGAGTGCCGTCTTTCGGTGACCAGACGGAAATGCGTCGCGGAAGCTCCCAGCATTCCACGGCCCAGAGATTCCCGTCGGCGTCGGCGGCCACAGACGAAACATTCTTCACGGCGTCCGGCAGGAATTTTCCGCGATTCGGACGTCCGCCTTTTCTCGCCGCGGTGCCGACGAGTTTTCCGTCGGCGTCGAAACCTTTTATCTGCTGATCCGGCCCGCCGTCCATGATCCAGAAAATTCCGTTTTCATCATACGTGGCCGGCCCGGTGTATTCCACCGTGGGGAGTGTAAGCGCTTCCGTGTTTCCGTTTTCGAGATTCAGCGAGAAAAGTTTCCCGCCGTGCGTAATTCGGAGTTTTTGGCCGTCCGGCGTGAACGTCATCGTGCTGAAATATCCGCCTCGGCGAAACGCGTCCGCGGAAATTTTGAAAGTATTCAGAAGCTTCGCCGACTCGGCGTCGATGATCGCCACATCCCCTTTCGCGAAAAGCAGCGCGATTTGCGTTTCCGTGGCGGCGATCGCCAGGACTTTTCCGCGGATTTCGTTATCCACCAGCGGAGTGCCGTCCATGATTTTCCAGATCGGAATTTCCAGCTCACGCGGGCTGCCGTCCATCGTAAACGGCATGAAAGAGCCGTCCGCGCCGACGATCCGCATGAGCGTTTCCTCCGTCGTGTGCCAGGAATTCGGGATGATGTAAACGTACTTGTCGTTGCCGCACAAGGCCGAGGCCCCGCGGCGTTCGCCCCAGCGTTTTTGCCCGGAGGCGTCGATGCCGATCATGCCGCTGCCGCCTTCCGCGAAGCCCCAGGCGACGATGACCCACTCGCCGCAGCGGGTGATGTAATTCGGGGCGGAGTGGTCGGCCCCCCAGCCGCCGGAGCCGTCGACGGTCGCCCACGGGGGCGTGCCGGGGTTATAGTAGGTACGCTCGAAATCGGCGCCGAGATGACCGTGGATGAGTCCGCGCACGCGGTATTCGCCCACCGGGACGAGCTTTCCGGCGTCGTCCAGCCCGTCCCACATCACCTCCACCGTGCCGACCGGCGCGTCTTTCACGGCGTACTCGCGCGGATCGAAATCGCCGGCGAGGTTGCGGATTCGCTTGCCGTCGGCGGTCTCGATCACCAGCGTGAAACCGGCGATCTTATCGAAGTTGTCCACGTCCGGCAGCTCCGCGCGCACCGGGATGCACCCTTCGAGGCGATCCGTATCGGCGATGTACCGCCGCGGCTCGAGGTTGCCCTTGTCGGAGAGGCGGATGTCGCCCCAGAGGCGTTTTCCCGTCCAGAAGAACTCGCGGGAGGTCTCGCCTTTCGCCATGTTGTCGGCGTAGCGGTGCAGCGGCCAGGTGTCGCCGGTGATCGGGCCCCAGAGGAACTCCAGGCCCATCTTGAAGACGTCGTTGGCTTCGGCGGTATGCGGCTTTTTGTAGATGATCCGCCACGGAATCCGCATTTCCTGCACAAAGCCGTCGCCGCTTGGCAATAATTTATACGCAAGCTGAATGCCTTCGCCCATGTCGGTTTCGCCGGGCTTGGAGATCAGCAGGTGCCCTTCCAGCCCTTTCGTGTCGCTCCCCTCATCCTTCCAATACGAATACTGAAAAACCGCCCGCCGCGTCGGCGTGTGATACCACGTGTCGAGCCAGCTCGTCTGCCCGCCGGCCGTCACGCGCATCTGGATGGCGTCGGACACCCAGCCCTTGTCGGGGTCGTAATCGGGGTTGACGGTGCTCAGCATGGGGATCGGGTCTTTCCAGACGTACGCGAGATAAAGATAATCCTTATCCCACATCGCGGCGGTCTTGACTGAAAAGTTCTCCCGGACGGCGATGTCGGCGAACGACCAGATTTGGCCGGAGAGGTCCCAGTCGGCCAGGTCGCCGTCGATGGTCACGGGGCCTTTGGCGGGGACGGCGAGGATGCCTTCGTTTTGGGACTGGCGGCCGATCATGTTTTCGGCGGCCAGCGAGAAGGTCGTGAATTGAAGGAGGATACATAGTGCGAGTATCCGGATTAAAATTTGCATTATCGGGTTCCTTGTGTTGAAAGATAAAAGTTAATAGGGATGGAAACCTCTCGCGAGGAACTTGTTTCTCACACGGAGGCACAGAGGCACGGAGAGCTGTTTCGCACCGCTGTGTCTCTTAAAAAATTTTATTAAAAAGAAATACGGAATACGCGGAATTTCGGAATACACGGAAATTTTTTTAAATAAATGTTTCCTATTTCGGTATTATTTTGATATTCTTCTCTTTCCGTTTATTCCGAAATTCCGTTTATTCCGCGTTTCTTATTTCTGCATTCTGCATTCTTATTTCTGCATTATTCCTTCACCTCCATCTCCGCCGCACCCTTTCTCCGCTTCCCCACATCGACCACCACCTCCCGCCCGCCGACACCTACGACCACCACGACGACACGTCAGATTAAGATTAGCACCGAGCGCGTCACCAAAGAGATAACCCCTGCGACAACGCAATCAAATTCAAAGCCCGCGCCGAAAGATAACCCGTTGACCAAAGAACAGATTGCCCAAATGATGCAGGACGGCGCCACGCCCTCCAACCACACCTCCATTCCCGGCGACGACGCAAGGGCGCAGCAACTCATCCGAAAAACCTTCATGGATGCGTGGGTCAACCGCCCCACCGACAGCCAGAAGGGGCGCACCCCCCCCAAGGTGACCATCTCGCTGGATCGCAACGGCAACGTCACGCACCGCGCCCTGGCGGTCTCCTCCGGCAGCAAGGCCATGGACGACTCCGTCATGGGCGCCGCCACCGCCGTCCGCCGCATCCCCAATCTCCCCTCCGGCTACGCCGCCCGTAACCCCACCGTCACCGTCACCTTCGAACTCGAATGAAAAACATGGACACCCTCCCTCTCTTCCCACACGCTTTTGACAACCAGGCCTACATCGACTTGCAGAGCCGCGCCATCATGGAACGCGCCGCGCGGTTCGGGGGCAAGCTCTATCTGGAGGTCGGCGGCAAGCTCATGCAGGACTTGCACGCCGCCCGCATCTTGCCGGGGTTCGACCCCGACGTGAAGATACGGATGCTCCAGCACCTCACGGAGCAGATCGAGATCATCGTCTGCGTCTATGCGGGCGACATTGAGTACAGGCGTTACCGCACCGACTTCGGCACCACCTACGACAGCGAGGTGCTGCGGACGATTGACGAGGTCCGCAAGTGGGGGCTCTTCGTCCGCGCCGTCGTCATGACGCGCTTTGACGACGCCATGAAGGCCGCCGCCGCCTTCGCCGCCAAGCTCGAACGCCTTGGCATCACCGTCGTCCGCCACGGTTCGACCGTCGGCTACCCCGACGACGTGGATCGCATCCTCAGCCCCGAAGGTTATGGGCTCAACCCCTTCATCGAGACGGAGCGTCCCATCGTCTGCGTCATCGCCCCCGGCCCCAGTTCCGGCAAGCTCGCCACCTGCCTCACCCAGCTCTACCACGGCACCCAGCGCGGCATCCGCGCCGGGTACGCCAAGTACGAGACCTTCCCCGTCTGGGACCTTCCCCTCACCCACCCCGTCAACGTCGCCTACGAGGCCGCCACCGCCGACATTGCCGACTACAACCAGATCGACCCCTTCCACCTTGAAGCCTACGGCAAGACCGCCATCAACTACAACCGCGACACCAAGGCCTTCCCCATCCTGCGGACCCTGCTCTCCCGCGTCATGGAGCAGGACGCCTACAAGTCCCCCACCGACATGGGCGTCAACATGGTCGCCTCCGCCATCGTCGCCGACGACGCGGTGCGCCGCGCCGCCTGCCAAGAGATCATCCGCCGCTACTTCCAGAGTGACAGCGCCTTCGTCATGGGACGCGCCGCCGCCGAGGTCTCCGAGCGCATCCGCAACCTCATGCGCAACTTCGACATCAAGGAGACCGACCGCCCCACCGTCCAGGCCGCCCGCGACGCCATCAGCGGCGACGCCGCCAACGGCAAGGGCTTCCAAGGCATCTGCTGCGGCGCCGCCATCGAGCTCAAGGACGGCACCCTGATCACGGGGCGCAACTCCTCCACCCTCCGCGCCGCCTCCAGCGCCATCCTCAACGCCCTCAAGCACCTCGCCGGGATTCCCGACTGGATTCACCTCCTTCCCGAGAACATCGTGCAGTGCGTCACCGCCATGAAGTCCCAGAACCTCCGCCTCACCACCTCCTACAACCTCAACGTCGAAGAGCTCCTCATCGCGCTGGCCATCGCCGCCCTCCACAACAACGGCACCAAGCGCGCCCTCGACTGCCTCCCCAGCCTCAAAGACTGCGACATGCACATGACCCACATCACCACCGACTCCGACGAGGCGGGCTTGCGCCGCCTCGGCATCCGCCTCACCACCGACCCCCTCTACCCCACCAAGGAACTCTTCGTCCAATAGCGGCAGGAAGGCACGGCGCGTATGCACGGAGTGAACGAAATGCGAGAACGGATTGAACGGCTGGAGGCGGCGCGACGGGTGCCGGGCGCGGCGAACCGTTATTTCACGGATGTCGGGAAGGACGGGTACGGGGATGACGCCGCGTGGATTGCGGCGTTGGAGGACAATCGCATTCGGTGGGTGGGCGGGCCGCCCGAGTTGCAGAGCGTGCGTTACGAGGATTTGAGGAAGATTGACTTTTCAGGGCCGGAGTCGGCGCATTCGCACTGGCGGGAGCAGTTGAGCCGCTTCTACTGGATGCGGCCGCTGGCGTTGAAGTATCTGGAGACGCGGGAGAAGAAGTACGCCCGCATGGCGCGGGACACCATCGAGGCGTGGCTGGACTTTCACAAGGAGCTGCCCTATCTGACCTGCACGAAGATTCGGCACTATGACACGACGCTGACCATCTCGCTCAGGATGGGGCAGTGTCGGTGCCAAGGCTGGTGGGGGAGCGTCCCGTATTTCGAGGAGAGCGGCCTCTTTGACGAGGCGTTCATCGGGCGGATGCGCGAGGATGCGGCGGACAAGCTGGAATACGTGCGGCGCAACCACGCCAAGAACGGCAATTGGCGGATGTCGGAATTGAACGCGATTTTTTTCTGCGGCTATGTGTTGGGCTTGGACGAGTATGTGGCGTATGCGGTGCGACAGCTCAACGAGGCGTTTCGCAACCAGTTCGAGCCGGACGGGAGCCACTGCGAACACACCCCCGGCTATCACGAGTGGATGCTGGGGCTGTTCCGCGACTTCGCCGTGCTGGGGAAGAACATGCCCGAGCTTGGCATCGACACCGATTGCGGCAAGCTCCTGAAGGGCTGCCAGTATTGCCTCCATGCGTATGCGCCCGACGGGCGCATCACGGGAATCAACGACTCGTTGCGCTGGAACCCGCTGGGCGCGGTGCGGGATCTGGAGGCGATGGCGGAAGAGTACCGTAGCCTTGTGGACTACTTCGGAATGGATGCCAAGGCGTATGCGCTCACGCCCTCGGGGTGGTTCTTCAACGCCGGGCAATTCTTCCTTCGCTCCAACGACACCATGTTCATCTTCGATGCCACGAACGACGGCGGGTGGCACACGCACACGGGACGCAACGCCGTGAACCTCTACCATGGCGGGCGCATGATCTTGACCGACCCGGGGTGCATCGACTACGAGATGTTCAATCCCTTCACCGTCTGGGGGCGTTCCACCTTCCTGCACAACACCGTGACCCTCTCGGGCATGAGCCAGCCCAACGAGGCCGACGCCCATGTCCGCTTCCACTGCGAGTCGGAGAAGGTCGCCATGATCAACAGCGTCTACTCGGGCGGCTACTTCAACGAGGCCTCCAACCGCATCGGCCGCCACACCCGCACCTTCCTCTGGGTCAAGGGCAAGTTCGCGCTGGTCATCGACGGCATTGACGCAGGCCTCTACGGCTACTTCGGCCACCACCGCAAGAACTCCGGCGCCCTCCTCGCCTACGAGAGCCACTGGCAGTTCGGCGAAGAGCGTGTCATCTTCGACGACACCGCGCTGTCCGCATTCACGAAAGGCTCAAAGGCTGAAAGGCTGGAAGGCTCAAAGGAAGGGATAGGCGGCACCGGCGAATCCCTTTCAGCCTTTGAGCCTTTGAGCCTTTCTGCCTCCAGCGGGAATGTCTTGATCAAAGCCCTCTACTCCTCCGACCCCCTCACCGCCCGCCTCTACTGCGGGAGCATGTCGCCCGTCCGGGGGTTCGTCGCCAAGGCGGGAACCTCGGGCATCGCCGGGGAACAGGCCGCGCCCATGCTCTCCTTCGAAGGCGTCGGCAACTGCCACTCCCGCATCGCGCAACTCATCGTCCCCTTCGAGGGCGACACGCCGCCAACGGTGACGGCGCACGGCGAACTCATCGACGGCACGCTACACCTGACCTTCATCCTTGACGGCGAGACATGGCGTTTCGCCATCAACGTGAACGTCCTGGACGGCAACTCCAGCCCCAGCATGGTCGGCGAGATGGCCGACCTCAAATCCGACGCCATGATGGCGCTCGCCGGCAACCGCTTCGCATGGCTCTACAACGGCAAACGCCTCGCCCTCGGCAACGCCGTCCTCATCGTTAGTGAGAGTCACGTGCCTCGCAACGGCCTTCACCTCTTCCTTCGCGTTCCCCATGGCCACAGGGAACCCTGCCGCTTGAAGCATCGCAACATCATTTGGGCTGTCGCCGCACGCCATCACGTTCTCATTCTGAACCCCCAGCCTTGCGCAGACCACATTGACGGCGTCAGCCTTGCTGGTCGTCGCCCCGCCTATCTCCAGGTTGTGGTCGAATGAGGCCGTGACCGTCACGTCCTCAAGGGCCGAAATCACCTCGCGCATCATCGCCTTGTCGCTCTGATGCTCGAAATTCAGGTTTATGTTCTCTATGGAGCCCCTGTGGCGCAGCGCGAAGCCCATCAGGCCGTCCACCGGCGTTCTGGTGCTCTTTATGTAGCTCTTGTGCCCTTCGGTGAAGTTCATCCCCTCGACCCTGTCGAACACCGACCTCTCAACGTATGCTCGCCCCCCAACGAAGAACTCGTACATGTAGTCGTGCTTCTTGAGCAGAGCCACCGTGGCGTCAAGCGCGTCGCCGCCGATGCAGTTGCTGTATATGACGCTGTCGTCCGCCATGTCAGTGACGCAGGCGCCGTTGGCGGTGGCTATGTACCTGACTCCGCGGATCGTGAACACGTCCGCAGGCAGCGCGGTCTTCGCCCTGCCCGTCGCTATGACCACATGAACGCCGCTTTCCGCCGCCGCCTCAAGGGCTTGCCTCGTCCTCGCGGAGAGCCGGCCGGCCGAGTCCAGGGTCGTCCTGTCCAAGTCCAGCGCCACCAGCCTTATGTCATGGTTTTCCATAAAATGCCCCTTCCGCCTCACTTCATCTCGATTATGTCAATGAACTCCTTGTTCATCCTCCTGACGAACTTCATGTTGCATGGGTCGCCGTGGCCGGGGTGAATCGTGACGTCGTTGTCCCAAAGATCCACAACATAGCGTATGGATGACTCCATCCTGCGCTGGCTGCCGCCTTTCAGGTCAGTCCTTCCAAGATCCACGTTGAAGACCGTGTCCCCGGTGAACGACGCCTTGCTCTTGTCAGCGAAGAAGCACACGCTCCCCTCGGTGTGACCGGGGGTGTGCAGCACCTCAATCCCCTCGCCGCCGAGGAAGAACACCTCCCCGCCCTCTAAAACCACATCGACCTCGCCCCTGTACATGTCAAGGTCGCCTCTGTGCAAGTAGACCGGGCACTCCTTGGCGTCCCTGATCTTTCCGGCGCCGCCTACGTGGTCGTGGTGATGGTGGGTCAGCAGTATCCCGAGAATGTTCAGCTTGCACTCCTTCATCGTCTTGATGAATTTCTCCGGGTTATAGCCGGGGTCGATGACGAAGCAGTCCCCGCCCTCCTTCTGGTAAATGACGTACCCGTTGCTCTCCAGCCCGCCCCCTACAAACCTCTTGATCCTCATCGCGGTATCCCCCTCACAATTCGTAACCATGCCCAGCTTGTATTGTAAAGCCCCCGGGGCGCAATGTCAATGGTCGTGCGCCATATGGGCAGGTTTCCTGCAAAAAATTGTTTACTATTCCCGCAATGATGATACAATGTTCCTGTGACAAAATTCTTTTGGAATCATTTGAAAGGGCTTCAGCAGGATGAAGATTGCCATCGTCGGCGCGGGGAAATTGGGTCAGAAGATAACAGAGGCGCTCCTGGGCGGCGACCATTCCGTAACCGTAATAGACAAGAGGGCGGAGGCGCTCCATGACGTGACCATGCACATGGACGTCATGGCTGTGCACGCCAACGCGAAGCAGATCAGCCTCCTTAAGGACATCAAGATAGGCTCCTACGACTACCTGATCGCCACGGCGGACTCGGACGAGAAGAACATGCTGATAGCCTCCTTCGCCAAGAAGCTGGGCTGCCCCAGGGTCATCGCCAGGGTCAGGGACCCGGAGCACGCGCACCAGCTTGACTTCATCAAGGAGACAATGTCCATAGACTACATAGTGAACCCGGACCTTGCCATAACCGCGGAGATATACAAGTACCTGGTGGAGAAATGCACTCTGACCAACGGGATATTCTCCAGCGGCAACGCCTCCCTCCTCGAGTTCTCCACCAGCAAGATGCCCAAGCTGATAGGCATGGAGATGACGGACTTCAAGAGGCTGTTCCCGGACATGCTTGTCGTGGCGCTGTCGCGGAGCGGCAAGGTGATCATACCCAACGGCAAGACGGTCATACGGTCGGGCGACGGGCTGTACGTCATAGGCATGAAGGGCCCCATCATGTCGCTCAGCTCGAGGGTACATGAAAAGAGCAGGTACACCGGCATCCGCCGCGTGATGATAATAGGCGGGGGAAAGACAGGGCTTTACCTGGCCTCCGAGCTGTCGGAGTTCGGCGTTTCGGTGAAGATAGTCGAAAAGGACAAGGCGCGTTGCCACTACCTGGCGGCGCACCTGACCAACGTCATGGTCCTCCACGGCGACGCGTCCGACACCGAGCTGCTGGAGGAGGAGGGCGTGGCCGACATGGACGCGTTCATCGCCGCCACGGGGTTCGACGAGGACAACCTGCTCCTCGCCCTGATCGCGAAGAACTACGGCGTTGAGGACGTCATTGCGAAGATAAGCAGGGACAGCTACATCGACCTCATAGGCAACATGGGCGTGAACATGGTGCTAAATCCCCTGGACATCACCACCTCCCACATACTGCGGTACGTGCAGGGCTCGAAGCACGTGATCTCCTCCCAGCTCATACAGGGTCAGGCGGAGCTGATCGAGATCTACGCCACAAGCCATATGAAGCTCCTGAACAAGCCCCTTAAGCACATGGACCTCCCTGAAGGCATACTGTTCGCTGCAATCCACAGAGGCGGCGGCGTGATAATCCCTGACGGCAACACCGTCATCAGGGAGGGCGACCGGGTGCTGCTCATATGCCTTCTGACTGAAATACCGGAGCTGGAGAAGCTGCTCAAGCCATCCACTAAAGTCCGGCTGTTTTAACGGGGGTGCGCTGACAGATGGATTTCAACATAAGCCTCATCAACAGATTGGCCATATGCTGGCTGGCGGTCTCTTTGCTGGGGAGCCTGCCTTATTTATTGTCAGGCGAGGTCACAAGCATCGCAGACGCTTTCTTCGAGAGCGCCTCCGGGTTCAGCGCCACCGGCGCCACAGCCCTCGGCGACGTCGAATCCTATTCTAAGGGCCTGCTGATATGGCGGTCGCTGACTCAATGGCTCGGCGGCGTCGGCTTCCTG
>Ga0082212_10013096_pt1 | contig 10392 bp, 9 predicted proteins | sample TergutNt197P3_FD_71548 | JGI IMG/M metagenome (GOLD analysis project Ga0082212, IMG submission 71548) | Neocapritermes taracua P3 segment gut microbial communities from Petit-Saut dam, French Guiana - Nt197 P3 | ecosystem: Host-associated > Arthropoda: Insects > Digestive system > Gut ...
TCTCGATGCTCCAACCTTGGACCTGAGCCACCCTTTCTAGAGCGGACAACGCCTGGGTGACATCTGCGTGCGCAGTGAAGGCGTCCAGATCGTCGGTGTTCCTGTCAATGATCCCGTTGACAATCAACGCGGCACCGCCAGCGATGAAAAAGCCTTTCGATTCTGGGGTGTTGAAGAACGCCCGCGCCACGGCAGCCTGGAACTCTCCTATCCGACTGCCAGCAGGTCTATGCCCAGTAATCATTGGATGTGATTCTGTGTCCATCAGTCGCCGTCCCGCGCAAGGTCTACAACACTCTGCCAGGCGTTCCGAGTGGCTGGCGGCAAGTACATTTGGTCAAAAATCTCCACCAGCAGGTCGGCATTGATGAACTCTAAGATGTCCTGCGCCTCACCGTTAGTCATGATGGCCTCGTAGGCTATCGCGCAATCCTCCCTGTTCGACAGATCAAACCTGCGGCGTTTGCCAGACCAGATGACACGCGAGGGAAGCGTGACCACCTCTGGCACAGGACGCTGCGGTAGTCGACTTGGCACGGTGATGACACGGCCACGGTAGCCAGCCACCTGGCGGAAAGTGATTAACGGTTCAAGGGCGATGGCGAACCCGGCAGCGTTCACAATGCGCTCGAAAGTAGTCACCATTGGCGCTTTACGTCCATGTTCATAGGCAGACAACGTGGCACGCGAAGTCCCTGCACGGCCGGCCAGGGCAGACACCGTGAGCCCTGCTTGGGACCGCGCGCTACGCAAAACCTTGCCGTATTCCACAAAACCTATCGTATCCCATCAGATACGCTGCGACGGTTTGGAGATGGCCAGGCAGCACTCAGGTGCGGGCTTCCCTTCGCAAGGTGGTGATGTGGTGATCGTCAGCTTCTGCGACTGGACCCTGCGACTTCGCGCAGGGTGACAAGGTGGGCGGGCAGGGTGACAAGGTGGGCGGGCAGGGTGACAAGGTGGGCGGGCAGGGTGACAAGGTGCGCGCAGGGTGACAAGGTGGGCGGGCAGGGTGACAAGGTGCGCGCAGGGTGACAAGGTGCGCGCAGGGTGACAAGGTGCGCGCAGGGTGACAAGGTGGGCGCCGTGGATTCTGCGATTTCGCGGCGCGAAACGCAAACAGGAGGGCACTACACGGAACGCTGAATGACAAGCGGCTGAATGCCATGTAGTAACCTGGCGAGCGACTATCGAGGCGGTCAAGGTGGCCGCAGAGGCGGAGGTAAGAAACCTATGCGGCCCCAATCGTTGCGGTGCATCCGGTGCGGCACTGGCTATCCCATGGGCGAATTGTTCACTGGCTGTCCAAACTGCGCTGGCCAGGGCAAACCCTCCAATCTGGAAGTGGTTTACGACCCGGCGGAGTTATCCGCCGCCGCCAAGAAGGCCCACGCCGCCGCCAAGGCCCACACTGGTCCAGACTCGATGTGGCGCTATTTGGACCTGCTCCCGGTTACAGCCAATAACGTGGTCAGCATTGGAGAGGGCAACACCCCGCTGCTGGCAGTGCCTCGACTAGGCAAGAAGCTGGGAGTGCCCAACCTCTATGTAAAGGACGAAAGCCGCAACCCGACCGGTTCTTTCAAGGACCGGCTGGCGGCAGGCGCCGTTTCGGCCGCCAAGGAGTTGGGCAAGAAAGTGGTGGTCGGCTCGTCCAGCGGCAACGCCGGTGCTGCTGTGGCGGCCATGGCGGCACGGGCCGGACTGCCCTGCGTCATGTTCACCACCAAGCAGTTTCCACTGGCCATGAAGACCCAAATGGCGGTTTACGGCACCTATTTGATAGCCGCACCAACCATCAAAGACCGCTGGTCATTAATGGAAGCCGGAGTGGAACAATTCGGCTGGTTCCCAGTGACGGTGTTCCGCTTCCCCTTCTTCGGCTCCAATTTCTATGGCATTGAGGGCTACAAGACGATGGGCTACGAGATAGCCGACCAAGCCGACAAGCTGCCAGATCACATCATTTACCCAGTGGGCGCCGGGGATGCCTTCTCCGGTGGCTACAAGGCGTTGGCCGAATACCAGGCCGCCGGCATTATTGACCAGATTCCTAAGATGCACGCCGCCGAGGTCTACGGCCCGCTAGAACACGCCCTAGCCAACGGCCTGGATTACGTCGAAGACCAGCCAGCCCCAGAACCCACCGTGGCCATTTCGGTGGGCAGCACGCTGTCCACTTACCAGGCGCTAAACGTGCTGCGCCAAACCGGTGGCGCCGCCCGCAGCGCCTCCAACGCCGAGATGCTTGCCATGCAACGCGACCTAGCCGCGCTTGAAGGCCTGTTTGTGGAAACGTCATCGGCCTTGTCAGTGGCCGTGCTGCCCAAACTGGTGGCCAGCGGCGCAATTGATCCAGACGCCAAGGTGGTGGCCGTGCTCACCTCCAACGGCCTGAAGGACCCAGATACCACCGCCAATCATCTGCCACAAATCCCCAGCTCAGGCCCAGACCTCGACTCGGTGACCGAGATTCTGCGCAACGTCTACCACTACACCGACCACTAGAAAGGCAGCAAAAAATGCTAATCAACTCCGCCCGCGCCAGTGCCTTGATGAACGCTGAAGGCGTTGACGGCATCGTCTCCGCAACGCTGGAAAACAACTTCTATCTAGCTGGCGCCTACCTGGAGATGCAGGAGATGTTCCCGCGCGATGCCGAAAGTTACGTGGTTGCGACAGCCGCCAAGCCTGAGGCTGGCACGGTGGTTTGCAGCATTGGTGGGGCTGATTTGGTCGATGCCGGGTACCCCACCGTGACCGAAGCCGTCACCTTTGGCACGTTTTTCCGCGACATTGTGGATGGCGTGCCGCTGGACCCAGATGAGGAGCGGGTCAAAGCCATTACCCAAGCCCACCAGACTGGGCGGTCATCGCTGTCTGCGCTGGTCCAGGCCATCACCCAGCTGGGTTTGGCCGAATCGGTGGTGGCGGTAGATGAGCGTGGCCCAAACCGGAACCTGTTGGAGAAGCTGCAAGAGCAGCTACCGAAGGCCAAGATCATTGCCGGTTCTGGGCTTTTTCGCCGCATCCGCGCAGTCAAGACTGATGAAGAAGTCCAGCGCGTGATTGCCGCCTTGCGGGCCACCGAGGCGGGACTGCGAGCCGCCTATGCGGCTTTTGCAGTAGGCGTGACAGAGCGTGAACTGAAGCTGGCGTTCGAGGTGGAAGCCGCCCAGCACGGCGCCCGTACCGGCTTTTTCTTGTGCCGCTTCGGCAAGGGTCTGGCTCTGGGGCAAGTGCCACCCGGCGAGACCAAACTGGCCGCTGGCGACTTTGCCTTTTTCGACGTAGGGGTCAACTTGGAAGGTTACAAGTCCGACATCGGGCGTTTGATCTCTTTTGGTGAACCCAGCCAAACTATCCAGGCGCTGTTTGACGCCTCTAAGGCTGGCCAGCAAACGGCCATCGACATGATGCGCCCAGGCGTGGTGGCGCGCGACATTTTCCACGCCGCGGTTGAACGGGTGCGGCAGTCCGGCATTCCGACCTACCAGCGCCAGCACGTGGGGCACGGCATTGGTGTGGAGTACTACGACCTGCCGGTGCTGGAGCCGGGCGAGACAACCGAGCTTGAGGCCAACATGACATTCGAGGTTGAAACGCCGTACTACCGGCTTGGTGTTGGCGGGGCGTTCATCGAAGACACAGTGTTGGTGACTGACTCCGGCCCGCAAATCCTGACCACGCTGTCACGTGACTTGCAGATAATTGAACCGCGCTGACCAAGCTTGTTCGGCAATTTTGACCCAAGTGGAGGTAGAAATGGACTTCGGAATAGCACTACCCAATTGTGTTGAGGGAATGGCCTACCCGATTCGCTTCGCAGACCATGAGGCCATCAGACGATTGGCGCAACGGGTCGAAGCCTTGGGCTATGACTCGGTGCTGGTCAACGACCACTATTCGACCATGCCCTATGTCCGTGAAGCCTTCGATGAGCCACCTAGGTTTTATGAGCCGTTGGTGACGCTGACCTATGTTGCGGCCCACACCTCCCGCATCAAAATGATGACCGGAGTGGTGGTGATGCCGCTGCGCGAGCCGGTGCTGCTGGCCAAGCAGGTGGCCTGCTTGGATCAGATCTCTGGCGGCCGGTTCATTTTGGGCCTAGGCGTTGGTGCCTACCGGCCGGAATACACCTCGGTCAAGCCACGGCAGGCCAGCGTGCCGCGTGGCGCTTTGGTGGCTGAAGGGATGGAGGCTCTGATCAGGCTCTTTAGTGATCGCCGGGCCAGCTATGAGGGCAAGTACACCGCCTTCAAAGATGTTGAGATGTATCCCAAGCCGCTGCAAGACCCGTTCCCTCTGATCAGTTGCGGCAACGCGCCTGGCACAATCACCCGGGCCGCTACTCTGTGTGCCGGTTGGATGCCGGCCGGTTTGCCAGATGACCGGATTGCCGCTGGGGTAGCCGACATGCGTCGGCAAGCCATAGAAGCTGGACGCGACCCGGACCAACTCATGGTGGCTTCGCAGACGGTGCTTTGTGTTGATGACAATCTAGAAGCGGCTGCGGCCCGTTTCCGCAGCTCGCAGGTCTACGAGCACCTGGTAAGTCTTAGGCAGTCAACCCTCAAAGACGTCGACATTGACGCCTACATGGGGCAGAACCTGATTGGTTCGCCTGAGCGCATTATTGACCGCATCCATAAGTTGGCTGAGATTGGCGTGAACCATCTTGCTGGACTAATTGTGGTGGCCAACACCGAAGCCGAGTTTGTTGACCAGGTGGAACGGTTTGCCGCTGAGGTGTTGCCGGCCTTCCGTCCGGCCAACTAACTGGTTATCCCAATCATCTAATCAAGGAGTTTTCTAATGACCCCGGAAGGCAAACTAGCTGAGCTAGGGCTAGAGCTACCCGATCCCTTCCCGCCAGCCGCTGACTATGTTTCTTGCCGCCGCGCGGGGAACTTGCTTTACATCTCGGGCCACGGGCCAATGCGCAACGGTAAAGCCGTCTACACCGGCAAGGTCGGGGCGGAGCTGGATGTTGCCACTGGCGCTAAATCGGCCGAGCTGACCATGCTTGGCATTCTGGCTTCCATCAAGGCTGAGATTGGTGACCTAAGCCGGATCACCGGCTGGCTGCGCCTGTCGGTCTTTGTCAACGCCACGGCCGATTTCCAGCTGCACCATCTGGTGGCTGACGGCGCCAGCAAGCTGCTAACCGCGCTGTATGGACCTAATGCCGCGCACGCCCGGTTTGCCGTTGGCATAATGTCGCTGCCGTTCTCCATATCAACCGAAATAGAGGCCATCGCCCAATTCGATTAGACGATGCCGGCGCTGGCCCTTTTGATCTAAGCGCCGGTTGCGCTTTGGGTGCGGACGGCGTGTTCAGCGGCCACGGTGGCGCGGACGCGCTGCAGCAGTTCTGGGGCATTGAAGACAACGCCGTTCTTGACGGTGTACTTGACGCCACCGGCCCTGCCCACCGAGCCGTCCGGGTTCAGCCGCGGGCGGCCATGGCCGTAGAGCACCTTGAGGTTGGCCAGCGGGTTCTCATCGACGACTAGCAGGTCAGCCAGCTTGCCCACTTCGACGGAGCCCAGTTGATCGGCGCTGCCAAGGAGCTGAGCGCCTGAGAGAGTGGCCGCCCGGATGATCTCCATCGGATTCAGACCAGCCTCGCGCAGCAGCTCCATTTCGGCTGGCATGTTGAAACCCCACAGGCTGAAGATGGAACCTGGATCCGTCCCTACCGTCACCCGGCCGCCGCGGTCAAAGTAGTCCTTGACAAATTGCATCCAGAGCCGGAAGTTGCCGCGCCATAAGGTCTCTTGTTCGGTGCCCCAGTCACTGAAGAACGAACCGTGGCTGCCAGAGTTGGGCTGCCAGTAGTCCCACAACCCAGGTGCGGTGTACGCGGAGTGCCACGGCAAGGCTTGGATCCTTTCGACATCGCGCAAACCAATGTAAACATTGAAAGTTGGGTCCAACGTGGTGCCGCAGTCCAGCAGCTGATCCAGCAGGTTCTCCCAGGGCGGCGAACCAGGCGGGGCGGCCTCTGACCAAAGCTGCCCGTTGGCGGTAAACCGGGCCACCTCGTTGGCCTCGTTGTAGTCAGTCGGCAACCCACGAATCCGGCCCTTGGCCATCATGGCCTCAGGCAGGCCATAGAAGTGCTCAATGCTGGTCAACCCCCAGCGGGCCGAATCCAAAGCCGTAACCCGTGAGACGTAGTTCTGCATGTGGTGGCAAGCCGAACCCAGCCCCAGTTTGCCCAGTTCGTCAAGCGTTGCCTTGAAAATCTCTGGCGTGTAGCCAAACACCTTTGACCCGGCGGCGCCGCGTTCTGCCACTTGATTGACCCAGGCCCGCGCCTCAGAAGGGGTCTGGAACGGCTCAGTCCGCCCGGCCCCAAACCCGACGTAGGGCCAGATGCGCGGGGCGGCAATTAGATCAGCCGCGCTGCGGGCCTGCTCGTGCACCACGAAATCCAGGCCGTTATGGAAGCAGCCAGGTTCTCGGACAGACGTGATGCCGTGCCCTAGCCACAGGTCGTAAACGTACTGTGCATTCGGAACCTGGCCAGGCCAACCAATGTGACCGTGGGCGTCAATCAGCCCAGGCAGCACCCAATGTCCGGCCAACTGGACCTCCCGCCCGCCCGGTGCCAGCTGGGGCCGGGTATCAGGCTGAAACCGCGGCCCGGTCCAGGGCCCGGTTTGGTGGATGGCTGCAATCTTGTTCTGCTCAATCACCACATCCACCGGACCCAGCGGTGGGCAACCAGTGCCGTCAATCAGAGTCACATCACGCAGAATCAGTTGCGGGTAGGGCCCCTCCCCTACGGTGCGCTCTGGCGCGGCGTGATCAAAGTTGATGGTCTGTTCAGTGGTCATGGTGTACCTCCCTGATCAGCTGTTCCGTGTGATCTAGCGGTGTTGATGGCCTGTTCAATGCGGGCGGCGCTGGCCGCCAGCTCACTCGGTAGCGCTTCCCAAAGCTGCACAGTCTCAGGACCACTCAAGAAATCAATCGTCAGCGCCGCCATGGCCCGCCCATCATTGCCCCTAATGGCCACCGCGACTGTGCCAACGCCCGGCGGAGACGGGCCTCGGCGGTTGTCGCCAAAGCCGCTGGCCCGAATCGTGGCCAGCTTGTCAGCTAGTTCATCAAAGGTTAGATACGGCCATTCGCCCTGCCCAAGGCTGCGGCGCTGTGTCACCACCTCCGTCATCTGGGCCGCTGGCAGCCAGGCCAACAGCACCCGTCCGGTGGTGGTTAGCTCTGCCACCATGCGGGTGACCGGGTCAATGTAGAGGTTGATGGGCCCTGGGCCACGCACGGTTGTCAGCACCACAGCATCGGCGCCGTCCAATATGGACAGGTAGCCGGTGGTGTACGGGTGTTGGTGGGTTATTCCGACCAACTCCGCATGGGCCAAATCACGCAGCCTGTGCCCGGCTCGGTAGCGTTGGCCCAGTTCCCAAGCTCTTAGGCCAATCTGGTAGCGCCGGGTGACGGGGTCTTGCTCAATAAACCGCCGCCCCACCAGCGTGGTCAAGATGCGGTGGATGACGCTCTTGTCCAGGTCTAGCTGGCGCGCAAGTTCACCCACACCCAGCTGCCTCTCTTCACCCAGGAAGGCTTCTAGCACCCTAAGCGCGCGATCCACCGTCAAGTTGCGGGCTGGGGGTTGGTTATTTGGAGTCATTTTGGCATCACCGGCATTACCTCATCAGCCAGCAGCCGGGCCAGGGAAGCGCGGGTTTGCCCGGCGGCTGGGAATAGTACAAACGAAAAATGGTCGATGCCGCAGGCCCGGATGGCTTGCAGCTTAGCCACGCATTCTGCCGGAGTGCCGTAAACCGAGAAGGCATCAACAATCTGGTCCGGCAGCATGGCCGAAATCTGCTCTGGCGCCTCTTGTGGAAACCGCCAGTCGGTGGCATCCAGGTGGGCGCGCAGCGTTTCTGGTAGCTCTACCCCAATCTGATCCAGGATTGCCCGGGAGGTGATGAGCGAGGCCAGCACTATCTTGGAGACGGCCAGCCGGGCGGCTTGCCGCTCTTGGTGGGCGCAGATATAGACCCAAGACACCTGGTCAATGGCTGAGCTGGGTCGGCCTGCCCGGGCCAGGCCGGTTTGGACGTGCTGCTGGGCGTACCCAATGCCGCCGGCCTTTGTAAACCCGCCGATGATTACGCCATCGGCTACTTCACCGGCTAGCTGCAAAATGCGCGGCCCACGGCCAGCCAGGTAAACCGGCACCGGTCTGAGCGGCGTGAAGTCCAAGTGGGCGTCACGCAGCGTGAATAGCTGGCCGTCCATGGTGATGGTTTCCCCGGCAGTTAGGCCCTTGACTATTTCGATGGTCTCGCGCAGGGCCTGAACTGGCTGGCGGCGAGCCAACCCATAAGCCTCTAGGCCGCCACCGGCTCCTAGTGCTAGCTGGGCCCGGCCACCAGAAAGTTCGTCAATGGTGGCAATGGCGGCGGCGGTGTGAGCCGGATGCCGGGTGTACGGGTTGGTCACCCCGGTGCCTAGTCCTATGCGTGAGGTGGCTCCGGCAATGGTGGTTAGGGAGATGTAAACGTTGCGCAGCAGCCGCTCATCTGGCACCCAAAACTGGTCGTAGCCGCATTCTTCAACCGTGCGGGCTAGCTCAGCCAGAGCTGGCATGGGCGTTTCAACCAACGCGGCCACACCGACTTGGAGCCGGTCAAATTCAGACATACCAAACCCTTTCGCCTACGACACCCGGCGCTACACTATTGCAGCTAACGCTACGGCATCGACCACCAAGCCAGTGACCGAAAAAAGGAGAGATGACATGATCCGCACCGTACTGCAAGGCGGCCAAGTTTTTGACGGCACTGGGGCGGGTTTTTTTGCCGCCGATGTGGCCATTAAAGGCAGCCAGATTGTGGAGGTTGGCCCCGGACTGACTGGTGACAAGGTGGTTGACCTGTCTGGCGCAACCATCCTGCCTGGCTTGATCGACACCCATGTTCACGTCAACCTTTCTGCGGTTGACCTGGTGACCAACCTGAACCGGCCTTTTTCCTACCAGTTCTACTTGGCTGAACAGAACCTGAAGAAGACTCTGGACGTTGGCATCACCACCGTTCGTGATGCCTCCGGCGCGGACCTGGGCATTCAGCGGGCGGTGCGCGATGGGTTGATTGACGGCCCGGATGTTTTCATATCGATCATTGCGCTGAGCCAGACCGGCGGCCACGGCGACAACATGATGCCTAGCGGCAACGCCCCGGCGGTTTTCCTGCCATATCCCGGCCGCCCATCTGGCGTGATTGATGGACCGGACGAGGCCCGCAAACGGGTCCGTGAGTTGGTGCGGGACGGCGCCAACGTCATAAAAGTCAACACCTCTGGCGGGGTTTTCTCTCCGAATGACGACCCGCGCCACGCCCACTTCACTCTGGCTGAGCTGGAAGTCATCACTGCAGAGGCGGCCCGGGCCGGCATTTTTGTCATGGCCCACGCCCACGGCCGCGACGGCATCAAGAACGCGATTAGGGCTGGCATCCGCTCGGTGGAACACGGCACCGACCTGGACGATGAGGCAATCGAAATGATGGTGGCTAGTGACACCTGGCTGGTGCCAACCCTTGGCGTAGGCCAGTTCATCATTGACCAGATTGAGGCTGGTGCTGCTGTTCCGGCCGGGATAAAAGAAAAAGCTCTTGAGAATGCGGCCATGCGGGCCGATTCGTTTGGGCGGGCGGTCGCGGCCGGGGTGCGGATTGCGATGGGCTCAGATTGTGCGGCTGAAGGCCACGGGGAAAACTTGGCCGAGTTTGATCTAATGCACAAGATGGGTCTGCCAGCGCTGCAAGTGCTGCATGCCGCCACTGGTTCAGCCGCCACTTTGATGGGGATTGAGGACCGGGTTGGTTTTGTACGCGCCGGTCACCAAGCGGATTTGACAATAGTCGATGGCGATCCGCTGGACTTTGCCGCGTACCCTGGCAACCTGCGCTCGGTCTACCGCCTGGGGACCTTGGCGCGCGGCGCTTGAAAACCAGTTTTCTCTTGTCGCTTTCTTTGGTTAGACTTGCCGGGTGGCGTTTGCCGCACTGCTGTAGCGTCTGACGCAACGGCCGTATCAAATTAGTCTGTGTCTAACGAAGGAAAACCCGTGAAGGTTTGGAAAAAGGTAGCCGCCGTAGCCGTGCTCGCAATTGGGCTTGGTGCCTGCGGTTCTAATGACGAAAAGGCCCCAACCGACAACAAAACTGACTCAGATGCTGGGTACGTCGAAGGTGGCACGTTCACCATGGCGGTGGCAGCTGACCCCGGCTCGCTTAACCCATTGAACAACACCTCAACGGCCTCCACTTGGCTGTTCCGCATGGTCTACGACCCGCTGGTATTCCGGGATTTCGATGGTAAGCCCTCACCGGCATTAGCCTCTGACTG
>Ga0082212_10013097_pt1 | contig 10392 bp, 8 predicted proteins | sample TergutNt197P3_FD_71548 | JGI IMG/M metagenome (GOLD analysis project Ga0082212, IMG submission 71548) | Neocapritermes taracua P3 segment gut microbial communities from Petit-Saut dam, French Guiana - Nt197 P3 | ecosystem: Host-associated > Arthropoda: Insects > Digestive system > Gut ...
CCGGACAATACTTCGTTACTGTCCAGGACTATGGTTATTCCTTCTTCCAACAATGCCTCTATGTTTTAAGCATACAAAAGAATCAGTTATATTGTCCAGCAATCATGAACTATGCCGACCAGCATCCACTTGTTTCCGGTTTTTTCAAAAACAAGGCGGAGGCTTGCCCAGTCAATCCCTTCGTATTGGGCTTCAAAGCCGGGAAAATGGTATTCGACAAAACTTGCCCCCGGATAGGCCCTGTCGAGGTTGGAAACGGTGTTCCCGGTCTTGACAAGCCGATTTATCCCGACGTGCGGCGCCTGGGTAAAATCGTGGTTAAAGACAAACCTGTTAAAATATTCTTCTACACTTAGTTCCATCGGGGCGCCGGACCCGTCAAAATAGCCCCACAGGTATTTATCTGTTAGTTTAAGGTTTTTTATTTTTGCGGGGTTAAAATTTATATCCCCGTCCGAGACGTATGCATAGGGGGAAAACGAAACGCCTTTTTTTGGATGGACAATTTTGCTTAACTGTTTAAAGTCCTTGTTCTTTAAAAAAATCAGGCACTGAGCGGCCTGTTGAAGGAGCCCCTGGTTGTCATCTTCGGCAAAGAGAAGCGCCGCAGAACAAACTGCCGCGATAATAAACCCGGCGATAAACCCGTTTCGTAATGATTTGCTGGTTTTCATTTTTTTTGCCCCCTATTCAATTTTTTTCAGCATCATTAAAAATTCTGCACCGCCGACAGGCCGGCTGCCGAAAAAATTTCTGCCGTCCGGCAATGACATATACTCCCGTTCAATGCAGCCCAGTACCGAATCAAAAAAAACGGAACGGCGGAGCAAATCGGGTATGGGGCTGTTATTGGCAGGGTACCGGGATGAATACCTGGCGAGGATACTTTTGTCCGCCCTGTTTTCTGCAAGCAAATGCCAGATATACCATGCAGCCCCCCTGCGGAGTACCGCATCCTGTAATGAAGGGCTGGTTTTTATCGTTTCATAAACGGAAAGGTCAATGTCATCCTGGGACCTGGGTATAATTAATCGCTCGACAAGGGATCTTAATAATTCGTTATTGCCCATAGCCCTGCCGCCGGTAAGGAAGCGCAGCAGCTGTGTTTCGTTTTTGGTTAGCTCAATTACATCGTCCCAGGCGATTGCGCTTTTTACGGCTATATTCGCGGTTTTGGGCGACGTGCCGCTTTCCAGGCTGCGGAGCTGCCAGGCAGATGCACGGTCCTCCCCGTAAACGCTGCGGTAAATGGGGCCCAAATGGGGGAATGCGCTGTCGAACGCCGCAACAGCTTCGCGGTAATTATGCAGTTCCAGTTCCACCCGCGCAAGCTCGATATTAAATTCATTGTACTGCCCAAAAAAACTGCCCCCCCGCGCATCCTTTATTGCTTCTTCGCACAGCCCTTTCCGTTTTTGCAGGTCTTTTTCCAGGCGTATCATCAATATACGCCCTTCCACGCTGCCGGGAAAAAGGCTTTCCGCTTTTTTTAGCTGTTCGGCGGCGTTTTTGGATTTACCTTCGATTAAGTACAGGCGCCCCGACCATGCAGCGACACGGCCTTCGAAATTCCTGTCTTTTACCTTGCTTTTTTCCAGCGAAGTTATTTTTTTCCTTGCAGCGGCAATTTCGTTTTTTGCAGGGTTTTTGTCCAGCGGAATAATCATACCGCCCAGCTCAACAAGGAGGGCCTCGTCCGCACTGGATGTAAACAGCCTGTCGCGCTGCAAACTCTGGCACCCCGCAAGAAGGAAGGCCATGGCGATAAACGCTGCGGCTGTTAACACAGAAACCCGAATCTTTATTGTTTTACTTCCCATTATTAATACAGCCCCCTATGTTTTTTCGCAAAAAGGCGCAAAGAGCGCAGGAATGGTAAATATTCCATTTTTATGGCCGCCTGAACCGCCACCTGTACAGTTTGTTGTCCATGCCAGCTGCAGCGATGTTCATAATGCCGTCTCCGTTCAAATCGGCAAATGCCGGCCTGCCCCAGGCGGAAAGCGGGAACCCGTCTATCGAAACCATATTCCTTGTATAACCGTAAATAGCGTTCCCTTCGCCGGAAATAAATATTTCCGGGATGCCGTCAAAGTCAACATCGACAGCCATAATGCAGCCGTTCTCCTTAACGGCAAGGTTGGGGAGCTTCTGCTCCATTACCTGCTGTATCCCGGTGTTTTCCGGGTCGATACGGAAAAGGGCGCCTTCCTCCGAAACGACCCAGAGGTATGTCCCGTCCCAGGCAGGCTGTACATAAAACACGCCGCTTAATTCCAGCGGGAAACCGGGGAGCGGTACGCCGCCCTCGTCAAAAACAGATAATTCTCCTGCCATGGTAATAAAGGCGATATGGGTTTTTGGCTGGCCCTCCGGTTTTAATGGCATAAAGGGGAGCGGCGTGCCAAACGCAATGCCGGGGATGGTAATGGGCCAGGGCGGCAGTGAATGCCCTTCCGGGCTGCAGAGGAAAATTTCCCCAAGGAAACTCTTTGGGTAAAGCGCCATATATGTTTCGTTACGCACGCCGGTATTAATAAAGGCTGGCGGCGAAAGGATAGGGGAATTAAATTCCGCATCCAGTTTACTTATGCGTCCAGCACTGTCTACCTGGTGGATAGCCCCTTTGCCCCCCGTTTCTTCCGACATAAGGTATACCTTGCCGCCCCATGCGGCAGGGGCAGAAGTTAATTTTAAACCGGTAATTACCGGGAAAGCTTCTGCTTCTTCCATGTTGCCGTTAACCAGGGTTACAAGCCCGCGGGCACTTACAACCCAGGCAGCGCTGTCCTTCATTGTTTTTATGGTGAACCCTTCGGCAGGGATTACCCAGACAGGGTCTTCGCCTTTTAGCTCGTAGACCTTGTTATCGGAGGGGTTAATGGAAAGGGCCGAGTTGTCCCGCGAAAGCAGCAGGCGGCTTTCCGAGCCGGAATCGTTTAACACGGCATAGACGGCGCTGCCTGTTTTCCGCCCAATGTTGATTGGGTAGCCGGGCATGCTTTCCAGCCCCTTGCCGGAACCCGGTTCCGCCGCCAGGGAGATGGTTAGCACATTGTCTTTTATGGAAAGCTTCATTAAGCCCTGCCGGTACATCCTGAGTATAGAAGCCGCGGCGCTCCCGCCTTTCAGGAAAAATGGCAGTGAGCGGTTGAGTGAATAGTACAGTGAAAGTGATGAATTGGCTCCGCCCCCTTCCGATAATTTTTGCCAGGTCTGGTTCTTTGCCAAAAGCTTGTTTTGCCTGAGCTCTGTTACTGTGGCAAGAATGTTTTCCGGCGATTCGGAAAGGTAGAGCCAATTTTCATGAATGGTGTAGTAAGGCCTTGGTACGGTTACATGGATAATACGAAGTATGGCGTCCACAAAACCAGGCAGCTCGATCTGCGGGATCCTGTTCCCGTCCAGCACCAGCCTTGAATCTTCTTTTAGAAAAATTGAGTGGAACGCCTTGTCGAAAACCGCTTTCCGTTTTGCTTCGTCCCCTATCTTGATTGCGATTACCGGGGTCGGCTTGTCTTCGAGGCCAAAAACCGCAAATTCATCCGCAGTCCAGGAATAGAGGATGTCATCAATGCCAAGGCCAAGCAGGGGCTTTGCTATCCGGTCTGCCATCTGCAAATTTTCTTCCAGCCCCATCTCCGGGAATTCTGCCATGGTATTCATTATTTCCCGCAGCTTTATGGAGGAAAGCCCGGTGTAGTACTGTGCGCTTTCGGGGAGCACGTTCATTAGGGAGGGGGGCATTGAATTGTTTGCAAGAAGCGATCCAAACGCCGTATTCTCCGTTGTTACAGGCGTAACCATGCTGATATTAAGCTGCTTTGGCGCAACGCTTATTCCCAGTTCTATGTGTGCGGGAAACTTTAACTGGGAAAGGACCTGTGCAAGCTCGGGGTTGCCGTCTGCCAGCATTTTGGTAACAGAAGGGGACGAGAGCAGGACGGCAAGGTCCTGGTTTTTAAGGGAGGCTTTTTTTTCTGCCGCGTATGAAGACCCATCCGGGGAAAAGGCATGAAAGAAAACTTCTTCGTTATCGGAAACAATAACAAGGTTTCTCTTTACACCAATATAGATCGTGCTGCCTTCGCCCCTTATTTCAAAACGGGAGACGCCGCCCTGCACATAATTCAGATCGGGGATTTTATAGAGCCTTGCCGCCAGTGGCAGGAGGGGCAGGAACGGGGCAAGGAAAGCGGAGTCCCAGGCAGCAATATACGATTGCCCGCCGTTTTTTACGTCGAGGAATGCGGCGGAAACTGTGCCGCGCAGAGCAAGTTTTACAATAGCTTTTTCCAGTATGCCGCTGGAACGGATGCTGCTTATCGTGGGCGAAAGCCAGGCTATTTCGGGGATAGTCAATATTTCCGGCAGCGATTCATGCTCCAGCAGCTTTGAACTGACAGCCTGGGGGTGCGAAATTTTTGTATAAACAAAAAAAGTGTCTGGAATCACCGCCCCTGGGGAAACCCGCATCAGGTAGAACACCATTTCCATAATAAGGGGCAGAATGATAAAGGCAATTAAAACAATAAGCAACACACGGATAAATTTGGATTTTTTCCGTTTTTTTGGCGCTTTGCCCTGTTCCTGGGTATCCATAGGGGAAGTATACCACCCAAGCCGCATTTATACCAATACTTTCCCATGAAATACATCCAGAACCATACTCCTCAGCATAGAATTATTTTGCCGGTTTTGCCCCGGCAATATTGAGCGCATCAATAATGCAGTTTGTATAGAGGCTTATGGCTGTAGGGTTCCCGCCAATGTGGACTTTGTCCGAGCCGAGAAGCCGGGGCTGTTTCCCGATCGCTTCGGCCCAGTCTGCAACGGTAACGTATGGAAAACGGTCCGGTGTTTTGCGCAGGTATTGCAGTATTTTATACGTAATCCAGGTTTCGTTCATCGACGCGTTAAACGGCGTTACAAAAATTAACCTGTGCCCGTCGGGGAGGTCCCCGGCGATACGGTCAATATAGGAAAATGAATTTTCGTTCGCATTCGTGCCCAGCGCCACAACAACATATTCGCGCAGGCTGTCGTTATTCTGCAGCGCATTAATAAGGTCGTAACCCTGGGCGAATTGCCGGGACCCTTCCGCGTCTACATGGCAGTCTGGTATTGTCTGCGCCAAATACCTGCGGGCGCCGAGTGTTACAGAATCGCCAATTATTGTAACCCCGGCGAGGATACCTTCTTCGTTAAACGAAATGGTTAATGCAGAAAGCTCAAATCGGCCCATGTCTGCCGTGTTCCCGGCTGATGTGTTGTTTTGCAATGCGCCGGGCGTTCCGGAAAGGATAAGCGGGCTGCCGTTTATTGCCCCGGTTAAATGCTGCAGCTGCTCAATTTCGTCGGTATCCTGGTAGAGGTAGCCTGTGTTTAATTCTTCTTCCAGCGAAGATATTTCCGGCGCGTGCGCAAAAACAACGCCGTTAAGCGGAAGGGCAGCTATTACAAATAAAATAATTACCGCATAGCCAAAGCGGCGCAGGAAAAGGGAATCCAGGTTTGTGAACGGCAGACGCAGACGGAACAACGGTTCAATGCCGTAAAAAACAAGGGCGGAAAAAGCAGCAGAAAGCGCCAGTGCGGCTATTGCGGCAAAACCGCTATTCCAGAAAGCTACATTCCTTGCCCATCCTGCAAAGAAAAATACATTAAAGAGCGGCCAGTGAAACAGGTAAATGTTATATGAAAGTTTTGCAGGTACAGTAATTGCCAAGGGTTCCTGTATACCGGGCGTTAATGCATCCAGGATGCGCACAGACTGGATAAGGATAACGGTAAGCAGCGATGCAAGCGCAAAACCGTAACGGTAGGCGCTTTCCCCCGTAAATTCAAGGTTAAGCGCCATAAGAGCCAGGGCGGCGGCGGCAAGGGCAGTAATTAGTACCATAAGAGCCGCAATAATTTTGGCCAGCATACTGGATTCTGTAATACTTTTGGAAATTGCACCGGGGAAAATGCTTCCCGCTGCTGCGCCCAGGAGGAACGAGAATGCGCGGGCACCTGTATCGAAATAAGCAGCAGAAGGGTCTGCCGTGCCGGCAAAAAGAGCCTGCATCCGCAGGTAAGAAAAAACCGCAGCTGCTGCCGAAAAAACAAATAGCATGGCTTTTAAAACGGCAGTGCTTTTTTGCGGGTTACTCCTGTAAGGTAAAGCAAGCGCCAGTGTAATAAGCGAACAGAGGATTGCCCATATAATGTAGAGTTGTACTTCCACAGAGAGGAACCATGTGTGCAGGAATAAGTGGGGCAGCATCTGCGCCTCGTAGGAGCCGCCGTTTATTATTTCAAAATAATTGGTAACAAAACCAAGCGCCGATGCAAGCTGCCGCCCTATGTTAACGGTAAAATCCGGGGAAAGCATAAGGGTAAAGGGCAATGAAAATAATATACAAAGCAGCAGCGGCGGAAAAATACGGAAAAACCGGCGTTTAAAAAATGCTAGGGGGTTAAAAATACCATTGCCGGAAAATTCCAGAACAATTGACGCTGTAGTAAGATACCCCGACAGGGTAAAGAAAATATCAACACCGATAAACCCACCTGGTAATATTGAACGGAAAAAATGGTAAATTAAAACCAGCAGTAGGGCATAGATACGAAGGGCACCGAGCCACTTGATGTTATTCATGCTGTGATATCAGGACCCCCAGAGCCCACTGGCCGTCTGCAATTCTGCCGTTTTTTTGTGTTAGTTTGCCGCTGCCGTTAAAGAGGCCGCGCCGGAACTCCCCTTCGTAGGACCAGCCATCGGCGTTTTGGTAGATGCCTTTCCCGTCGGCCAGCCCGCGGGCAAAGTCGCCTTCGTACTCAGAGCCGTCGGCAAAGACAAATTTTCCTTTCCCCGTCTGCCCCCATTCATTAAAGCCCCCCGAATAATGCCAGCCGCCGGGCGAAACAAAATTATCGGGGGTATCCGGCTTTTGCGTTAAGAGTTCCCCGTCTGCACCGTAATATTTGCCTTCCCCGGTCATCCTCCCGCCGGAAAAGAGTCCCTCGTAGCGCCAGGCGTCTGCGGAAGCAAAAACGCCTTTCCCATGGAAGCGCCCTGCGGAAAACCCGCCCCGGTAGCTGCCGCCGCCCGAAAAAACTATTTCGCCAGTGCCCTCGAATTTCCCGCCAAGGAGTGTCCCTGTATAGGTATAGGCGTTTTCCGCTTCCCCGTATCCTTTTTCTGATACTTCCGTTTTTTTTGCACCGAAGATAAAACCAAGGCCGGACATTGCGCTAAGGGCTATCGAGGCAACAATCAATGCAGAGAAAACAAAGGGCAATACTTTTTTCAAACCAAATACCCCGGGTTTTTAAACGGATCATCCCCAATAACTGAAGTTTTTTGAGATGCCGCTATATTACTCAAAATCATTCGGCACTTCGTACCCCGGCGTTACACCCAGGGGAAGGAACTGATAGGTTATGGTTGAATAATCGCCATCCTCGTAAGTTTGGTCGATGTATACCGATGTCATAATGGGCATGGGGAAACTTTCCTCGAACCAGAATCCGTCGTTATATAAAAAGCGAATTGTGTAAATGCCGCTGCTTATTTGCTGTTCATAGGATATTATATACCCGTCCAGGATCATTTCTTTTACGCTGGCGTTGTTTATTAAAATGTCTCCCGGCAAAAAGACCAGAAGGAGTATTTCTTTTTCCCCGTTTTCGCCTTCCAGTGCTGTCTGCCATTGGCCGTATAGCCAGGGGGGAGGCACAGGGAGTTCCGCCCATATCGGTATTGCGCCAAGCAGGCATAAAATTAAAATCACCACAAGTTTTCTGTTCATATATGGTAATTATAGCAATTTTTATGGCAGAATATATAGAGTATTATGAAGAAAGCCGTGCTTTTAATTCTTGTTTTTCTGGCGTTTCCTGTTTTTACCCAGGAAGCGGATTATGGTGAGTTTGATTCTGATTATAACCTTGCCGCCCGGGGAAAATATTTAACCGTAAAAATTGCCGTGGCCGGCCCGGGGGACGAACTCTACTTCTGGTTTGGGCATATCGGGCTTGTTGTCGAGGACGCCCTTACCGGGGATACCCGGTTTTTCGACTGGGGTGTTTTTTCGTTCGACACCGAAAACTTTTTTTTGGATTTTGCCATGGGCAGGCTGCTCTACAGCTGCATGGTTTCGCCCGAAAGCTACGCTGTATCCCATATTGTGAATATGAACCGGGGGCTTACGCTCTATACCCTTGACCTTCCGCCGGAAGCCAAAACGGAGCTGCTTCTTTTTGCAGAAAACAATGTACGGCCGGAGAACAGGAATTACTGGTACCACCATTTTAACGACAATTGCGCCACCAGGGTGCGGGACATTATCGACCGGGCTGCAGGCGGCAGCCTTAAAGCGCAGTACGGGGAAATGCCCGGCCGCCTTACCCTGCGCCAGCATGTAAACCGGCACACCTGGTTTGCGCCTATACGGGGCTGGGCGCTGAGTTTTTGGATGGGGCAGGGCATTGACCGGCCCATTACCGTATGGGAAGAAATGTTCCTCCCTTCGGAAATCGCCATGCGCTGCAAAGATTTTAGCTATACCGATCCTTCCGGCGAGCGGCGCCAGCTTGTTTCCAATGTCGAGGTAGTCAGCAAAGCCGTGGGGAGGCCCGGCGTAAAGGAAGCCCCGCGGGCGGGTTATACGGCGGAATTAATTATCGGGCTTTGCCTTGCCGCTGCGCTGGGTTTTTTGCGCTGGCGGACGCTAACTGTAAATGCCGTCGGGAAAAAAGGCCGCGGGGAAACAAAAAATATAATTGAACAGCGCATCCTTGGGTGCGCCCAGGCAGTGCTTGGCCTTTGCTATGGCTTTATGGGGTCGCTTTTGTTTTTCCTAACTTTCTTTACCAACCACGATTATACCTACAACAACGCCAACCTTTTGTTCGTTAACCCCCTGCTCCTCGCCGCTGTCCCATTGGGGCTTACCCTGGCTTTTGGCAGGAAAGAAAAACGGCAAAAGGCCGGCCGCCTGCTGAGCTGGCTGTGGACCGTTGTTTTTGCCGGCGGGTTACTTTCTATTGTAATTCGTTTTTTCCCCGCTTATTACCAGCAGAACCAAAGCACCCAGGCGCTCGTTATCCCGTTCGCCCTGGTCTTAAGCGTCCTGCCGCAATTATGTATAAAAATCTTCCGGCAATATGTCCATAAATAGTATGTGGTGTTTTTCCCTGTTCCTGTGCAGCGATTCCCGCCTTTTCCCAATCTGCCTAAACCCTGTTTTTTCGTAGCACTTAATGGCAATGGCATTGTACTCGTAGACCTTTAACATAATATTGTGAAGGTTGAGCGCCTTAAACCCGTAATCGATTAATAAGGACAGCGCCTCTGTCCCATATCCCCTGTTCCGGTAATTTTTGTCCCCGATAAATATCCCTGCCTCCGCTGTTTGGTTAATATGGTCAATTTCCAAAAAACCGCAGTTCCCGATTAATTCATTTTTTTCCAGGTCAACAATCGAATAGTTATGGCCTTTTGCCAAATCGCCCAATAATGCTTTTTCACCCTCAACGCCAATGACAGAACTATAGAGCTGAAGGTTGATCAATAAATCCAAATCATTAAGCCATTCTGTATATTTTTCGGCGTCATCTGTATCCATTGGCGACAAATAACATTTATTGCCGGTAAGCTTTTTAAAGTACATAGTGCCCTCCTGTAAAGGTTTTTTGCGTATGGTAAATAATCCTTAACTCCCAATAATACGAAGTATTGTATCCATTGTCTCTAGGCATTCTTTTGCAAGCGGCATATAGGGCCATACATGCATCATGCCTTCGCCAAAGTGGAATTCCGCTTTAATATTTTCTGTTTTCAGGCGCTCTGAAAAAGCAAGGACTTGCGGGTAAAAAGACTCATGGGTCCCGGAAAAAATGTACATATCTGGGAAAGACGAAAAATCGCCCAGCATGGGCAGGGTAAGGTGATCCTTTTCCACGCTGGTTTTTAATTCATTATAGGAGCTAAAGTACTGCATATCAAACATAACATCGTAAGGCGCCTGGCGTCTCATGGCGGCAAGTATTTCCGGGTCTTTTTCCCCTGCCATTGCCGGCGAGAGCAGGATAAGTTTTCCCGGCATGGGAAGCCCCTGTTGTTTATAATAGTGGCACATCGATAAGGCATAATTTGCGCCCGCTGAATCACCAAGGACAGTGATTGCCTCCGGGGGAAAATCCTTTTGCAGGCGCATAAAAGAACCGCTGATCATAGCAAGCGATTCTTCCAGGGTGCTGTCCGGAAGCAGGGGATAGGCGGGCAGGCAGACAGGTATACCCAGCTCGCCTGCAATGCGGGCAGCAGCCTGCCAGTGTAACTTGTGGGTTTCAAAAATATACCCGCCTCCATGTAATAACAATACCACCTTTTTCCAACCATCG
>Ga0082212_10013098_pt1 | contig 10392 bp, 10 predicted proteins | sample TergutNt197P3_FD_71548 | JGI IMG/M metagenome (GOLD analysis project Ga0082212, IMG submission 71548) | Neocapritermes taracua P3 segment gut microbial communities from Petit-Saut dam, French Guiana - Nt197 P3 | ecosystem: Host-associated > Arthropoda: Insects > Digestive system > Gut ...
TTAACCCATCCTGCTTCCGCAATCTCTTTAATAGCGGAATTCATGCCGGGAACATCGCCGCCGCCCGTCAGAACTCCTATCTTTCCAACCGCCATTGTTTCTCCTCATGGAAGCATCCTGTTTAGGAAATGCTGATTAATTGTCTGAGCGGGATGAAGCGCAAGGCGCACGGAGCGTAGGAACCGAGGCATATATAGAAATATGTTGAGGTTACGAGCACCGCGCAACGCAGCGATTCGCCCGCCCAGGCAATTAATCAGCGTTTCCTTTACACCAAAACCTTAATTATAGCACGCCTTCGGCGTGCTTCATATTTATTATTTATCGGCCATCTAAAATGTACAAACTCAAGGGGGCGGTTCGCGAAACGCCCTGCCTTCGTCATATAAGGAATAATATTTAAGGAAAATTACTTGACTGGATTTTTTATGGTAACTTTATTAAAAAATTGATGTTGTCAAAGAAAGTATACGTGATTCAATGTTTGAATGCTATCTATGTTTAAATAAAAAAGGGCAAAATTGATACCTGAGCACTCGACTAAATGATGTGAAGTTAAGGAAAAGGAAAGGGTTGAGCTTCAGGATTGGGTGGTTTTCCCCGCTCCGTTGGGACCGATGATGCCGGTTATGCGCCCGCCCGCGATTTCGCCGTGGCCGAGGTCAAGCACGACTTTTGCGCCGTAAGCCTGCATGAGGCGTTCCCAGTTCAGAAGCATTACTTGTCCTCACGCCGCTGAAGATTGTAAAGAACCGCGTTGACGATAAACGATTATACGGTTGGAAATCCGTCAACACGGCGTGAAATATTATAGCTGATTATCAAATTAGTAAATGAAACTATGTAGAAGAGTATCCGGGCTAACGGATATTTTATTGACAGCCGGAAGGTTTTTGTTTCAAAGTGAACACTGTATTTAATTAAAATTCAGCAAAGGAGTAACGCTATGCTTGGAGGCAATAAGATCGACAGCGGCGAAGCTGCCGCCAAAAAGAAATATTCACGAAGGGATTTTCTGGCTAAGGGCGGAGTGGCCGTGGCCGCTCCCGCTATAATAGCGACGGCGACGACAACCGCCGTTGCCCAGAACACCGGAGCGGCAATACCGAGGTCGCAAGGGTACATAGTATTTGACAGCAGGAAGTGCATAGGGTGTACGACATGCATGTTGAGCTGTTCGCTGACTCATTACGGAGTACAAAACCTGTCGCTGGCGCGTATTCAGATTATCCAGGATTCCTTTGGCAAATTCCCTAACGATCTTGCCATCGCGCCATGCCGGCAATGTGTGGAGCCGGTCTGTGTCCGGCACTGTCCCACAGGCGCTGCCCATGCGGACACCGCCAATGGCAATACCCGCGTGATTGATGATCAAAAATGCGTCGGGTGCAGGACATGTCTGAAAATGTGCCCGCAACAGCCGCGCCGAACTATCTGGAATCACAAAACCAACAAGTCTTTTAAGTGCGATCTGTGCATCAATACTCCTCACTGGAACGAAAAGGGCGGACCGGGGGGCAAGCAGGCATGCATTGAAATATGTCCCATGCGGGCCCTCAAGTTTGTGGCTGAAGCGCCGAACCAGGAAGAAACCAACGGCTACCAGGTGAACCTGCGGAACGATCACTGGCTGCGGCTGGGGCTTGTGGATGACAGCAGAACGGTTACCGCGCCTCCGACAACGGGCATGGACGTGAAACCAAAACCGAAAGCGTAAAGGAAGAGGAGAGAGATTATGCCAGGCGGATTTACAGGTAAAATATTAAGAGTCAATCTGACGACAAAACAAATCAGTACACTGCCCACGGAAAAGTACATGGATTACGGCGGCGGTCACGGCATGGGATCGGCGATATTCTTCGAACTTGTCGGAGCGCAGCTCCCGTTTGAAGCATTCGATCCGCGCAACCTTATTATCATGATGGCGTCGCCGTTTGCGGGCACATTTATGCCCGGCGCAGGCCGCTGCGAGGTTCAGGGACTTGCTCCCAATCTTTACCCGGCTGAATGGTTCGGACACAGCAACTTCGGCGGACGCTTTACCGCGCAGTTGAAATTTGCGGGCTGGGACGGCATCGTGGTTGAAGGCGCTTCCGATAAACCGGTTTACATCAATATAATTAACGATCAGGTCAAGATTGAAGACGCCACAAACGGCGTCTGGGGACTGGACACGTGGGATACGCAGCAGGAAATTTCCCGGCGCGTCGTTCCGGATCTAAAGTACGGCGAATGGGCTGAACTTGCTCAGAGCTGTTTCACGACGCAGATTCCGGCGGTTGTCGCCTGCGGGCCCGCGGGCGAAAACAAGGTCCGCTACGCCGCGTTGCTGCATGGTCCGGGGTCACAGGCGGCCATGTGCGGATATGGCGGCGTATTCGGTTCAAAAAATCTCAAGGCGATCAGCGCCATAGGAACAGGCGACGTGCCTATAGCCGATCCGCAGGCGCTTATGGACGCCCGTATCTGGTTCCGGCAGTTCCAGTGGGATGTTGACAATCCGCGCGACGCCGAGATATTTGAAACCGGCTACGCTCTTATTAACGGCGCGCCCAGCGGCGGCAATACGCAAAACAGGGGGCCGGTCTTCGTTCCGGCGCGCGCCGCGGCATGCGCGTCCTGTCCGCGCGGCTGCCGTATGCGGCTGGCGACGGCGGACAGTAATGAATCCGTATGCGGCGGCATCATGACGGCCACTGTCAGCAACAGCGGCGCCGCAAAGCCCGCCCCCGGCGCAAAGCCCAATCCGAATGCCATGCAGCAGGTTATGCTTCAGAAACTTACGCGCCAGGCAAACGATCTTATGCAGCGCATGGGCATAGGTCACTGGCCGGTTATAGGCGTTCGAGGCTACATTAATACGCTCGTTAACCAGGGAGTCATCGGCAGAGGCAAACAGATTGATATCGAACTGCCGCAGGCCAATACGTATTCCTATTACGAAACGCTTTTCCGGATTATCTCAACGCGCGAAGGCGAACTTGGCGAGCTGGCCGCGGAAGGGCCGGCCCGTATGGCTGAAAAGCTCGGCCGGTACAAGGAAGACGTTAATAGCGGCAGACTGCGCCTCACCTACTGGGGCACTTCGGAACACTATGATACGCGGACACAGGCGGAATGGGGTTGGGGGTCGCTGTTCGGCGAGCGCGATCTGATGCTGCACGCGATGTCCAACTATCCTCTGCACTGGATGATAACTTCGGGCAATCCGTACATGAGCGCCGAGGAAGCATCGCAAAAATACGCGGAGGCGATGGTTCCATACAACGACGACCGTTATCTCGTTGATTACGGCGATGGCCCGACGGGAGTCTTTTCCGATTCAAAAATCAAGCAGGTGGCCTGGACAAAGCATTACGAAAAATTCTGGCATGGAATGGGTTTCTGCGGCTGGCGCTGGCCGCAGTGCATCACCAACAACACCGCCGACCGCCGCGGCGCGACGCCGCACGCCGAGCCGCGGTTCTGGAACGCGATAACCGGCCAGAATAAAACCTTTGCCGACACAATGGAACTCGGGCACAAGATATACACGCTCGACCGCGCCATCTGGAACCTTCAGGGACGCGACAAGGCCATGGAGGTCTTTCCCGATTACATTTACGACCAGCCGACAAACGGAAGCGAGCAACCGATGGTCGTTGACGGCAAGTGGACTTATGCAAACGGACGCGGCAGGCAGTATGACCGCGCCAAAGTTGAAGACTTCAAGGAACGGTTCTACAGATTCGAAGGCTGGAATCCGGATAACAGTTACCCAACGCGCGCGACGCTCGAAAAGATGGGCATGAAGAATGTCGCCGATGTGCTTCAGTCCAAAGGCAAACTTGGATAGTTCTTTAGCTATTCATTCCGCTGCTCCAGAGTAGAGACAAGGCATGCCTTGTCTCTACTGCCCCGCGATTATTTATTAAAGCGCGGACGGGACGTCCGCTACCCCATGTCACGCCGGCGGGGACGCCCGCGGTCCCATGACAGAAACTTTAAAGTTCCGGAGACAGTGACGTTGTTTTTTGCTTTAATTAATCTTCTAATGACAAACCTGTTTGAGTCTCTGAATATAGGCGGCAAAACTTTCGCTCCGGCGCTCTTTCTCGCGCCGATGGCAGGCGTAACGCATTCGGCTTTCCGGCGGATCGTTTCCGATTTCGGCGGCTATGGCGCTCTTACAACCGAGATGCTTTCGGCGACGGCTTTCATCAGGGAAAACCCTGTCGTCTCGCCTTTTTCGCGCCGACGCGCATGCGAAGGCCCCGTCGTCTACCAGTTGCGTACAAGCGGAGAAGACATCCTCGAAGCCGCTATAGTAAAACTCGAAGCACAGAACCCCGCCGCTATTGATCTGAACCTCGGCTGTCCCGCGCCCGAAATTCAGAAACAGATGTCCGGAGCAGCGCTTTTTCGTGACTTTGAACGCCTGCGCCGGGTTCTTTCGCGTATTCGCGCCGTTTATCAGGGAATGCTCTTTGTAAAATGCCGTCTTGGCGACGCCTCTGAAAACTGGCGCGCGCCTTTTGCTGAGCGGCTGCGTTTGTTTGAGGATTACGGCGTTTCGGCCGTTACTGTACATCCGCGCTTTTCAAATGAGAAACTCAAGCGCCGCGCCCGCTGGAGCGAATTTCCCTGGATTGCCTCGCAAACAAAAATCCCGGTCATTGGCAATGGCGACATCCGTTCCCCGGCGGACGTACTTGAACACGGCGATTTTTTTAAACCACTCGCCGGATTGATGCTGGGCCGCATAGCCGCGCAAAAACCCTGGATTTTTCGGGAATTTTCCGGACTTCAGCGGGTTGATATTTCGTACGCGGAAATCTGGGACAGGCTCTGCCGGTATACGATTGAGGATTTTCCGCCAGAAAAGGCTATCGGGCGCATGAAGGAATTCACGGCGTATTTCGCGCAAAACTTCTTTTTCGGGCATGAACTTTTCAGGGCAAGCCGTCGCGCCCGCAACATCGAAGAACTCCGCGTCGCCGCGCTCCGCTTTCTTGAATCGCCGCAGTAGAAACCCTATGAATATCCAGGTTAAAACGTTATGGGGAAATCAACGGGACGCTGTTTTGTGTCATGCTGCTCCGACAGGGTCGAGGCGTTTCTATGATACTGCGAAGTTTACTCCCGAACAGGTGCGTCAGGATGATTCCATTCTCAATCCGGATACCTTTGCAAATCAACCACATATTTTAAAACCCGCCCCGATAAAATTTCAGAAAACACCGAAGGGACGGCTTCAAGACTTATTATTTTATGAATTAACAGCCCAACTGCCTGAACGTTGCGCTCTAAAATCTTCAGAGCCGTTTCCATTTGCCGTTTTGTACTTCCATATGCGCCAATTATGGTCAACTGCCTGTAATGAACCTCGTTCAGTAAGTCACATGGAACGCCGGCATTTTTTGTAAACCCGCTAAAGAGGCAATATTTGCCGCCGGCGTTTAGTTTTAAAACGCCTTCCGACAAAGTGTTAGGGTCCGGGGCGGCATTTATGGCGACATCAAATTTGCCGCTATCGGCGGTATCCGCAATGCGAATGTCCGCTTTACCGCAAAATCGCGCCGCTGTTTCAAGTTTTTCAAGGTTGGTTTCAACAATAAACGGTTCCGCGCCCCAATATTTACAGGCTAACCCAAGCATGAGACCGGCTGGGCCTCCGCCGAAAATGAGCGCCTTTTGTTTTTTTTGCAAATCAACCTGTTCAATCGCGTTTACCGCCGAAGACAACAATTCAGTCATGCAGGCAATTTCAGGTGGTACATTTTCAGGGATTTTTATAAGGCTTTCTTTGGGCGCTTTCAAATATTGCGCGAATCCGCCGTCGCTATGAAACCCGATTATCTTAATATTGCCGCAAAGGTTTTCCGCGCCATTTCTGCAGTGATAACAATTATTGCAGACGCTTGCCGGCCAGACGACATAGTGTTCCTCTGAACCGGATTTTTGTCCGCAGATTTCGTGCCCCAATACTCTGGGCGGAACCAAATCTCTTTGCCCCTGAAACCACATTTTCGCGTCGGTCCGGCACACTGAACAATAGTTTACTTTCAGCAGAGTTTCAGTGCTGCCGCAAACGGGTATTTCGACATCGGCTATGTGAATTTTTCCCGGCCCTTCAAGGATGAGCGCTTTCATCTATTTATTATACTGCTATTTATTACACTGCGGACAGGCGCAAATTGTATATACCCGCGAACGAAATGATTTTCCGAGCCTGCGCGGTCTTTTTGACACGATGCAGCGTCAGGTTTCGCTTACGTACGATTGAGTACGCCACGCTCAACCTTCCTTGCCTCATGTCAAAAATCCTCGCGCATCCACCGGAAAATCATCTCGTTCGCGGGTATAATTTGTGTCTGTCCGCGGGTGCGCGGCATATCTTACGTTTGTTGTAAAATTCAGGGAGAATTCAACATGATAAATTACGATGAACTTATAGCCCTCGCTAAATCCTGCGGATTTACGGAGGCAAGTCCGCTGGATGTTTCAAATCTGGAGTTTTTACAGTCCGTGCGCGACATGTGCAACGCCGGCCAGTGCCCGAGATACGGCAAAACGTGGTCTTGCCCGCCCGAGGCGCCGTCTCTTGAGGAGATGCGCGAGAAGGTAAAAAGTTACGCAAAGGGTATTCTCGTTCAGACCGTGGGGCGGCTTGAGGACAGCTACGACTGGGAGGGGATACAGGATGCGGCCAAAAGCCAGTCCGCAGGCTTTAGCAGATTGTGGGACGCTTTAGATCCGCTGTACCCGCGCCTTTTCCCTATGGGTACGGGCGGCTGCTCAAAATGCGAAAAGTGTACGCATCCGGACGCACCCTGCCGCTTCCCTGACCGCATGGCGTACTCAATGGAGGCGTGCGGCCTGTTTGTCAGCAAGGTTTGTACGGATAACGGGGCGAAATATAACAACGGCCCGAACACGATAACGTATACGGGGTGTTTTTTGCTGGAATAACACATCGGAGAACTGTTAGCACCCCAAAACGGTTACATCGCCGTCATGTTCCCAGGATATGCGTTCGTCCCAGGAGGGCGGACACGTAGATCCGCCCCTGCGTTTTTCTTTCGCTGCATGACGGCGGTCGAAAATCACAAGCCACGAGGGAGCGCCCGAATCAAGCGTATCGCGGTAATTCCTGATCTGTTCCAACCCTTCTTCCCTGACTTCCTGCGGACTGTCATAATAATGGATCAATTTGATTTCGATAATGTACCAATGGCCGTTGTATTCGATGCCTAAATCCATCCGCCCGCGCCCTGCCGCGTATTCGCGCTCGATACGCCCGCCGCCGTTAAGCACCCTTTGCAGAAACGCCATAAGAAGCAGATGAGGATAGGCTTCTGTATACTCCATTTTCGATTCCCAGATATCCGCGTGACGACGCCAGAACTTCTGAAACTCCTTCATCATCCTGTCCATATCAAGCGAACCGTCAGGGTTTTCCCATTGCCATTTCGGTTCGGGGATGGCTAATTGTGCGCCGTATGTAAGATGTCGTGCGATTACCTCTCGATAAATAGGGTTGGCAATCACTGGCGTTCCGCGTTCGACTGCCACAAGACCCAAATCCATGCAAACTCTGAAAGTATCGCTTTCGGCTAATTCAATGTCGGGTTCGCCGGTAATGATCGGCTCAATGACTCTGCGCACTCCCGGTTCTTTCAATCTTACTGCCAAAGCGTCCAAATGCGTTTCGCGCGCCAGAATCATCTGTTGACGAGCCTCCTCAATATGCGCCAGCGTCACCGTTTCAGTGCTTTCCTGATCAAGTACGCGCATTGTCGCCCGCATGAACAACGAATTTACAAGCCACGGCTGCCCTTTGGATTGTTCATATACGTAATCCAAAGCCTCCGTGGTGATCTGCTGCCCGTTTTCAGCGGTTCGCTGGGCGAAAAGATGCGCGATGTCTTCACTGGTAAAATTCGACAATACCGCCGAGTCTGCTTTGATATTAAATGGCGAGCCCGGATTTGGCGCTACTCCGCCTTTCGATGCGGTTATGTAGTCTTTTAAATCGCGCATTCCCACTAAAGCGATGGATACTGGAAAATTGCCTGTTCCGCGCGAAGCAAAGCCGCCGCGCAACTGCCGCAAAAAGCTGATTAGCGTTTCGCCTTCGAGGACGTCAACCTCGTCGAACAGGACAATTAACGGTTTTGGCGCGACAAGTTCGGCCCATTTATGCAAAACGTCGTCCAAAATACTTCTTGAAGAACTTATGTCTGTTTCAGGAACGGGTACTCCAAAATCCTTTGCGTATTTTTTTATGGCATGGAAAATGTCCGGCATTGCCCTGTCTGCCTCGGCAAATCCCTGGCAGCGTTCCACGCTTACATAACAGGCCACGGCTTCATCGCCTGAATTTATTTCCCGCATCCAGCTTTGCAGGAAAGTCGTTTTCCCGGTCTGTCTTGGGGCGTGGAGCACCCAATATAGCTTGTCGCTTATGTAGCGGTGCAGTTGCGCGCCCACAAGCCGGTCCTCGGGCGGGAGCATGTAATGATCGTCAGGATGGCAGGGGCCGGTGGTATTGAAAAAACGGAGAGGACGTTTTGTGTTCATTTTATTTTCCATCTGAATAAGTGAACCCCTTTGCCCGGCGTTCGCCCTGAAGCTTCAGCCAGGCGTCCATGCCTTTTTCGCGGAGCAATGCGTTGTCGTTTTTCAGCACGGGATATCCTTCAAAAAATCTGTCGAATTTCTCGCATGGATAACTTTCGCACAGCGCGCACATTTCAACGCCTTTTTCTTTCGCGCATATTCTGACGGCGCATCCGGGGTTTCCGCTTCCCTCACGGCATGAGACGCATACTCCGTCATTTGCCATGCCTTTCAGAAACGGCCAGAATCCGTCTCCGCCCGGAATCATATGTATTATTTCCTCAAACCCCGCTTTTTTCATTTCTTCATAAAGGATTTTCGACGCTGGCTCAACCTTTGCCTTGACCGCGCAGTTTTCGCAGTAAAGTCCGCAATAGCAGGCATATTTTTTTTCCATATATATTTCATCCTTCCAAAAACCTGATTTTACAGCGAAATTTCATGAATCGGTAGCGTCTTTTCGGACGGAACCGGTCCCATTATCGTCGTCTTCATATTTCATCTGAAGCCTTCTTTGGCGCACTTTCGTAAGTGTGCCGACCAGTAGAGACACTATGAAACCTATGGCAAACATAATCGTAAAGTATTTTGCAAAAATCCGCAGATAGAGTCCGTACGCGCCATAGCTTAAATATATCGGTGGCGAAAAAAGAACGCCGCATATAACCCCAGTGATAATGCCGCAGGTAATGTAGGATTTCACTCCTGGCCTAGTGAAAGGATCATATATCCCCCGTATGTCTTATATATCTATGTGCCCATGACATGCGAGACATGGGAGCGCCAACGGCTACTGGCAGTGTGAGCGGCCACGAGAATTGATCCCAAAACGGCCATGAAGGCTCTCAATGTCAATGCTAAGGTATCGCAGCGCTCTAAACGGAATTCTCCGTTATTTCGGGCGAATCTTTTCTTTTTGGAAGCGGAAGCCGTCCGCTTTCGCGGAGCGCCTGGCGCAGCAAATATTCGATCTGCCCGTTGAGGCTCCGAAATTCGGAATCCGCCCAGGTCTGGAGCGCTTCATGCGTTTCAGGTTCAAGGCGAAGTAAAGCTGAAAATCCGTGTATCGACGGAGTTAATTCGGTATAATTTAAGGAGTAAACGGAAGGGATAAACTTGAGGAGGGAGCATGGCTATTGCAACCACAACAATAAATGGAGATTTGGGTATGTTGGAAACAAAAGTAATTCTAATTGCGCTGGCGAAAATTTGTCGCAAGGCTGACAACATCAAAGAAATTTACGAAACGCTTGAAGAAATGGCGAACGCGGAAGGGATTAAATTAAAACCATTGGTCGAAACAAAAAAGACAGTAAAACAAGTAAAATCAGTAAAGAAATAAACAGGTTACAGAGCCGCCATTGCCATTCATAAAATATGGGCTTGCCTGAAATTATTCTAATCGCCGTCGGGTTGTCGATGGATGCCTTTGCCGTTTCCATCACACTGGGTTTGTCCGCAAAGAACCCCCAAAATAAAAGAATTTTTGATTCCCGGGATATATTTTGGTCTTTTTCAGGCGGTTATGCCGCTGATCGGATATTTCGCGGGAATAAAATTTGCAAACAAAATTCAAATTGAAGCGGGCTTTGCCCGCGATCATTTATTAAAGCGCGGACGGGACGTCCGCTACCCCATGTCACGCCGGCGAGGACGCCCGCGCTCCCAGGGTGTAGATAAATATAGTAGGTATATATCTTTACATTAATCGATAAATATGGCACACTCCATTTATCATTTACTGGAGTTGATGCCGTATGAAGTCAAAAGAAAGTATTGGCACTGAGACTA
>Ga0082212_10013099_pt1 | contig 10390 bp, 7 predicted proteins | sample TergutNt197P3_FD_71548 | JGI IMG/M metagenome (GOLD analysis project Ga0082212, IMG submission 71548) | Neocapritermes taracua P3 segment gut microbial communities from Petit-Saut dam, French Guiana - Nt197 P3 | ecosystem: Host-associated > Arthropoda: Insects > Digestive system > Gut ...
CTGTTAGATCCTAATCCGGGTCCGGGTCTCGGTATTTTACTGGCATTTTTATTGCGCGGAAATGAAATAGAGAAGAAAACGGCGCCAGCTTCCGCTATTATTGTGTTTTTTGGAGGTATACATGAGATTTATGTTCCCTACATACTCATGCGACCAGTTTTGCTCGTTGCAACCATACTGGGCTCAGCAAGTGGGATCGCATATTATCAACTAATCGGAGGCGGACTTGTTTCGGCTGCATCGCCTGGTAGTATTATTTCTATTATTGCTATGTCTCCGCGGGGAATGACCTTGCAAATCGTGATTGGGGTAGTGATAGCTGCGCTTGTTTCATTTCTCACTGCCTGTTTCTTAATTAGAAGGAAAAGCGACAAACCATTGATTAAAATCGAAAAAGTAAAAAATAAACGTCTGCATGATGGAAAATATTCCTGTAAAATCGTCTTTGCATGTGAAGCGGGAATGGGTTCGAGTGCAATGGGCGCCACCGCTTTCAGGAATAGAATAAAACTGGAAAAGGTAACAGTTGTCAATACGGCTGTCAGTGATATTCCTCCGGATACTGATATTGTTGTATGCCAATCCGCTTTTGTTGCACAGGTCTCAAACAGAACGCCATCGGCAGAGATCGTTGTGATACAACAGTTTCTTTCCGATTCGGCATTGGATGAATTGGTCGGCCGGTTTTCACAAAAACAGTCCGTCCAATATACAAACCCAGAATCGAATGTCCTGCGAACTCAAACCCGCCAACTGTTAAATCCTGAATCAATTAAGATCAACGCTGCAAGCGAATCCAAAGAGAAAGCCGTACAACAGGCAGGAAAGTTGTTAGTGGAAGGAGGCTATGTAACACCTGAATATGTAAAGATGATGCTGGAGAGGGAACGTATTGCATCCACTTATATTGGGATGGGAATTGCGGTTCCTCATGGAACAGCCGAATCGCGCAAATATGTCGTAAACAGCGGAATATCTATTGTCCAATATCCCGAAGGGGTTGATTTTGAAGGAGAAAAGGCTTATCTGATAGCAGGAGTAGCCGGTACAGACGATAGTCATCTGGAAATATTGTCATCTCTGTGTAGTGTGTTAAGCGATGAAGATACTTTTGAAATGATAAAAAAAACTGACGACAAAAATATGATTATCAATCTATTATCGAATATTAAATGTTAATTAAGGAATGTGTAATCGTAATCAGGGAAAGTGACGGTCTTCATGCACGACCGGCAGCAGAACTGGCCAGGTTGGCAAAAAAATATAAAAGCAGTATTGTTTTGAAGTCCGCCTCAAAAGAAGCAAATGCAAGAAGTATTATCAGTCTGCTCGCGCTGGGACTGAAAAAAGGAAGCATCGTAAATCTGAAAGTAGCGGGTGAAGATTGTGAAGAAGCGATGCAGGAAACGGTAAACTTTTTTAAGTATATTCATCTATGAAACAAATAAAAGGCATACCTGCATCGTCCGGAAGGGTTTCTGGAAAGACTTTTCGGGTTTCAATTTCATCCGGATTCGGCGAAACAGAACACCAACCGGCTCCAATTTCCGCAGCTGTTGAAATTAAGCAGTTTGTGGATGCAAGCGCGCTTGTAAAAGAAAAACTGCATTCGCATATTCACGAAAGCAGGATATTTGTAGCATATTTAGAACTGCTGGATGAGATTTCAGACCACGTGATCGCTACCATTGAGAAAAATAAAGTGGATGCAATAGGTGCAATAAAAGAATCTTGCAGTGAAATTTGCGCCTTATTTACTGATATAGATGATGAATACCTGCGTTCGCGCTCGGATGATATTGTCGATGTCTGCCGTCAACTGATTTTTACTTTGAGAAAGAACAGTGAAAACCCATTTTTTACCATACCTGCACATAGTATTCTGATTGTCGACAACTTATCGGTTACAGATACTGTATTGATAGATAAATCAAAACTGGCAGGTATTGCTTTACGAGAAGGCAGTAAAACAAGTCATGTCGCTATCCTGGCAAGGGATCATGCCATACCATTAGTGCTCGGCATAGGGGATGCGATTGATACCATTCCGGATGATGAGCTGGCCATTATCGACGGTGATAAAGGAGTAATAATGATAGAATTGTCAAATACAATGTTGCCGGATGCCGTTCAGACTACAATCGAAAAAAAAGAAGACAGCGCACCGGCCATCACACAAGATGGATTCGAAGTGAAGGTATATGCAAATGCAGGAAGCCTTGCCGATGTAAAAAAAGCCATTTCGGCTGGCGCCGATGGAGTAGGGCTTCTTAGAACAGAATTTATATTTATGCAAGCGACAACTTTCCCCGATGAAGAACAGCAGTATGCTCTATATGTGGAATGTGCGAAGGTCTGCCGTGAGAGAACCATTACCATCCGCACACTTGATACTGGCGCTGACAAGCCATTGCCCTACATTCCTGTTTTGTCTGAAGCAAATCCTGCTTTCGGTCTACGGGGAATACGCTTTTCGCTTGCCCATCCTAATATTTTCAAGGTACAGATGCGTGCCATTTTACGCGCTTCGATACTGGGAAATGTCCGTATAATGTATCCGATGATCACCTCATTGGGTGAATATATTTCGGCCTCAGCGCTTCTTGAGACGTGTAAATCAGAACTAAAAAGCGAAGGAGTAGCGTTTGATCCTGCACTTCGTGCAGGAATGATGATCGAAACGCCGGCTGCTGTACTGCTCGTTGACGAATTTGCGCAACATGCAACTTTCTTCAGTATTGGCGTCAATGACCTGACACAGTATATACTTGCAGTTGACAGAAATAATCCATATGCAGAAAATGCCTGTGACTATTACCACGACGCCGTAGTGAAAAGCATTTCGGAAGTGATGGTTTCGTCAGGGAAATATGGAATAGACGCCACAGTTTGTGGAGAAATGGCCTCCGATATGTGCGCTACGGATATGCTCCTTAAACGTGGTGTAAGGAAACTAAGCGTTTCAGGTAGCCAAATACCATTCATAAAAGAACAAATTAGAAAAATAAAAGTCAATTCAAGAAACTCAAAAAAATGCGTCGAATTTTTGCCATAGGAGAAACCGTCTTTGATATTATCTTCAAACAGGAGAAACCCGTTGCCTCTACCCCTGGAGGCTCCATGTTGAATACAGCTGTATCGTTGGGGCGCCTTGGACTGGACGTTTATTTTATCAGCGAGTATGGAAAAGATACTGTCGGCAACCTCGTTGACGACTTTCTTCACATCAATGGAGTCAACACGGATTATGTCTATCGTTACGACCAGTTATCCTCGTCGCTGGCGCTGGCCTTTCTCGACGATAACAACAATGCTGAATACAGTTTCTACAAGCATTATCCCGAGAACAGACTTGACATGTCTTTTCCTGAAATCACCGGCGACGATTTGATCATTTACGGTTCTTTCTACGGAATCGAACGAGAAATTAATGCCCGCCTGAAACCATTCTTAGAGCAGGCACGTGTCAAAAATGCATTAGTGATTTACGACCCGAATTTTCGAAAAGCGCATATATCGGGCTTGGACGTCTACCGGCCTGTCATGATGGAAAATTTCGCACATGCCGATATTGTGAAAGGCTCCAATGAAGATTTTCTGCATATTTTAGGCACGCGAACAGCCGCCGAAACATGGAGACATCTCGATAACAGGTGCGACTTGCTGATATATACCGCCAACAGCAATCCTGTAGAATTATGTATGGTAGGCGTACATGATTCGTTCCCCGTACCGACTGTCATGCCTGTCAGCACCATTGGCGCAGGCGATACATTCAATGCAGGGTTGATCTTCGGTTTAGTGACCCGCGATATAGGCAAGCATGAACTGAAAAAATTGCATGAGTGTCATCGTGCCGCTATTATCCAACCCGCCATCCGGTTTGCCGGACATGTCTGTATGAGTTACGATAATTACATCTCGCGGGAATTAGCTGAGAAAGGATGAAAAATGTAGGGCGTTAGACGTTGCGTTTCACCCTTTTACATCCTTACTTTCATACCGGCGAGTATGGTGTCGGGTTTAAGAGTGAAAATGCTGCGCATTTCGCCCGACATGGACAGGCCGCACGAATCGCAGATACCTGCGGACTTTCCGGCACATTCGGACAGTCGGTGTCCGTCGGTCAGGATGAAATTACTTACCCAACACTCTTTTTTAAATTTGGAATGTTTCATCAGTTTTAGCCCGGATACCGAGTTCATTATAGGATAGCCGGCCTTTTTTTTGGCGATAATCAGGTCTATTACTTTTCCGCGTGTCTCCCAGTCTAAAAATAATTCTTCCGTGCCGGGATAGGGATTGTGAAAATTAAGCGAAATAGATTTTATGTTCGGATTGTTTTTGACAAATTCGATAGTTTCCCCGACCGACGGATGGTTGCGGTTGTTGATTACCATATTGACGCTGACGCGCGGATGGCTGGCTTCTTCAATATGCTTGATCAGACGTTCAAAAACACCTTTCCCGCGAATGTCGTCGTGGTATGCCCCAAGCCCGTCCAGACTGACCCATATTGAGTCGGCTTCGCTACCGGCAAAAGGAAAAAATGCATTCGTTGTGATGGTCGCCGAATAAAAGCCGATTTCTTTCGACAAGCGGATCAGGCTGTTTAAATCCCTGTTGCCTTCACGCCACAAAGTCGGCTCGCCGCCTTCAAAATCAACAAAACGCGAACCTAATTTAAAGGAATATTCCAATTCCTCTTTTATCTGTTCATACTTCTTGACTTTCGGATTGATGAATCTGTAAATAATACAATGTCTGCACGCCAGATTACATTCATCCGTAATAAATAAAACCGTCTGCAACGGACGCTTTATCCCCAATATTCGCGCTTTGCAAAACCACCAGGGGAGATAAAAAAATGACTTCATACCTATTTTAATTACAAATTACACTTACAATCATCAAAATGATACAAAAAAACGACAGCAGGTTACGCGCCAGCAGCCAACGTATCATAAACCAGTCAATACCCATTGCCTGTATACGTGGCCAGTTACCCATTGGCCCCATCCAAAAACGGGGCATGAAACTGAGGTTAGGGTTACGCACAAATTCGATCATCAGATAATAATGACTGACAGCCATCGGAACAGTGAGCAGCGAAAGTAAATAATACAGCGACAAAAACCCGTATATGACACCGCTCACTAAGATAGAAAATGTAAGAACGAGCAACAATAACAGACAGCACAGCATCAGGCGCTTACTTTTAAGCAAAACGGCAAACGTCATTTTACCAACCAGTTTGTCCGGTTCGTAATCCATGATCGCATGTGAATACACAATATTAGTGACTAACAGGCCCACAGGAACAGAAACAAACAAAACAGAACCGTCAACTACGCCGCAAGCGGCATAAAAAACGCCGACCATCAAAACCGGCCCGAACATAGCGCCTATCACAATCTCTCCTAACCCGCGATACGACAACCGTAATGGAGCGCCTGAATAGGATACGCCAATGATGCCGGTAATAGCGGCGAATAGCAGAATCATATGACCGCGAAAAAGATAAATAACAAACCCGAAGGTAAGCGCTAGGACTCCAAACGCAAAGCAAGCGATCAGCAACTGTTTTAAAGTAGCCTCTCCCGAAGTAAGATAAGTACATTTTGCTATGCGCGCGCGCATACCCTGATGTTCTAACTGCGTTCTGTAATCCGTTTTTTTAATTTTATAATCGAAATAATCATCAAACAGATTGATGCTGAGATGGCCAGCCATAACTCCAAACACGGCCAACAGCGCCATCACAAAAGAAAAGCCCTCCATTTGCGATGCCATACAAACAGATAGAACAGCAGGTAGCAAACTCTGCGGTAATGCAATCGTGCGTGCGTTATTTAGCCAGAAACGGATTGTTTTTATCATCTTTTTCATACATAAAAAATTCGGTTTTTCGGTGCAAAGATAATATTGTCGCAGGAATAAAACGGTATAATTAAAAAAATCATCTGATTTTCAAGACCCATTTCGCTTAAAAATCATTGAACAGCTCAGGGCCGAGCAGGCTGCGGAGCGTTATGTATGGACGACCGGTTCGTGGCTGGCTTGGGAATACTTGCAACAGGCGTCGTCTGAATATTTGAGATGACCGATGCGCCCGAATCCACCCAGATTGAATATACGGTACCGACACCTCCCTCGACGCGCCTATGGCCGTTATCGGCGTCTTTGCTGCATAGAAAAGTTTGCAGGTAATGGTTTGGGGGGTATTTTACTGTTGTCCATAGCGGCCGACAGGGCTAAACAAGCAATAACGGCCGCGTTGTATTGGAGGTCGGACATGACTAAACGTTCATAGGTATCCATCAGCGTGTGATAGCCCCGACCATATTCGAGGTCGTCCTGTATAAATTGAAACGCAGGCAGTCCGATTCGGTCGAACGACATATGGTCGGTACCGCCTGTTTTTCGGGGCGACAGTACGCCAAAGTCCATTGCCTCCATCGCTTGTGTCCATTGCCGGAAGAATGGGAATGCCATGTCGTTTTCTTCTAAGTAAATACCTCTGAACTTACCTGATCCGTTGTCCATATTCAGGTATAGGGCAAACTGCTCATAGCCCTTTCGGGGTTTATTTTCGCTAACATCGTAAAGGTTGTCTTCCATATATCCCCTTGAACCGATCAGTCCCTGCTCTTCTCCTCCCCACAGTGCAATACGAATCGTGCGGCGAGGCATGACGCCAATCTCTTTAATGATACGCAACGCTTCCATCATCACGATGCACCCTGATGCATTGTCGGCTGCGCCTGTGCCTCCATGCCATGAATCGAGGTGTCCGCCAATTAGCACTATTTCATCTTTCAGCTTGGGGTCGGTTCCGGGTATTTCGGCAATCACATTATTAATTACCTGATTTTCATAAAATTCATTCTTTATTTCAACTTCCATGGAGACCTCGATATTTTCGTTAATCAAACGCGCTATACGTCCGTGGGCTTCTACCGGAAGCACTAATTCTGCAATAGGTTCAGGGTCGCCATTCCTGTAAGAAACGCTCAATGAACGGGGGACATTAAACATACCGCCTCCACTGATAAGAACAGACGGTTTTTCTTCTTGGATCAGGGTATTGATCCTTTGTTGTAATCCTATGACGCCACCGCCGGGTATTCCACGAAACTGTGCCTGTGCGCTCGACACGGACGATTGAAAGCGCGAGTCGGTAGCTAACTGTTCCAAACGTTCGCCGGATTGGCGTGACGCAAAAGGTGTAAACGACATCGTGTACCCGGAAGTTGCGGGCATTATTACGATTTTGTTGTTAAGTTTGCCTTTATAGTTGTCGACATCCTCCATACTGGAAATTTTCAACAGGATCACCTCGCCTGTTACTGTTCCGTTGGTGCTGCCAGACCATGCTTTCGGGGTAGCCGAAAAATTGCAATAGTAGGGAGCGGTCATGGCTGCGTATGTCTTGAGGTTGTCCCATCCTCCCCTGGGGAAATCGGCAGCGCGTTCGATGCGGACATTTGAAAAGCCCAGTTCTTCAAATTTCTCTTTCACTAATTTTTCACCCCGTTCTCCTAATTTTGAAGCGGCAAGGCGAGGACCGGCGTAATCAGTCATGTAAAAGGCTAAAGATTGCATTTTTGAATTTTGATATGCTTCGCGTTTGATTTTGAAGATCACTTCCGCGGGTAAAGATTGCTGTGCGACTGCAGTTAAAGCAGCAAATAAAATGGTGAGTACGATTGTGATTAATGATTTCATGACAATTATGAATTATGAATTTATAAATTTTTAATTATTATTTTATGAATAGCGTTTTATATGTAAAGTGGTGATATTATTTCCTGTTTTTCACGTACTTCTCTAACCACCGGTCTTGCTCCCAGAGAACGTGCAAGACTGATTCGATGGCGGAATAACCGTGACTTTCTTTTGGTAGAATCACTAAGCGTGCAGGCGCGCCGAAACCTTTCAGCGCATTGAAATATCGTTCGCTTTGCATGGTGTAGGTGCCGGTGTTGTTGTCGTCTCCGCCATGAATAAGTAATAACGGGCGCTTCATTTTATCGGCGTGCATAAAGGGGGACATGGCATTATAGACTTCAGGGGCTTCCCAAAAATTACGTTCTTCGTTCTGAAAGCCGAAAGGCGTCAGCGAACGGTTGTATGCGCCGCTTCGTGCGATACCTGCGGCAAACAGGCTGGAATGTGTCAGAAGGTTTGCCGTCATAAAGGCGCCGTAGGAATGACCGCCAACGGCTACCCGGTTACGGTCGATATATCCTAATTTATCGACAGCGTCAATCGCCGCTTGCGCATTGGCTACAAGCTGTTCAATAAAAGTATTGTTCGGTTCATCCATTCCTTCGCCAACGATGGGGAAGGCTGCATTATCAAGAATCGCATAGCCGCGCATGACCCAATAAATCGGTGATCCGTACGAGGGATAAATAAACTCGTTGGGGTTCGTCGTGTTTTGCCCCGCACTATTTTTATCTTTGTATTCGGTCGGATAAGCCCACATGACCAAGGGTAATTTTTCTTTTTTTTGCATATCGTAATCAGCTGGAAGATAGAGCGTTCCGGTTAGTTCTACACCATCGTTACGAGTATATTTTATCACTTCTTTATAAATTTTTGCCATGCTTTTGAATGGATTCTCGAAAAAGGTGACCGGCACGGGCGCGATCCGCCTCATGGTGTTTAAGATATAGTAATTCGGAAATTCGGTGGGCGACTGCAGTCCGACAAGATATTCTCCACGCTGTACGTCCATGATGGACAGTATATTAAGCTGTTTGTCAGTAAAGTTTGACTGATAAATGCGTTTTGTCTGTTTTGTTTTCAGGTCAAATTCGTCAACAAACGGAAATTGACCTTTTTCTGTATATCCATCACCTATCAGGTAAGTTTTATTCCCGTTGATATAAAGTACGTTACGACTGTATTCGTTTCGTTTTGTTTCGAAAGACCCCGGATCGCTGTAAACGTCCTGATAATTGCGGTCAGAAATGATTTCCGGTTTTTGGCCGGGATTTGACGGGCTGAACAGATACGTTTTCCTGTTGCGCGTATTCCACCAGTAATCGTATAATACGGCGACCTGTTCATTACCCCAGAGGATGCCTGAATAACGGTTTATCGTTTTAACCATACTTTTGCCCTGTCCTGTAAAAGGCGCGTCCAATTGAAATACTTCGTCCCTGTATGCGGCCTCTTTTTCGGGGTCGCCATTGTCTAATGCTTCCACCCAAAAGAGGGTTGCAGGTTTGTCCGGGCGCCACGCAACCGAACGTTTGCCTGTATAGGTAGCCATTGTCCCTTTGGGTAAAACTTCGCGGAGCGGACGGTCGTCGAATTTGTTAATCAGTTTACCGTCACTATCATACAGGCTGGTTGCGACCGGAAAACGCGACTGCGGAACGATGTACGAGTAGGGGCGGTGGATGGTGTTTATCAGAACATAGTTTCCGTCGGGCGAAAATGATTCTCCTGAATATAAATCCTTTTCTTTCCATAGCGTTCTTTTCCCGTCTAAATTGACAGTGTAAAGTTCCGAAGTAATGAGCGTTTCAAAATTGGCTTCGTCGGTCGGATTTTTCAGCAAGTCCTGATAGGTCGGATTTTGCGCTTTTGCTCCTTCTTCGCTGACGGAGATAACAGGACCCGCAGGGATCGTATTCTCCGTATCGGCAAGTGTCGGCCTGTCTTGTGGCAATACCCTGATGATGAATGATTTACTGTCTTTCGACCAGGTATACGGACTTCCAATATTGGCATTAAGCACCGGTTCGGTCAGGCGTACCGCTTTACGGTCTGATAAATCCACATACCACAGCTCCACGCCGGTTTGGGTTGTGTTTGTAAATGCGACTTTAGTTTCGTCGGGCGACCATGTCAGGTAAGTTATTTTCGGGTTTGCCGGAAGACCTGTAATCTGTTCTGCGTCGATATCTCTGATCGTTTTAAATTTGAGGTTATTCACATAAGTGATCGTACTCGAAATATTGGTGACCGGATCAATGCGTAGCCCAGCCAGACGCAATTCTTTTTCAGACAAATCCGCAAGCGTTTTATACGTATTCCTGTATTGGAATATCATTTGGGCGCGTTTACTATCAAGGGATAGTTGAGGCGACCTTTCATAATCCGCCAGTTCCAGAATTTCCTGTGGCGGCTTTTGATAAGTAAGTTCTTCCTGGGCTGCAATGCTCCAAAATAAACTCGTTAAGACCGTAATAAGCAGTAATTTTTTCATGTTCAAAAATATAATAATATGCAAAGATAAACATTATTTTTTAAAAACCGAATTCCATTTGAACTTACCGATTTCAAAATCAAAAATCTTTCTTACCTTTGCATCCGTAAAAAATAACGTCATGTACCGACAACCGAAAAAAGCAATGGCGCTGTGCTGCCTCTT
>Ga0082212_10013100_pt1 | contig 10390 bp, 14 predicted proteins | sample TergutNt197P3_FD_71548 | JGI IMG/M metagenome (GOLD analysis project Ga0082212, IMG submission 71548) | Neocapritermes taracua P3 segment gut microbial communities from Petit-Saut dam, French Guiana - Nt197 P3 | ecosystem: Host-associated > Arthropoda: Insects > Digestive system > Gut ...
TTTCGATTGCATCAGCAAGATGATGGATGCCAAAACCGTGGCGAAAAACCGGGGTAAATCCCTGAACGATCTGTGGGGGTGATTCATATGGCGAAAATCAGAGTCCGTCTCGTGCGGAGCACTATCCGATGCCTTCCCAATCAGCGGGCCACTGTCCGTTCTCTGGGGTTGCGGAAAATCAACTCCAGCAGGGAACACGAGGCAACCCCGGGGATTTTGGGAATGGTAAAAACCGTGTCCCACCTTGTTTCTGTGGAGGATATTACATAATGGCGCATAGTTTTGATTTGCACGCCCCGCCGGGCGCGAACAAACGCAAGCGGAGGGTAGGCCGCGGCCAGGGCTCCGGCAGGGGTACAACTTCGGGCAGGGGAAATAAGGGGCAACAGGCCCGCTCCGGCGGAAAAACATATGTCGGCTTTGAGGGCGGACAAATGCCCCTGTACCGGCGGCTCGCCCGGCGGGGCTTTTCCAACGCCCCCTTCAAAAAAGAATGGCAGATCGTCAACCTTTGCGATATCGAAAAACACTATACGGCCGGTGAAACTGTCGATGCGGTTTCCCTTTATAAAAAAGGACTGGCCAAGGGTAACGCTCCAATAAAAGTTCTTGCAAAAGGCGATTTCACAAAAAATCTGATTTTTAAGGTTGCCGCCGCTTCGGCTTCGGCAAAAGAGAAAATAGAAAAAAACGGCGGAAGTGCGGAAATTACCCCTCCGCTCGGTAAAGCCCGACCCAAAAAAGGTAAAACGAATGGCTAATCCCGTTGTAGGAATTTTTAGGGTAAAGGAACTCCGCGAGCGAATCTTGTTCACCGCCGCCATGCTGGTTGTGTTCAGAATCGGCGCCGTGTTCCCCATACCCGGGATCAATGTGCGGGAACTTTCCGCATATTTCCTTTCGCAGGCAGATACGGGGAACCCCATTGTTGATTACCTGGACTTCTTCGCCGGCGGTGCGTTCTCCAACTTTTCGGTTTTTATGCTGGGTATTATGCCTTACATCTCCATGTCGATTATCATGCAGCTTCTGCTTATCGTGTTCCCGGCACTCAAGAAAATTTCCCAGGAAGAAGGGGGCCGGAAAAAGATACAGAAGTGGCAGCGTTACGGTACCGTTGCGGTTTGTCTTATTCAGGCTTTTGCCGTTACCCAGTATGCCCGGAGCATTAGAAACGCGGTGCCCAATGTCCTAAGCCTTGAGATGGGTCCATTCACCGTTATCGCCCTGCTCACCGTCACCACCGGGACAATGTTCCTCATGTGGATTGGCGAGCAGATCACCAAACGGGGAATAGGCAACGGCATTTCACTTTTGATCTTCGCCGGTATTGTGGCGCGGCTGCCGCAGGCGGTGTGGGAACTGATAGGAATGGTGCGTAACGGGGATTTAAACCTTGTTTTTGTCATTGTGGTTCTTGTGATATTTGTGGCCGTGGTCGCCTTGGTGGTGTTTGAACAACAGGGACAGCGCAAGATTCCGGTCAATTACGCCAAACGTGTTGTGGGAAGGAAAATGTACGGCGCGCAGAACACCTACATCCCCTTCAAGATCAATCCGTCGGGCGTTATCCCCGTCATCTTCGCCTCGTCGATCCTCACCTTCCCCCTGCAAATCGCCACAACGGTGGGAGGCAATGTCGCCTGGCTGGCGAGAGTTGCGCAGGTCTTAAGCCCGCGCGGCACCCTGTACAATATACTCTATGTTTTGCTGATAATTTTCTTCGCCTATTTCTATACCCAGGTCAGCCTTAATCCCATAGAGATTGCCAAACAGATACGGGAGAACGGCGGTTCCATTCCGGGCATTCGTTCCGAAAAAATAGAAGAATATCTTACCAGGATTCTTAACCGCATCGTGCTGCCGGGATCGCTGTACCTGGCGCTTATCGCGGTAATTCCCACATTTATCCAGTGGGCGTTTAAGTTTCCGTCATCGATCTCCTACCTCATGGGCGGCACGAGCCTTCTGATTTTGGTGGGCGTCGACTTGGATACCATGAGCCAGATCGAGGGGCTTTTGAAGATGCACCATCACGAAGGTTTAACCCGGAAGGGACGGCTGCGGGGGCGTAACCTGTAAATGCAGCGTAACCTGCGGTTACGAGAACTTGAAAAAGTTCCATTATTAGGAGAGTATAGGGGATGAAAGTCAGAACCAGCGTGAAACCAATCTGCGACAAGTGCAAGGTTATCAAACGGAACGGGATTATCCGCATTATTTGCGAAAACCCGAAGCATAAACAGAAACAGGGCTAGGAGAAATTATGGCGCGTCTTGTGGGGGTTGACCTCCCGAATAAACACGTTAACATCGCTTTGACCTACATTTTTGGTATTGGCAGGCCAAGCGGGGACGAGATTTGCAAAAAGGCGAAGATCGATCCCATGCGGCTTATCAACGACCTGTCGCAGGAAGAACTCAATGAACTTCGGCAGATAATCGAAAGCGACTACAAGGTTGAAGGCCGTCTGCGAACCGAGGTCGCGTTGAACATCAAGCGGCTTATGGATATCGGCTGTTACCGGGGGCTGCGTCACCGCAAGGGGCTGCCGCTGCGGGGGCAGCGCACACGAACCAACGCCCGTACGCGCAAGGGCAAGAAGAAAACCGTCGCCGGCAAGAAGAAGTAGGGTAAATAAACCCCCGGTTGGGTTTTTTATTTACCTCGGAGAAACCAAAGGTTTCTCCACGACCGATTTCAAAATGTCAGATTTTGACATCAGGAGGAATGAGTGGCTGGAAGCAGTAAAGGTACGAAGAAGAAGAAAGAAAAAAAGTCGGTATATGAGGGAAAGGTCTTCATTCAGGCAACCTTCAACAATACCATTGTCACTATAACCGACCTTATGGGGAACGCCGTTTCATGGGCAAGTTCCGGCCAGCTGCAGTTCAGGGGCGCGAAAAAATCCACGCCCTTTGCCGCGCAGAGCGTTACCGAAACAGCTGCTCAAAAGGCAATGCAGGCCGGTCTTCGCGAGGTGCATGTGTACGTCAAAGGCCCCGGCATTGGGCGGGAGTCGGCGATACGGCAGCTTGGTGTAATGGGAATAAAGGTAAAATCAATCAGCGATGTTACGCCGATCCCCCACAACGGATGCCGGCCAAGGAAGACGCGCCGTATATAACGGCGGCCGTATAGAGGAGAAGAAGATGGCAAGATATACCGGTCCGGTATGCAGGATGTGCAGGACTGAGCAAAAAAAGTTGATGCTGAAAGGCGAACGCTGCAAAAGCGACAAGTGCGCCATCAACAGAAAACGCGCCGCCCCGGGCAAAGACCCAAAAGCCCGCCCCGGCAAGCGATCGGACTACGGCATTCAGCTGAGGGAAAAACAGAAACTCAGGAGAATCTACGGGATGCAGGAAAAGCAGTTCCATCTCTTTTTCGAGCGGGCGCTGCGTATGCCCGGCATTACCGGCGAAAATCTTTTTGTGCAGCTGGAACGCCGCCTGGACAATGTGGTGTACCGCCTCCGCTTTGCATCGTCCCGCAGCCAGGCGCGGCAGTTGGTGTCGCACGGTCATGTCACGGTAAACGGCAGAAAAATCAACATTCCCTCGTACCTCGTAAAAGCCAATGACGAGATCAGCATTGCCGAAAAAGACCGCGGCATGACGCTGGTCAAGGATGCGTTGAAGGAATTCGGCAAGTCCGGGGTAATGCCCTGGCTTTCCCTCGATCCCGACGCTATGAAGGGCAAGTTCCTGGCCGCGCCGCAGCGCAGCGATATTACCGATTTGGCTGATATTAAGGAACAGATGATCATCGAATTCTATTCTAAATAGGAGAGACCATGTCCCGAAAAAACCTTATCAAGGGATTTAAGCGCCCCAAAAGCATTACTTTTGAGCCGGGTGAGCTTCATTCCAATTATGGCAAGTTTACCGCCAGTCCTTTCGAACCGGGATTTGGCACCACCATCGGAAATACCCTCCGCAGGGTTCTGCTCTCATCAATTCAGGGGTATGCGATTACCGCCGTTAAGATTACATCTACCGATGCGGAGGGCACCATCCATAACATCTCCAGCGAGTTTGAAACGATACCCAATATTGTCGAAGACACCCTGGAAGTGATCAACAACCTCAAGCAGATGCGCCTGAGGCTTCCCGATGAAGTTGAACAGGAAACGCTGCTGTACGAATGGATGGGCAAAATGGACGTGACCAGCGGCCTGTTTGATCGTCCGGGGCAGGTGGATGTGATCAACCGGGATCAGCATATTATGACCCTGATGGACAACGCCAACATCGCCATCGAAATCCAGATAGATCTTGGCAAGGGTTATGTGCCGTCCGAGGCGATTGAACGTCATGTGGAGGTAATCGGCACCATTCCGCTGGACGCAATTTATTCGCCGGTACGGAAAGTAAAATTTGCCGTAGAGCCGACCCGCGTGGGGCAGCACAGCGATTATGACAAGCTGATTCTGGAAATCTGGACCGACGGCACCGTAAAGCCGGAAGATGCCCTTGCCGAAGCTGCGAAGATAGCCAAAGATCACTTCACGGTGTTTATCAATTTTGACGAAAGCAGCCTGAGCCTTGACGAAGATGATGACGAAGACAACGAGCAGATTCGGGCAATTCTGAATACCCCGGTTGAGGAGCTTGAACTTTCGGTTCGTTCCTCGAACTGCCTGAAGAACGCCGACATAAAATACATAGGGGAACTGGTCCGCAAGACCGAGGACGATATTGCCAAGACCCGCAATTTCGGCAAAAAATCCCTCCTGGAGATAAAGGATAAACTCAAGGAATGGAACCTGAGCCTGGGGATGACCGATATGAAACTTCTGAAAAATGCGGTTCGGATGATGCCCCAAAAGGAAACTGTAGATGAAACATAGACGAGGATTTAACCCTCTCCAGCGGATGGCGGCGCACCGTAAGGCGCTGCATCGCAGCATGGTGACAAGCCTGTTCCGGCACGAGCGGATCAGCACGACAAAGGCAAAGGCGCTGGAGGTTCGCCGCACTGCGGAAAAAATGATCACCCGCGCCAAGGTTGATTCTGTTCACAACCGGCGGATTGTTTCCGGCCGCCTGTACGACGAAGGCATGGTGGCGAAGCTCTTTACCAATATCGCGCCAAGGATGAAGGATCGCAATGGCGGCTATACGCGGATTCTTAAGCTGGGCGAACGGCAGGGAGACGCGGCAGAGGTAGTACTCCTGGAACTGGTGGATTACAAGCTGGATACCGAAGGGGCCGACAAGAAAGCGAAGAAAAAAGAAGACAAGGCCAAAGACAAAAAAGCCAAAGCCCAGGAGACAAAGGAATAAGATATGGGTAAGTCACATAGAGGCAAGGGAATAAAAGAACTGTTTGCCCGCGGACGGGGTGTTTGCCCGGTCTGCGGAGCGAGCGGCGTAAAAATCCTGTACGAGCAGGAGTCAGGCGGTCAGAAGGTTAAAGTCTGCAAAGCCTGCAAGGCTGCGATTAAGCACGGGAAAAAAAGCGTTCCGGTCCAGGCCGCCGCCGCGGCTGAATAAGCGTTAAACCACAACCGGGGCATCCTGAGATGTCAAAACTCAGATGGAAGGAAGAAGGCCGGAAAAAGGTCTTTGACTGCCGGATATTCTCGGTCAATGAAAGTTATTGCAGATCCCCCGACGAACAGTTAAGAACTTACTCGGTCATCGATTCGGCGGACTGGGCCATTGTCGTGCCGGTGCTGGATACGCCGCAGGGAAAACAATTTGTCATGGTGCGGCAATGGCGGCACGGCTCGCGCTGCGAAAGTCTTGAGTTTCCCGGCGGCGTTTTTGAAGGCGGCGAAAATCCACCGGAAGCGGCGGCGCGGGAACTGCAGGAAGAAACCGGCTACCGGCCGGCCTCGATAGTTAAAATGGGAGAGTTCAGCCCCAACCCGGCGATTATGTCCAACCGGGCGCATTTTTTTCTTGCCACCGGCCTTGTCGATACCGGCACGCAGCATCTTGACCCCGATGAATTTGTCGAAGTGGAATTGGTTGACTGCGAAGAAGTTATGCGCAGCATGGGAAAACCGCCCTTTGTCCACGCCCTTATGGGCAGCGCCCTGGCACTGTATTTGCAGCATTGTTCGTAAATTTCTCACGCAGAGGCGCGGAGGCGCAGAGGACGCTAAGGGAAGAGGGGGACGTAGGGGGGCTAGATTTCGAAATATCGGGGAGCTTCGAGAATACGCTTTTTTCGAACCGCGATCCTTATCCCCTTCCTATTTTTTCTCATAGCTTGAAGGTTGCGGGCAGTTTGGGAACAGCGAGCTACTCTCTGCGTCCTCTGCGCCTTGGCGTGAAATTTTTCGAGAAAACGTCTCCGCGCCTTTTATCGCAGCGGATCGTACGTTTTACCCGCTTCCCATGCCCCCTGCCTGGCCTCTCCCTGTATGCTGGGAATGTCCAGAACAATACCCGGCTCAAGCAGATCGGGATTATTCGGATCGGGCAGCTTTGATTTGTTGGCATTGTACAGAACGCGCCATTTTTCGGGGTCGTTATACACCCAGGGGCGGGCGGCAATATTCCAGAGACAGTCCTTGTAATAAATCCATGAACGCACTGTATAGGAAGCAGGCAGGGGAGCAGCCGTCCCATCCGGCGCGGCGGCAAATGCGGCCGGAGGTGGAGATGTCCTATCGTCCGCCCTGGTATCGAATGCCCTGACTTCGGGAGCCCTGACAAAAGCGGTCGGCGGGGGAGTCCCTTCTGGTGCCTGCATTTCGGGAACTTGCATAAAGGCAAGCAAATCGACAACCTTGCTTGCCGCATCATAGGCGCTGTCCCATTCTTCGGCGGAAAAATCACTCACGCCTTTTTCGTACCATAGTTCCGCTTCGGCGTATTCTTCGGGGTACTCTGTGGAAACACCGGAAGAAACAGCCCAGTCAAGGCGCGCTTTTGCGGACGCGATGGCATAATGTATTTCACCGACTTTCATCAGTTCGGCGATATAGTCATCGGATAGTTCGGCATATTGAATCGCTTCACTGGCCGCTATGGCTGAAGCATCATAATCGCCGTAGCGGTATGTTATATCGGCAAGTCTGGCAAGCCGGTGGCTTTCTTCCAGGTATTCGTTATCGGCGATAGAATGGGGCGTTCTCTCCTCTGCGGGGAAGCCGCGCGGACTTTCGCCTGGGGGAGCCGCCGCAGGAGTCGGTGTTTCCTGCGGAGGCATTGTTTCCTGTGGAGTCGGTGTTTCCTGCGGAATCATTGCTTCCTGCGGGGCTGCAGGGGCGGGTGTAACCGAAGAAGGCCTTGCAGAGGGCGCTTCCTGTACCGGAGCGGGAACCGTGTACTGTGTCGCTTCCCGCCATTCATGCTGGGGACGGGCAGCCGCCGGCTGGATTCCAATTGTTACCGCTATAACCAAAAAAAGAAAAAACCTGCGGCTCATTGCAAGCCTCCTTCAAGAATGATTTCGGCTTCCCTTGCCCTTCTGTCGCTTTCTTCGATTTTATTGAGCGCTTCCCGAATTGCCTCCGCCGCTATGCGCCGTTTTTCCGTTGCCGACATGCCGGCAATGACGTACATGGCTTCGGAATTGACAAACAGTTTTGCGGCTTCCTCATATTCTTCCGCATCGAACAGTTCATTGGCTTCCTGCCTGATATGATCGGCTATGGTGAAAAATTCCCTGGCGGCAATATTGGTTTTCATGTTCAACGCTGCCTGATGCTCGCTTTCCGCTATTGCGGAATGCATTTCTGCATACTCGGCCCATCCGGCGGAGAGAATCAGGGTGAATCGTAACAGTGCTTCTTCGGCGTTTTCACCGGCTGATGGAATGTCCCCCCCGTTATACGCGTCCATCGCGCCGGCCAGTATTTCCCCCGCCCGCTCAAAACTGTCTATATCGTGGAACTCAAATTCCCTTTCTTCAATTTCCCACATGGCAGCCCTTGCCTTATAGGCGACGGCCAGGCACTGGTACATAAGCAGCGCCCTTGCGGCGGATTCCCTTGCGGGGTAATAATCCCCGGCCTCATATTCGTCCAGAGCCAAAAGAGCCGCCTCATCCGCCGGGACGAAGTATTCGGGGAATAATTCCTTCGCCCGCTCTTCGACCAACAGGCCCCTGGCTTCCATGATCTCGTCTTCTCTTGCCTGGGCGTACAGGGGGACTGCCAGCGCAAAGATCGATTCAAAGGAATCTGCCGCTGCGTTGTACGCGGCTATGGCGTTCCTGGCATCGGCGTCGCTGTCTTTGGGCAAAAGGGCTGCCTGGGAGTACTGTTCCTCGGCGGCCTCCCATTCGCCGGGAAAGTAGGCATCGCTTGCAAAATCACCTGCCTTTTTGCGGGCTTCTCCGGCCAGGGCGGCGGCGTTGTCCAATTCGTCCAATATTGCCCGGCTTGCGGTCTGTTGGGCAAAGACAGGAGGTGAAACTATCATGGCAACGATAAAAAGGATGAAAAAAGGGCGTTTTTTCATGGGACGCGCTCCTTATATACCAATAGTCAGTTCAATATACCCGATTTCCCCGTTTTTAGCAAGCCATTTGGTCTTTTTAACGGTTTTTCCTTGACAATCAGGCCATTTTGGTATATTCTGAGATATATTAGACTTGGGGTTCAGAGTAGCCATGGCTCTGAGGAAGCCGGCTCCCGAAGCCCAGGTTATCGGTAAGGGGTAGAGTATGTGGATATGGTATATTATCCTCCCTCTTGCCGGGTTGAGCTTAGGCTGGATTATTAGATGGCTATATGCCAGATTTCAACTTACGGCATCGGAGCAGCGCGCCGAACGTATTAAACAGGATGCGATAAAAGAAGCTGAAGCCAAGAGGAAGGAGATCCTCCTTGAGGCGAAAGAAAAAGTTATCCAGGAACGGAACCAGCAGGAGAAAGAGACCCGGGAGCGAAGGGCTGAATTGCAGCGGCTGGAACGCCGCGTAGTACAAAAAGAAGATACATTAGATAAAAAAGTCGCCCAAATTGAACGAACCGAACAGGTACTCGCCGACAGGGAAAAGGTATACCAGGAGCGGGAAAACGCCCTCTCAAGGGAAGAGGAACGTTACCGGGCGGAACTGGAACGCATTTCCGGCCTCAGCGCCGAGGAAGCCAAGTCCCTGATCATCAAAGACCTCGAAAGCGAGGCCAGGCACGATGCCCAGTCGCTGATCAACAAAATTGAGCAGGAAGCGAACATCGCCGGGGAGAAAAAGGCCCGGGAGATACTGGTCTCGATCATTCAGCGTTTTGCCTCCGAGGTTACCGGTGATGTTACGGTAACGACCGTTACCCTGCCCAATGACGAGATGAAGGGCCGGATTATCGGGCGGGAGGGACGGAATATTCGCGCCCTGGAAACCCTGACCGGAGTGGACATCATCATCGACGACACGCCCGAAGCGGTGGTCATTTCCTGTTTCGACCCGGTCAGGCGGGAGATCGCCAAGGTAGCCCTTGAGCGGCTCATTTTGGACGGGCGCATTCACCCGGCGCGTATTGAGGAAATTGTCACCAAGGTCAGCAAGGATACTTCCCAGAAAATATTCGAGGAAGGGGAAAAGGTTCTGTTCGATCTGGGGATTCACAACATCAAGCAGGATGCTATCCGCGCCCTGGGGCGGCTGTACTTCCGCACCAGCTACGGACAGAACGTGCTGAACCATTCCAAAGAAGTCGCCGTTATTGCGGGGATGCTTGCCGCAGAACTTGGCTGTAACCGCGACATCGCCAAACGTGCCGCCCTGCTGCACGACATCGGCAAGGGGGTCGATTCGGATTCCGATCAGAACCATGCGGAGATCGGCATGGAAATGGCCCGCAAGCTGGGTGAGGACGCAAGGATCATCAACGCCATCGGCAGCCACCATGGCGACATTGAGCCGAACTGCCTTGAGTCGGTGCTGGTGCAGATAGCCGACGCGATTTCGGCCGCCCGTCCCGGCGCCCGCAAGGAAACCCTGGACAACTACATCAAACGCCTTGAAAATCTGGAGAATGTTGCCAAGGGCTTTGAGGGGATCAACACAGCGTTTGCGATTCAGGCAGGCCGTGAACTGCGGATTATCGTCGACAACGGAAAGGTCAGCGAGGAACAATCGGTCAATTTGGCAAAGGATATTGCCAAAAAGATCGAAAATGATCTGCGCTACCCGGGCAGGATCAAGGTGACGATCATCCGGGAAACGAGGATAACCGAGTACGCACGATAAGATATGAGCGCGACCAATAGCTATTCTGCACAAAATATCACCGTTCTCAAAGGGCTGGAGGCAGTCCGCAAGCGCCCCGGTATGTACATCGGAACCACCGGCATCGACGGCCTGCACCATCTGGTGTTTGAGGTGGTGGATAACTCCGTCGATGAGGCGATGCAGGGTTTCTGCACGGACATTCTGGTCGTGCTGGAGGGGAACGATATTGTCCGCGTTGAAGACAATGGCCGGG
>Ga0082212_10013101_pt1 | contig 10389 bp, 6 predicted proteins | sample TergutNt197P3_FD_71548 | JGI IMG/M metagenome (GOLD analysis project Ga0082212, IMG submission 71548) | Neocapritermes taracua P3 segment gut microbial communities from Petit-Saut dam, French Guiana - Nt197 P3 | ecosystem: Host-associated > Arthropoda: Insects > Digestive system > Gut ...
GGCAAAGATGAAGTTCAGGCATAACCGCGACCCTAATTCCCGTGAACTGCCTTTTTCCGTCTTGGATTTTTTGTAGTCAATGCGTTTGTCCACTCCCGGTGAAAATCGGGACTTGACAAGCCCGCCTGTTTGGCTGTATACTATTTAAGGTTACGGGGGAGTTCCCGAGCGGCCAAAGGGGGCAGACTGTAAATCTGTTGTCAGTGACTTCGATGGTTCGAATCCGTCCTCCCCCACCAGAACACGAAACGCTTGTGGCTGTAAGGTTACAGGCGTTTTTGTTTGCTTGGGTTGGTGGCATATCCTGCCATTATTCGGCTGATTTCGAGTGCGGTTCTCTCATAGTTCTCTCACTTTATCCGATAACGAGTTTCTTGCCAAGTGAGACGGCCATATCTTTTTTTGCCTTGAATTCTAAGTGAGCATAGATATTTGCCGTTGTTGCCAGCGTACCGTGTCCCAGCCATTCTTGGATTTCCTTCAGCGAAAACCCTTGGGACAGGAGCATGGACGCCGCGCTGTGCCGCAGATCATGGAATCGGATGTGCGGGAGGTTGTTTTTACGGAGTACCCGGAGAAACCTTCCTGTGATGTAGTCGGGGATGAACGGCTCGCCGTTGTCCCGTTTGCAGATGTATTCATTGTCTATATAGGCCGGCCCTAAGAATATTTTGCTTTCTGACTGCCGCCGTCTGATGCCGATGAGGAAGTCCCGCATTGCCGGAATCAGCGGCAATGTCCTCTGGCTGGCCTTGGTTTTGGTTCTCGGCTTGTCGATAACGGTATCGTGCTGCACAACCGTGTCCCTCACCGTTATCGTGTCGGCCTCGAAGTCAATGTGCGGCCACTTCAACCCCAAGACCTCGCTCCGCCTGAACCCGTAGAAGGCTGTCAGCAGCACCGCCGGATAGATGGGTTCGTCCTTGAAAACAACAAGCAGATTGTTCACTTGCTCGGCGGTGTAGAACCCAGCGTGGTATACGTTCTTCTTCGGCAGCGTTACCATGTCGGCCGGGTTATTGGGAATCATCTTCATCTTAACGGCGTACTGTAAGGCTTTGCGGATGTTGGCGTGCTGCTTGATGACCGTGTTTGGGCTTATCTTACTAAGCTGGCCGTTGTAGAATTCTTGGAGGTGCAGGGGTTCAAGGTCGTGCAGTTTGATTCTCCGCTTAGAGAAGTACGGCACTATGTACCGTTTAATGACGGAACGGTAGGACTCATAAGTGTTCGGCTCAATCGACCCGGCGATGGTATCCAGCCAGAAGAACATATAGTCCGTGAAGAACATGTCCTTGCTGTAGGTGGTACCCATTCCGTCATACTCGGCTATGAGCTTGTTGAGGATTGCTTCCGCTTTCCTCTTGTTCCCCTTCACCGTGAGGCCGGTGCTGACCCACTTTTGCTGACGCTTGCCGTACTCGTCCCTTACGTTGAGGACGACATAGTAGTGGTCTTTCTTTTCTCGCAGGTGTCCAGTCATTGTTAAACTCCTTTCGGTGACCGTTGGATTGACCTGCTATTGATTGCATGGTCATTATAACAGATGCCGCTGACAAAATCTATCACCGATTGCTTGGGGATGATGTATTTTTTACCGACCCGGACGTGCCGGAGCCGGCAGGTTTTGAGCAGACCGTACACTGAGGATCTCCCGATGTCGAGCATACTCATAACCTGCTCAATGGATACAACGTCCGGGTAAGTATCAAACACTTTGCTGCCTCCATGTATTTTCAGGTTCCCGCTGTGCGGGAATTAAGGCTTGGGCACACCGAATACAAACTATCCGAAGCCGCCGTGTATCCCTGACCGCGTGCTGTTCAATTGTCGAAGGTTCAGATGTCGGTAAAAGCAAGGTATTTGCTCTTGACGATTTTGAGTATAACTTATACAGCATGACAATTGCAATAACATGAACGTGGGAATTTCGAGGGTTTTTTGGTGCATTGGCGATACATAGGTAATACATTTGCGGTGCATTAACGAGGGAATTCTCATTACATCACCGTGGGATTTTGATGGGATTATTCCGGCTGCAACCCTGGCTGTACATTTCCGCAAGCGCTGTCAGGCCAAGCGCTTTACGCTTTGCGAAGGTTCTGGGGTCGATAAACAGCTTGGCCGCCGCTTTCTTGTTAGACAGCCCCTCGATATATACCGTTTCTATCGTAATCAAGGCGCGTGGTATCAGTGACCCCGCGCCTTTGCTTTGCTCTACTTCATAAATGGAATATGTTACCATTTATGCACACAAAATATTTAGCCTTGGGCGAGGCTACCTATCCTATTAGGATAAGACATATAATCCTTGTAGAATATTGATACATCGTATTGGATGTTGTAAAATCAAGGGGTAATTGGGATTATATTGACACAACAATTACAAATACATTTTAATCTAACGAAAAAATCCAAATAACATATAGGAGGCTGTCTTCATGCTAAAGAGAACCGTATCCTGCGCCTTGGTGGCCATCATGCTGCTCGCGTACTTGCCTGCACAGGTGATCTCGGCAACCGCGCCCGGTATCCAAGTTTCGGTGAACGTCACCAACAGCTGGAACAACGGCTATAACGCCGAGTGCGTTATCACCAACACAGGCATGGAACCCATAAACGGCTGGGTGGTCGCCTTTGATCTCGACCCCTCGAACAGGGTCACCAACATATGGAATACCAGCGTTGTGACTAATGCTGACGGTGAATTCATCGTCCGCGACACCGGGAACAACGCGTACATAGCTCCGGGCGGCACGGTCAGCTTCTTCTTTACTGCCGAACATGACGGCGTGATGAAGCTGCCCGAGAACTTCTCGCTTTGCCAAAAGGTGTACCGGGAAGTAACTTCCGCGCAGGTGGTTTTCAACCTGTACAGCTCATGGGGCAACAACTTCGACGGCGCAATCACACTCTACAACTACGGAACCGCGCCGCTGTCCGACTGGAAGGTAGAGTTTGACTACACAGGCGTTATCACTTCCGCCAACAACGGTAGGCTACTTGGCCAAGACACGAACGGGTTATGGTCTGTTACCGACGCAGGCTGGAACGCCACCATCCCAGCGGCTGGCAACACCTCCGTGATGCTGCAAGGCAACGGGATAGATGTACCATCAGGTTTCAAGGTATACGCCGCTTCTTTTGCGCGTGACGGCGATGTGCCTGTGGACGAACCTACTGACGAACCCACGACCGGGCCTGATCCTGACGACATCTCCATCACCATTGACTCGCCTGAATTCGTGTGTGACGACGAAACGGGTATTTACATGGCGCTGGAAGCCGTATATAATGTATATGGTAAGATAAACGGCGATGCGACTATTTCCGGGTATACCCTTGAATCCCACTTCGGCACGGTTTCCGAGGAACTGACGGCAAGCGAAACCTGGGAAATACAAGACATCCTGCTTGGCTTCGGGCCGAATACGCTGACCTTTACCCTGCTTGACGATTCGGACGTTGAGCATACCATCGAACTCAGCATAATAAACTTCAATACGGACCGCTACGACAACGACGATAACGACAACGACGGGTTGCCCAACTGGATGGAGGACTACCTCGGCACTGATAAGAACAACCCCGACACCGACGGCGACGGCGTGCCGGACTACATAGAGGTCTTCGTGGTGTTCTCAGACCCGTTAGTTCCTGACGGCCACCTCGATTTCGACGGCGACGGCTTGACCAACGCCGAGGAGATCTTCTACGGCACCGACCCAACAAACCCCGACACCGACGGCGACGGCTTGACCGACTACGAGGAAATCTATATCTACGGCACCGACCCGCTGAATCCCGACACGGACGGCGACGGCGTGTGGGACGGCGATGAGATCGAGCTTGGTCTCGACCCCAACAATCCGATAACCGACGGGATCACACCCGACGCGTTACGAACATTCTATCAAACACTGGACAATTACTTTATCGACGAATCATTGAAATCGCCGGATAATTGGCTGATCCCGTCAATTTCGGGAGATGTTCCGGGTATTATTTCCAAACATCTCAGCATTGAGGAGTCATTGATAAACTACTTCGAGGATAACCGCGCTTTAGTCAGTCCTGTAATAGATGTGCTGACAGATTATGATTCACCATTGACCTTGGCGTTTGAATACTCATCCTTATCTGAGCCATATCAAGGCGAGATGCGTTATCTGATGATTTTCAGATATGCCGATGAGGAACTGAGTATGGTTGACACAGCGCTTGACACGGCAAACAGGACGATCTCCGGCGAGATATGCGGAGAGGGCGCCTATTTTGTCATGGATTTAGATGAGTTCCTAAAAAGCATCGGCATTGATGTTTTCGAGAATGTAATTACCCCAACGCTAGCGATGACACCATTTTCCGGGTTTTCATTCGGCATGGAACTTGATACGGCTGAACCCGAGACTATCATTTTATATGATAACTATGGGAATTCTGTAGATGAAATCCCAAATGCGAATTATATTCCTCCAGGCCCTGTTGCGATAGCTCCTGTTGCACAGGGAATATCGCCGATGTCAAGTTTATCATCTGCGGCGACCAATTCCACAAGGAGCAAAGCTGATATTGTTTTTGTTATCGACACCACAGGCTCAATGGGTGGGGCAATAAACAATGTCAAGAACAACATAATCACGTTTGCGGACAGTCTGTCTAACGACTACAATATAGACGCCAATTACGCGCTGGTTGAATACAAAGACATTAACTGTGATGGGATTGACAGCACATATGTCCACAAAGTCGTCTTCTCAAATTGGTTTACCAGCGCTAACGCACTCAAGTTGGAGCTTAACTCTCTTTCTATATACGGAGGGGGAGACGAACCCGAAACTCCGATCGACGGACTTGAGATGGCGCGCAGACTTGATTTTCGCAACAACGCGGAGAAATTCGTCATTTTGATAACCGACGCGTCGTATTGGACTGATAATCGGTATGGAATAAAAAGCATGTCTGAAATGGCGGACCTGTTCGCAAATGACAACATAACGGTATCCGTTATCAGCCATAACTCAAGCATGTATGGCGCATTAACTGGCGCCACAGATGGGTTGTGGGGATATATCTACGGGAATTTCAGTAGCATTCTCCTTGCTCTGGCTGACAAAATCGGAAGCATCACAAATGACGGGGTATGGATACTGCTTGATACTTTCCAAGCCTGCAAATTAGTTGCGCCTTTATCAGAAAGAAAAGACACTGATGGCGATGGCATAGCGGACATAGATGAACTCATTTCCCTTTATGAGATAGACATGACACAGAGAATACAGAAACTTTTGTCACTTGAAGGAATTCCAGCGGACATGTATCGTGGCAAAACGAAAGTGGCTGTCTATAGCTTTATTTCCAATCCTACAATGGAGGACACCGACGGTGATGGTCTTCTTGACGGAGTACCCGTAATTGTTAATGGCAAAATAATCGCCCCCAAAGATCCCCAGCCACGAAAGTACAATGGGCCGGAGGGTGTTTGGAAGAAGCACATTTCACAGGAAAAGGAAACCAAAATACCCACTGAATATGTGGAGCCAACAGACCACGATTTGCGTACGACTGAGGACCTCATTAAGTTCGTAAAGAAAGAACACAATGTCTTAGCACCTATTGCCCTATTTTTTGCCGAATACGTTTTCGGTGTAGACGTTTATGACAACACTGAAATGGTGAGGATAGGGATTGATTTCATAGATGAAAATCACGAAAATTCCTTTCTCAAAAATTGGGTATTGAAACCTCTGAAGGATAAATCCTTTAGTGCTGAAACGGGTGCGAAATATCTCAACTGCGTAAAAGATAAAGACGGTATGGCATACCACGCCCGAGTTCATTCATGGCAGCATGAATACGGTTATAACAAGGCGTATGACGACGCTTTCCACGCGGGTTCGACTATGAAGCCCAAGCCTATCACGTTTAACTACAACGGTAAAGAACATGTATTGTGGCTGTGGATAGGAGACTATTGGAATCTCGGCGTGGGCGCTGAAATGGGACTGTATTCATTTGACAGTTACATTAGCGGCATTCCGCACTACAACGCATTGGGCTATGATTCGCTCATGCCCATGACACTGAACCTCTATGAACACAAAATGCTACCTTATTATTCTGTCCGCCCCGGTGACGATTATATCAAAGTGAACCCTGTGTTCAATTGGAAGCCGTCAGAACCGCAGTGGTGGATAACCGGGTTCAACCCCGATTACGAAAATCGGAATATCCCCAATATGGTGATGTTGAGTTCCATTGATTTCTCCGGATCAAAAGGTATGTTCATGGCGTTGATGGAGACTGTCGAGAATGATAAAGACTATAAAGACCTCTTTATTTTCGATCGGGGCTCTCACACCGCATGGGTCGTCTTTAAGTAAAAATCGCGTGACAGAGTGGGCGCGACCCGCCCACTCTGCTACACATTTGGGGGAGATGCGACCATGAATATGCTAACTAAAACGGCACTACCCATTTTATTGACAATGCTGTTAAATTTTTCATCATGTGAAATAATGATGGATTATGTTGATGAACCTGCCTCGCAAGAGGTTTCCTATTTCACTCTCGATGCCGACATTGAAAAGTTAGCAGAAAATATACAGCAAGCCTTTGATGCAAAGGATTGCGAAGCGCTTAAAGATTTGTTTAGCGATAAGTCCAAAGCATTGCCTGATTTGGACGAACAGATTCAAGTAGCTTTTGACCTTTATAAGGGGGAAATGCTCTCTTATGATGATTCACGGAGCATATGTCGCGGTAAAGGTGGATATGTTGAGAAGGGCAAGACAATTCGGGCAAATGCGTCAGGACAGATAAAAGATGCCATGACCTCGGCTGACAGGAGTTACGATTTCTATTTTTACTGTCATACGGTCAGCGAGTACAAAGGTAAAGAAGGAATTTCTGAACTGACTATAACTGATAACCAAAGCGGCGAGGAGGTTGTGGTTGGGGAGTATTATAAATGACAATGGAGCGGAGACGCGGGAAACCGCGTCTCCAATGTTCCTCTATTATTTGGAGGTGTCATATGAACATACTGACTAAAGCAACATTAGCTGTTCTGTTGCTACCCATGCTGTTAAGTTTTTCATCGTGTGAAATGTTGACGGACTATGTTGATAAACCCGCCCCGCAAGAGGTTTCCTATTTCACTCTCGATGCCGACATCGAAAAGTTAGCGGAAAAGATACTGCAAGCCTTTGATGATAAAGACGTCGACGCGCTGAAAGACTTATTTTGTGAAAAGTCCAAAGCGCTACCCGATTTCGACAAACAAATCCAAGCGGCCATTGACCTCTATGAAGGCGAAATGATTTCTTATGATGATTCACAAAGCATTTGTCGCGTTAAGGGCGGGTATGTTGAAAAGGGCAAGACAATTCGGGCAGATGCACATGGGGAGATACAAGACGTTGTGACCTCGGCTGACAGGAGTTACGATTTCTATTATCACTGTCATACGGTCAGCAAAGATAAAGAACAAGAAGGTATTTCTGGACTGACCATAACTGACAACGAAAGCGGCGAAGATGTTGTGGTTGTGGAGCGTAATTACTCAAAATTGTGACGATGATGGGGCGCAATGTGAATAACTCAATAAAACTGTTGCTGTAAAGAACGCGCCGCGGATAATCCCCCGCAGCGCGTTTTGCTATATCCTGCCGCTGATAACCGCCCGCGCGATTTCGTCGTCCACAAGCTCGCTTGTCCTGTACACCTTTTCACAGAACGGCGTCAAGCTGCGCCGTCATATCCCTGCGTTCCAGCGCCCGCCTGTCCGACCAAATATATCAGGCCGATACCCGTATACCGTCCAATCCAGCAAACCATAGTATTCCTGCGTAACCCTGCAATACCTGCCGTCCCGCGATACGAGTATCCCTGCGTACCGCAACTAATTTCAAAAGCTCAACATTCACCTTATCAAACACCATCAAAATTCACCTGCCCTCCGCTTTACTGAGGCCACCAACCCACGAGTCCCTTTGTCTTCGCTGTGCTTGACCGTGTATCGCTTGCAATCACTGGGCAAACGCGGACCTCGCTAACAGTGTTACCTAAACACGGTAAAAACTGTCAGTGGGGCCCGCGCTTGGCTATTACAAAGTGACGATATTGCGCCCACAATATAACGAGCTCTTGCTGACCTCAATTCAATTAGGCGTTTGGTAATGTTCATGCCCAAGCCTGTGCCGCTTATACTGATTCAGCAAACCATAGCCAACCTGCGCCCCCCTGCAATATCTGCCGTCCCTCTACAACCTTCCTGCGCTTACCAACCCGCCCCTCATCCCTGCATACCGCACCCAACTTCAGAAACTCTCCATTCGCCTCGTCAAGCACCATCAAAATTCACCTGCCCTCCGCTTTACTGGGGGTTCCACCCCATGACTCCCTTTGTCTCCGCTGAGGTTGACCGTGTATCGCTTGCAATCACTGGGCAAACGCCACCCCCGCTAATAGTGTTACCGAAACACGGCAAAAACTGTCAGTGGGGGCGGCGCTAAGGGGGTTTTTACAGCATTTATACAGGTATAGGAGATGGCCTAATTATCCCTGTACAAACTGTACTCTGTGCCTGTCAAGTTCCCGGTGCGTTTTAGCAATTCCGGCTGTATTGGCCACGGCTAATAGGTGGACAATTTGTCCACCTGTCCTATAACTATTGGAATTACTGGATAAATCCCCGTTTTTTATTATTGCCTTTTACCGTGTCTCAGCACAGGTTCATCAACGCCTTATCCTCATCCAAATCTATTCCCATACCTGTCAGCCCAATTTGGGCTGATGCCCGCAAATCATTGGTATCACTGAGTAAACTCGCATTTTTAATTGTGCCTTTTCATCGTGCTTCAGCACAGGTTTGCATTGACACTTTTTATATCTGTATCTGAATCCATTTCTGTGACTGTTAACTCAATTTGAGTTGACGCCAGCAAACCATTGGTGTCATTGGACAAACCCGCGTTTTTAATTATTGTTTTGATTCTGATATTGCCAAACGGACTCCGATAAGGTATACTATAGACACAGGGTATGATTATGAGGAGATTGCTTAATGGTTGACGACACATTACCGTTTGACCCCAATTCGGAACTGGATGCACGGGTTACACCGACTCCGTTGTCCGACCCGGTACTCACGGCGATATTTCAAAACGCCGAGGTCAGCGGTCTTGCCATTAGGAGCTTAATCAACGCCACTCTTGAGGACAGCGGCGACAAGCCAATTCGTGAAGTGGTATCCGTGACCCCGCAATCGGTACACTCGGAAACGAGCACGAGGGGTTTCCGCATAGACGTGGAGGTAAGGGCGGCGGACGGCGAGATTGTGTTGGTGGAGGTTCAGCGGAAGCTGTTCACAAGCACAAACGAGCGGACGTTGTTGTATGTTGAGCAGTCATTAGCCAGCGGCGCTAAACGCGGTGTCGCCTTATCCGAGGTAACCGCCGCGATGCCGAGGGTGATAGCGGTAAACATACTGGAAAAGGCTATCCGCGCAGTAGGCGGCTTCCACCAAGTCGTGGAGTTGACATACCGGGAACCGCCCTATGAGCGAGCTACGGACAGATTAGAAGTCCATAATCTGGAATTATCTAAATTCAGAGAGTTGAAAATGGAAGACCTGACCAAGCCATTACAGTGTTGGCTGACAGCTTTATGCAGGTCACAGGACAGAGAAGCGACTTTACGGGAGGTAGTGAAGATGGACGCGCAATTGCAATTGTATTATGAGCATGACCCCGGCTTTGCCCAGTTCGTAGACCGTTACGGAACTGTGGTGTCGATGCCGGAACTTCGCAAGGCATATCGGCGTTGGGAGTATGACATCATGGTGGAAAAGCTGGAGGAAGAGCGCAACGCCGCGAAGTACGCGGCGCAGTTAGCTGAAAGAGAAGCAAGAGGCGAAAAAGCGAAAGCGTTTGCCATAGCCAGAAATTTATTATCAATGAACCTACCCCTTGGCCAAATCGTTACGGCTACTGGTTTGACTCTTGAGGAAGTGGAGAGTCTGCGTATCACCCCATGAGGTAAACGGAGTAGTAAATTTGTTCTCTCACAGTTCTCTCCAAATATTAAAAAACAAGGATCTTTTGCTCCCAATGGTCCAAGCTCATTCGAGGTTACAAACGACCTGAACCCATTGGAAACAAAGGGATTGGATAAACTCATATAACACAGGAACATGCGGTGCAATCAATAGCAGATGAGACTGTAAATCTGTTGTCAGTGACTTCGATGGTTCGAATCCGTCCTCCCCCACCACAGTAGTTCAACGCCCGCCTTTGGCGGGTGTTGAACTACGCCGAGAATCGCGGAGCGATTCTCGCAGCGTGTGGCGATTTCCCCTTGAGGGGCGGCGAAATACGTTGAGAATTG
>Ga0082212_10013102_pt1 | contig 10389 bp, 6 predicted proteins | sample TergutNt197P3_FD_71548 | JGI IMG/M metagenome (GOLD analysis project Ga0082212, IMG submission 71548) | Neocapritermes taracua P3 segment gut microbial communities from Petit-Saut dam, French Guiana - Nt197 P3 | ecosystem: Host-associated > Arthropoda: Insects > Digestive system > Gut ...
ACAGATGATGAGGTAAAAAGAACTTTCAGGAAACTAAAATCGGTCAGAGGATATTCATCGTATAAGCCGTCGACATTTCTCAAACAGATGTCAGCCGAGACATATGCCGTGTTACAGGAACATTTGTACAAATTTCCCGGTTTCTACGTGCAGGCGCGTACGCTCCGTACCTATATCCGCAGCATGGCTCCGCATGTGCTGGGTTATGTCGCTGAAGTGGATTCATCGGACATCAAAAGAGACAAATATTACAAAAGCGGCGATTATATTGGGAAAAGCGGAGTAGAACGATATTACGAAAAGGAACTGCGTGGCAGCAAAGGGGTAAATATTCTGCTGGTAGACGTACACAACCGTGAGGTAGGCTCCTTCCGCAAAGGCAGTCTGGATACGATGGCTATCGTTGGTTCTAATCTCACTCTTTCCATTGACACCGATTTACAGGAATATACGGAAAAACTGATGGGCAAAATGCGGGGTGCGGCTGTGGCCATAGAACCGGCCACAGGCGAGATACTCGCGATGGTATCCATGCCCAATTACGATCCCGCTCTTTTGGCGGGGCGTGTGCGTTCCGAAAATTATGGCAAATTAGCCACTGACATGAGCAGTCCCTTATTTGACCGTACTGTGATGGCTTTCTACCCGCCGGGCTCTACCTTTAAAGTTGCCCAGGGATTGGTGGGGTTACAGAGGGGAACAATTACACCCGACACTTACTATGGATGTCCCGGAGGTTATCAGGTAGGAACATTTTTTATGGGATGTCACGGACACGCCTCTCCGTTGAATCTGTCACAAGCTATTGGAAATTCCTGTAATACATATTTTGCTTATGTTTTCCGTGCGATACTCGACAATAAAAATAACACAGTGAGAAATAATTATGAAGCATGGCGTAATGATATCCTGTCTTTTGGATTCGGGCAAAAATTAGGTGTTGATTTACCGCAGGAATTGTCCGGAAATGTCCCCACTTCAGAATACTACGATAAAAAATTCTTTCGTAAGGTGAGCTGGAAATCTCATGCTATTATTTCATTATCCATCGGTCAAGCCGAAATGGGTTGTACCGTTTTGCAGATGGCTAATTTTGCGGCAACGATTGCCAACGGCGGCTATTTTTACACGCCTCATCTCATCAAACAAATCAACGGACGGGATACAGTTCCTGCTCATTATGCCCAGCGACATTACACCTCTGTAAATACCTCGCATTTCGAAGCCATAAAGGAAGGTATGTTCTACACGATCGCCGGCCCCGGAGGTACGGCGCGGTCGGTAGCCATTGACGGTATTGATATGTGCGGAAAAACAGGCACCTCACAAAATCCGCACGGCAAATCTCACAGCACGTTTATGGTTTTCGCACCAAAAGAAAATCCCAAATTAGCCGTTGCCGTGTATGTGGAAAATTCAGGTTCGGGCGCATTATGGGCGGCTCCGGTAGCTTCGCTGATGATTGAAAAATATCTTACCGGCGAAGTACAACGAACATGGCTTGAAGAAATGATGTTGAATTTTAATGTTTACGATAATCGTGAGGCAGCAAACTAATATCATCAGAGATATTGACTGGTTCACCATCTGTCTGTATGCTGTTTTAGTACTGATAGGATGGTTCAACATTTATGCAGCCGTTTACGATGAACAGCACGTCAGTATTTTTTCATTTTCACAGCGGTATGGAAAGCAAATGCTGTGGATCATTGCGGCAGTGACGATTGCCGTGATGGTTTGTACCCTCGACATCCGTTTCTACTCATCATTTTCCTATCCTATATACATCTGTTGTCTTATTGCATTGATAGCGGTATTGGTGATCGGTCATGAAGTCAACGGTTCGAAGTCGTGGTTTGTCATCGGCGACTTTCAGATACAGCCTTCCGAATTTGCAAAAATAGCCGTCAGTCTTGCTTTAGCAAAATTCATGGGTAACTATGACGGAAAGTTGATGACAGTCACGAATATGTTGACCATCTGCGCAATTATTTTTCTGCCACCGGCGCTCATCATGCTTCAACCCGATACCGGATCATGTTTGATTTATCTGGCATTCTTCCTTGTGCTGTATCGTGAAGGCTTACCATCTGGCATCCTGCTATTCGGTATATTGGCCGCAGTACTTTTTGTTCTTTCTTTGTTGATGCAGGATACACAGATTTTTCTGGTGGCAGGACTGATCATGACAGGCTTTGTCGCATTTTGGATCAAAACACGCAGAAGAAGGGATTCTGTAAAAGGTTTTGGCATGTTGATCGGTATGTGCGGCTTACTATGGATGATCAATATTCTGATGGAAAACCGGTTTGAAATGCACGAGGTATTATTGGGAGCAGCACTGCTCATATCGCCGATATACCTTGTGCTGTCGTACATTCGTCGGATACCCGTTGTGAGGACATTGATCCTGTTTATTGTCGGCGCCTTGCTCTTCACCTTTTCGGTAGATTTTGTATACGACGAAATACTGAGCGCCCACCAGCAGCATCGTATTATGGTGATGCTCGGCTTGGAATCCGACCCGCTGGGTATGGAATATAATGTCAATCAATCGAAGATCGCCATTGGTTCGGGAGGATTGACAGGAAAGGGATTCCTGCAGGGCACACAAACCAAGTATAATTTTGTACCCGAACAAAGTACAGACTTTATTTTTTGTACGGTAGGCGAAGAATGGGGGTTTGCAGGTACCGCAATGGTGATCATCCTCTTTGTGGCGCTGCTGCTGCGACTGTTATACCTTGCCGAACGGCAACGATCGGTATTCAGTCGTGTGTTTTCCTATTGTGTCGTGAGTATCTTCTTTCTGCATGTGACCATCAATATCGGTATGACTGTCGGTCTGATGCCGGTCATAGGCATTCCTCTGCCTTTTTTCAGTTACGGCGGATCGTCGCTCTGGGCATTTACCATCCTGCTGTTTATCATGTTGCGGCTGGATGCATCGCGGGGGGAATATATCCGTTAGGTTCGACGTTTCTCTAATGAAACCTGATCAAAAACAGTAAATCAGACCGGTAAACAAACCGAAAGCATAGGGATTACTGCTGATCTGGCTACTGGTTGTGTATGATTGCAGATAATATTTAAATGAAGGTTCAAGACCGATCAGAAACTTGCCCGTAATTTGATAACCGAGCCCTAATCCAAAAGTGCCACTGTAGTTAACAGGGCGTGCCATCAGTATAGTCCCGCTTTTCACAAGATCGGAGCCATTGTCTACAAACACATTGTTGTTGATCAACACATTGGTACTAAATCCACTCAATACATGCAGACTCAGTTTTCTGTCAATGATCCTGTAACGTAGCATCAATGGAATTTCGAGGTAGTCAATCCGTTCAATCAGGCGATATTTCACGGGACTGGAAACATTTGACAAAGGAGCATTGCTGGCAACCACAGATTGCGATTCGGCATTGAAATACGATGAATAGGTTGAATTGACATCCGATTTCACGTTCGAGCCTACAGTGACGCTTCCAGATGAAGTCCTGACAAAACTTTTGGAATATGAATTGTTGGAGCTTAATGCGCCATATCTATAGGTAACAGGCGTTACGTTGTTGATGGCCTGTCCCATTTGCATGTAAAACACGCCTGTTTGTACGCTTAACCGATCAAACAGTTTGTACGCTAAAGTGATGCCACCAGAAATGGTTGGCAGAGGCTTTTCAGCATCATCGAAATCCGACTTGCGTACACCATTAGGCACATCTGTGATGACTCTGTAGGATTGCATGGGTGCAAATTGTCCTGTAACTTCCCAACGATGACGTGACCGTGATTTTGTGGAAATGTCTACTATATCGGGGTATGCAATTTCTTTATATACCGAGATGCCCGAAGGTGTTTCCGGTTCATTGTTTCCGGAAGTCTCTTTTTCCGGTTGAATATTTTTATCCATTGACAACAGCTCTGGCTCATTGTCCGTTTGAAGTGGTTGCGTTAGAAGTATTTCATCCCGCATATCAACATATTCGGTGTTATTTGACTCCGGGTTTAACTTCGTTGAGGGTTGCGCCGTTTGGGTTTCGGGTTTCGAGCTTCGGGTTTCGGGTTTCGAGTTTTGAGTTTCGGGTTTAACTGCGTTGAGGGCTGCGCCGTTCGGGTTTTGGGTTTCGGGTTGTTGTTGTTCCGGTTGATTTTCGTTAATGGTCATCGCAACAACTTTGTCCGCTATGGTATTGTTGGTCCGTATATAAACTACGGTAGCAGTTACACTTAAAACCAGCGCAATTGAAGCTGCTGCCAGCCAATACTTCCGTATCACATATTTGCGATGATTTAAGTCATTCTCAATACGAAGCCATCCGTTCTCAGGGGGCGTTGTCTCCATGTTCCCTAATTTACGGGCAAATAATTCATCTAAATATTCGTCATTCACTTGCATTGTTTTTTACCTGTCATTGAACTAACTTTCTCATTGACCATTTTTTGCAAAATACTTCTGGCCCTCAATAAATTTGAACGTGATGTGCCTTCAGATATTTCCAGTTTTTCACTGATTTCCCTGTGCGATAAGCCATCTATCACATACAAATTAAATATGACCTTGTATTGCGGAGGCAACTCGTCAATCATAGCCAATAACTCGGCTTCGGTCAACTGGTAAGCGCCCCATTCTTCTTCATCTTCTTCCGGTGCTGCAAAATAACGGTCGTTGTTGTCTAATCCGCTTACTACCGTTAATTTCGCATTGTTTCGGTACTGTTCCATGGCGTGATTCACAAAAATCCGACGTACCCAGCCTTCGAAACTGCCTTCGTTTTGAAACTGTCCCATTTTGGTAAAAACCGTCACAAAGCCATCGTGCAATACATCCTGTGCTTCCTCATAATTAGCACAGTAACGCAAGCAAACTGAGAACATTTTACCCGCAAGCAGATTATAGACAGACTCTTGAGCCTTTCTATCTCCTTGCTTACAGCGCCTGATAATATCCGAAAAAAGATCTGCCAATGGTCTTACTATTATATTAGACGCAATATTACAAATTTGTTGCGTCAAAAAAAAAAAAAAATTGTGAAAAATTCATAAAATTTTTCGTATATTTGTGTGAATATTTCATTGAAGATATGATGATGTATTCAAATGAATTGATAATCAATAAAATCAAATATTAATAAATATGGAAGGACAAAAGATTATTGTAGCATACGATTTTCACGAGCTATCAAACGCCGCCCTCAAACAAGCTTATCACCTTGCGCGGTTTGTGAGCAGTGGTATTTTGCTGGTTCTGGTGATGAACGACGATTTACTCATGTTGTCGGATGTGTTTAAAAATGAACATTCTGACCGCATGAAGAAAAAAATTACCGACGTAATGCAAAAGGAAATTGCTGTGCGTCTGCAGGAAGTTGCCGATAATGCTTCTTCCGAATCGGGTGTTCCGGTGCAATACCGCATCGAAACAGGTAAGATTTATGAGCGAATTTTGGGAATTGCCAAAGAAAACAAAGCCCGTTTTATCGTTATGGGACGAACATCCAAAGAATCAAGCCGGGGACGTTTTGGTTCAAATGCCATGAAAATAGTCCAAAAAGCGTCGTGTCCCGTCATTACGATTCCTAAAGTCAATTGTGCGGCTACTTTCAAAAATATCGTACTCCCGATAGACCTGACCAAACAAACCCGCGAAGAAGTTTTCAATGCTATATCGTTTGGGTTATTTTTCAATGCGACCATTCACCTCGTTTCCGTAATCATGGGTGGTATATCCGCACGACAAAGCCGTATATATAAGAAGATGCGGGGAATGAAAAAGATGATTGAGGAAAATGGCGTCAAGTGCACGGAAAAGTTATTTAAAAGAAGCCATGTACCTATTCACGAAGTGCTTCTGGAATACGCAAAGGACATCCATGCTGACGCTTTGATGGTTATGACACATCAGGAAATCAGTTCATTCGACAAATATATCGGGGCTGTGGCACACCAAATCATCAGTGAATCGTCCATAGCGGTTATTTCTTTAACCTCGGCAGCTTCTGCGCACAAACAGAGTGATAAAGCGCTTTACTGGTTTGGTAAGTTGTTTTCAAGGATATAGCAGATGCGGTTTTAGTCGCTTCTCTTTTTTTCCGTTCTTATTTTAAGATCGGCCAAAGCAATCGCGGTTGCCGCTTCGAGTATGGGCGGCATACGCAGCGCGATGCAACTGTCGTGACGACCCGGTATTTCGAGCGTGGTCATCTCGCCGGTGTGGATATTCATTGTTTGCTGCGGTTTGGTAATAGACGCAGTCGGTTTCACTGCCACACGGAATACCACAGGATTACTATTGGTGATGCCGCCGTTGATTCCTCCTGCATGATTGGTTTCGGTTGTACCGTCAATGTTGATGATGCGATCATTGTGTTCGCTGCCGTACATCTTTGCTGCCGAAAAACCTGCGCCAAACTCAAGCCCTTTGATGGCCGGAATGGCGAAAACAATGTGCCCGATAACGGATTCTACACTATCGAAAAACGGTTCGCCCCATCCGGCCGGAATACCTTCGACCACGCATTCCACAATACCTCCTACTGAATCACCCGCCGCAATGCAACAATCCAGCAACTCCTCCCATTGACCACTTCCGCCGATTTCGAGAATTCGCGCTGTAACTGTTACCGGAGCCAGTAATTTTTTGGCCACTACACCGGCAGCAACCAATCCTACAGTGATGCGTCCCGAAAAATGCCCGCTACCGCGATAATCGGCAAAACCTTTGTATTTCACACCCGCTGTAAAATCGGCGTGTCCCGGACGGGGAACCTCGATAAATGGCGAATAATCGCCTGAACGAGTATTTGTGTTTTCAAACAAAATCATAAGAGGCGCACCGGTAGTGAATCCGTTAAAAACGCCTGTCATGATTCGTGGTATGTCGGCTTCCGAGCGGGGTGTAGTTCCTTTGCTTCCACTACGGCGTCTGCCAAGGTCGGTTTCAAAATCCGCTTCCGACAGGGCAAGACCCGGCGGACATCCGTCAATACTAATGCCTGCGCACAAACCGTGCGATTCGCCGAATATGCTGATACGAAACAGTTTTCCGAAAGAATTCATAATAAAATTACATGATATATTCGTCTAACGATCGTCATCGATCATTGATGTGCAAAAGTACGTTTATTTTTTTGATTTATCGCACATTTTGCAGATTCAGGTATTGTTTGTATTTTTACAGCATCAAATTCAATTCATCATGAACAAGATCATCTTAACCGTTTTATTATGTTTTATTTGTGGCCATATTCCGACAAAAGAAGGCGCCGCATCCAACGTCAAGGAAATTATCGTTATTTTCAAAACGCATTTCGACATCGGATACACGCAAAGAGTTGAAAGTGTTGTCAATTTTTACAGAACAGACATGACTGATAAATTGTTTCAAGTCATAGAACAAATGGAAGATGTGCCTGTTGAGCAACGATTAACATGGACTGTACCGGGATGGGTTGCATCAAAAATGCTGGAGGACTATCCGGGAAAAAATGCAGAACGCGGGAAAAAAACAGAAGACGCCCTCCGTTCCGGCAAAATCATTGTACATGCCATGCCTTTCACGATGGAATCGGACGCTTGCGAACCGGAAGAATTAGTTCGCGGATTGGGTATATCCTCCCGGATCATGCGGAAATACAATCTCCCGTTATCCCGATCGGGTAAACAAACGGACGTACCGTCTCATACCGGAGCAGTTGCCACAATATTGGCCAATAGCGATATTAAATTTTTACACATAGGCTGCAATGATGCCAGTTCAAATGTTCAAACGCCTGAATTATTCTGGTGGGAAGGGCCTGACCAATCGAGGGTTCTCACTTTTTATTCTCCGATATATGGGACAAGTTCCAGCCAGTTTTACGGGAATAAATGGTATGGACAGGAGAAGATGGTTGGGAAAAATCTTTTGCCGCCGGAAAACTGGCCATTTCAGGTGTGGCCGGCCATCATATCAACCAGCGACAATGTAGGGCCTCCATCTGCAGAACAGATGAAAGCCTTAATAGATGAAGTTCAGCAACAAATGCCGGGTGTTAAGGTTCGGCTGGGTACGATGGACGACTTTTATGAATCCTTAATGAAGGAAAACCCTGTATTGCCTGTCGTCAGAGCCGAAATGCCCGATACATGGATACATGGAGTAATGTCCGACCCGGGAGGCGTTCGTATGTCGCGCGAAGTACATCCACTTCTTGCTTCTACTGAAGTATTGAATACGCTACTTCGGTACTGGGGTATGCCTGTACCATCTTTTTCGCAGGCCATCGCTGCCGTATATGATTATATTTTAATGTATGGAGAGCACACTTGGGGGAGGTCTACGAAAGTAAACAAATACGGTCGGGAATTTAAAGCGATACCTGATGGTGAATATGCTGATTTGGAGGCATCATGGGAAGATAAAACGAATAATATCAGGGAAGCTTCGCGGATGACACACGGAATGAACAGTGCCAATATGGACGTGTTGGCCAAATCCATCCAACAAAAAAATCCTTTCATTCTTGTATACAACCCGTTACCATGGTCAAGATCTGGGATTGTGGAAATCGGTAATCGGAAAATATACGTTGAAGATGTTCCTCCTTACGGGTATCGGACTTTTCCGGTAGAAAAAGAAAAACCTGTTACCACCAAAGAATCTTCCAATTCGATAGAAAATGATTTTTTCAAGATTGTTTTTGATGCAAAAAGAGGCATCATTACATCGCTTTATGACAAGCGTATGGATCGTGAATGGGTAGATCATCAAGCAAACCATGGTTTGGGACAATACCTGAACGAACGATTCACATTAGAACAAACCGTTGCTTATTCAACTTTATATCATAAAGAATATGCAAAAAACAGGATGAATACAGGATTTTACAAACCGAATATGGTTTCGGAAAAAGAAATTCCTTACAGAGCCGCTTCACCGGAAAACGGCAAACTGACGATATTTGACGATGGCTACATGCAAACGGCCGAATTGGTGATGCACGGAGACCCCTCGAATCATCTTCCGGCAACCGTGTTACGTGTAACTTTGTTCAAAAACGAACCATACATTGACATGGAACTGACCATCAATGACAAGGAAAAGGACAACTGGCCCGAAGCCGACTGGCTTTGTCTTCCTTTCAGAATTGAGAATCCCGTATTTCATGTTCATCGCCCCTTAGGTATCATGAATCCAATGGACATTTTGCCGGGCGCCGGTCGTCATTTGTATGCCGTTGGTAACGGTATCACCATTATCGGATCCGATGGCGGCGGTATAGCCGTTTGTCCGATAGACCATCCGTTCATCAGCCTTGATACGCCGGGATGCTGGAAGTTTTCATACGACTTCGTACCTCAAAAACCGGCAGTTTACGTCAACCTGTACAATAACCAGTGGAACACCAATTTCCGGTATTGGTACGCCGGAACTTGGAGTTCGCGGGTTAGAATATGGACATTGGAAAAAAATGTCGAAAAAGATGCTTTTTTCAGTACTCAGGCATTGGAGACAAGAAATCCCTTGCAAGCCATTGTCTCTGAAAACAGTACAGGAACGATGCCTGCACAACAGGCCGGCATAGAAGTTTCCCGTAAAGGTGTACTTGTGACGGCGTTTGGCGCCGATCCCGATGAAAATCCCGGAACACTTTTGCGTGTGTGGGAACAAGCCGGCGTTTCCGGAAAACTGATTGTTACCTTGCCCCAAGGCATGAAAGTTTCCAAAGCAATACCGGTTAATTTGCGCGGAGAAAAAAAAGGCGTTCCGCTATTGGTCAAATCCGGGCAATTCAGTTTTGATTTGGGCGAATATGCACCGGCGTCATTCATTCTTGAATGATATTTTGTTTCAAACCAATCACAAAAATTTTACGTTCGTCAAAAAAAACAGTACGTTCGTCAAAAAAAACAGTACTTTTGTCAAAAAAATGAAGATGTAATTGTTTTTAAATATAACATTGTCGTTTTAAATTACGTATATATGATAAGATAAAAAGTGTAAAACTAAAAAATTGAATAGTCATGAAAAGGATATCATTAATTATAATGGTTTTATGTATCGGTTGGTTAACCGGCTGTAATAAAGATGATGGGAATGATGGACCGGATAATCCGAAGGAAAATGATATTTTTTCCTTGATGGATGGAAGTATCATCATCAACAAAAAACCCGATGTAACCATCACCAAACGGAACGAATTTCCGATAAGCGGAGATACGGAAAGCGGCATTTCCTCAAGCAAGAAAAGGACGGGCATACAAACGAAAGCCCTGTATGATGCTTCGGGTAAAGAATTGCGAGGTAACGATTACCGTTTCAAGTTGGTTGCACAAATGAGCACATTGAAAATTGACGGTGTGGACGTACAGGCCACAGATGTAAAAATTTCCGAAGACGGGTATGCATTT
>Ga0082212_10013103_pt1 | contig 10389 bp, 13 predicted proteins | sample TergutNt197P3_FD_71548 | JGI IMG/M metagenome (GOLD analysis project Ga0082212, IMG submission 71548) | Neocapritermes taracua P3 segment gut microbial communities from Petit-Saut dam, French Guiana - Nt197 P3 | ecosystem: Host-associated > Arthropoda: Insects > Digestive system > Gut ...
GGCCTTTCAGCCTCCGGGGTTAAGAGACGCAGGGCACAAAGACGCTTGCCGCGGTCGCTGGCGATCCCGCGGCATGATAAAAACAACAGGCAGTGGCGGCTTGCGCCGCGCAACAACGGAGCGCCCCCCTGCGGGGGACGAAAGGCAACCGGAGGAAGGGAAAGGGGGTGCATCTTGGTGGCTTCTTTGTTCGTTTCAATCCACGCCCTACAGGACGACCGTTGCCTTTTTCGCGACACGCGGGGTCTCGGGGCAACGCCCTGAGCCGGAAAACACCCATGAAGAGCGTGCGATGAAGTGGGTGTTCAGACCTGTAGACCTTTGGTCTACAAGGTCGCTCCGGCAAATCGATAAACCCACAATTCTCCTTCGGTAACTATTTAAAAAATAACAACTATTACTCATCGAAAAGTTAAAGTAAGTTGCTCATTTTCGTGCACTAAACGTGCACCAAATGGGCACTTTCCATGCAAATTTGCACGTAAACAGCTAAGATAGTTACAATAGCCCGCAAATATAATAAGGGCCTCTCCAGATGGGGTTTTTGCATGTAAGTTATCGAAATAGTTATAATAGTGCGCAAATATCATTCGGCGTACTCAAGGGTTTGTCATTTCGTATCAGTTGCACAGCATTGGCGAAGCACCGCTTGTCAGAATCCAGCGCCAAAGCTTCATCAGCAAATATTGCCAAAAAATCACAATAACTTGCTGTTTCTGCGTCTAATAGAGTCCTACGCCAGGCAAAATTTAACACCTTGCCAAGCGCCATAGTCTGCTCACATGCTATGTCCTCTGGGGTACGGCGCTTTTTCACGCTACGGGGACGATACATAGAGCTTCCGGATTCCTTGCGCGCCCTGCGTATATATTGAGCAAAAGTCCTGATGGATATGCCCAGCCCGCCAACACTTTTATTGATCTGATCATACAGATACGGCAAAGGCGCTTTTTTGATGGCGGCGTCGATATTTTCAATATACATTAAGATTATTTTATATGAATCGACTGCCTGTGGGATTTCGCCATTTTCTATAGCGCCAAATGCGCCTCTCCAATTGTAATGCCGACAGGGCACCAGCGATCTTTTCTTCCATAGTCATAGCGCACAACTTTATATCAAGTACATAACAATAAAATAGTATTTATTAATTGTTTATGCTAAATTTATAGCAATACAGCACCATGCACTAATGCCGAATATATACCATATTTATACTACAAAAATAATATATAAATGCTATATAATTACGAGCTAATACCAACTACATGTTAAGGAGGTAGGATGACCTTTTGCAGACCGGTTTAGCTATTGGCCGGATCGCCATAGTATTACAAAATCGTACCGATTTTTTCATACATGGCTAACCCCCAAGTCATCGCTATGCTCTTCCTTGGTGGTTTCCGGCTGGGAAGGCAACGGTCGCCCTGTAGGGCGTGGATTGAAACGAACAAAGAATCCATCAAGAGACAACCCATTCCCCTTCCTCTGGTTGCCTTTCGTCCCCCGTAGGGGGGTGCTCCGTTGTTGCGCGGCGCAAGCCGCCACTGCCTGTTGCTTTCGTCATTCCGCCGGGAGCGTCAGCGACTGCGGCAAGCGTCTTTGTGCATTGCGTCTCTTTGCCTCGGAGGCCGGAAAGGCCGAAGGGCTGCGTCCTCTGGATTCCCCCAAATGCAAAAAGGCAGGATGCGCCGCCTGCGGCGGATGTGCGGGAATGCCGGGCCGGAGGAAGAGGGGCAGCGCTACCACTCTTTCTCCCAATATCGTGCCAGGGGTTGACGAGATATTCGGATAGGATTAAATCCTATTCAAAAGCTGGAGGCCAGCATGCGCACAACGCAGCAATTAAGCATTACCTTGCCGAACGAAATGGCAAACGTGGTGAAGGCCAAGGTCCAGACCGGCGAATATGCCTCGGAAAGCGAAGTCATCCGCGACGGGCTGCGGGTGCTGATGGCGCGTGATCGCGCTGTTGAAAGCTGGCTGCATCACCAAGTCGGACCGGCCTACGATGCTTTAAAGGCCGACCCGACCCGCGCCGTCTCGCCCGACCAGATCCGTGCGCGTCTTGCCGCCGAACACGCCAACAGACGATGAAGTATCGCGTTGTTTTTTCGCCGGAAGCTGAAGAGCAGCTTGTGGCTCTCTACGGCTACATTGCCGACGCGGCATCGCCCGACGTAGCCGCGCGGTACATTGAGGCCATTATCAGTTACTGCGAGGGGCTACACAGCTTCCCGCTTCGAGGAACCGCGCGTGACGATGTGCGCCCCGGCTTGCGTATCACCAACTACAAAAAGAGGATGGTCGTTGCCTTCGAGGTGGATACACATGCCGGACTGGTTTCTATTATCGGCCTGTTTTACGGCGGGCAAGACTACGAAATGATTTTGCAAGACGGATAACGAGTCTGGTCCTTTACAAGGGCTGTGTCACAGAAAATAGTTGATAATCCAAAATTATCACTTAGCTGTTCCGGCATGACTCACCACTGCTGCTTTGTCCAAGTTTGAAGTCAAGATGCTTTTTTGATAGGATTGCACCCTCGGCTAAAAATTCGGAGGTACGCCGTGATCAAATACCTGTTTATCTTTCTGACTGTTTTTATCATAAGCACTCAAAATATCAGCGCCATTTATGCTTACGGCCCTATGGACGAGATCGCAGATGAAATGCGTCGGATGCGGCAACTGCAGGAAATGCAAATGTTGATGCAGATGCAGCGGCAACAAGCGCCGCCGCAAGCTCCACGGCAATCGGAAGAGGAATATCAGTTTGTAGTGATGTTTCAGAGGGGCTTGGCAGCAAGTGGCTATTATTCCGGTCCCATTGATGGGATATGGGGTGTAACCTTCCCGTAAAATAGTGCCATTTAAAACTGGAGATTTCTGGTAAACCCGCCCCAGGAGGACGGTATGAAGAAATCCCGGTTTTCCGAGCACCAGATCATCAAGATCCTGAGAGAAGTCGAGGCTGGCCGTAACGCCAAAGATGTCTGCCGTGAATACGGCATCAGCAATGCCACGTATTACGCCTGGAAGAGCAAGTTCGGCGGTATGGAGGCTTCGGACATCAGGCGCATGCGTGAGGTCGAGTACGAAAACGCGCGTCTCAAACAGATGTATGCGGATTTAAGCCTGGAGAACCGGGCACTGAAGGACATTATCGAAAAAAAGCTCTGAGACCGGCCGAGAAGCGCGAGCTGGTGCGCTTTGCCCATGAAGAACATGACCTGAGCATCAGCAAAGCTTGTGCGGTACTGCGTTTGAGTCGGACGGTCTTTGCGTATCGTCCGTCTCCTCGTGATGATATGCCGCTGATAACCGCGCTTCTTGAGCTGGTCGAAAAATACCCACGCTATGGCTTCGGCAAATACTTCAGCCTGCTGCGCCGTGACGGGCGCAAGTGGAACCATAAACGGATTTTGAGAGTGTACCGACAGCTTGATTTGCACATGCGCCGCAAAGGGAAAAGGCGCCTGCCCACGCGCGCGCCTGTGCGTTTGGAGGCGCAGGCGCGCGTGAACTTGTGCTGGTCAATCGATTTTATGAGCGATTGCCTACACAGCGGACAACGCTTCAGAACTTTCAACGTGCTTGACGATTGCAGCCGCGAGGGCTTGGCGATTGAGGTGGATACCAACTTGCCAGCCGCGCGGGTCATCCGTGTACTTGACCGAGTCGCGGCATGGCGTGGTTATCCTGGAAAATTACGTCTGGACAACGGGCCTGAATTTGTTTCCGCGCAGCTTGCGGACTGGGCGGAACAGCATGGAGTGACGCTTGAGTTTATCCAACCCGGCAAGCCTATGCAAAATTCCTACGTGGAGCGGTTTAACCGCACATTCCGTGAGGAGGTGCTGAATTTCTATGTTTTCAACAGATTGAGTGAAGTGCGCGACATTACGGAAAATTGGCTTAAGGAATACAATGAACAGAGGCCTCATGAATCATTAGGCAATCTGACCCCCGAGGAGTTTGCCATCAAACACACGGAATTTTCCAGTTTTGATCTGCACTGACCAAGGGGGGTTTACATAATAGCATAGAAAGAGCAGTGATAGATACAGTTACGCATATAATATGCTTACATCTGTTTAAGTATTTCTTCATTATGTCTACTTGCTGCAGTATATGCAAAAGTGTGCTTATGTGTGGATGTGCTGTGTCTCAATAAGCTAACATATGCTTATATGTGCCAAACCATGCTTGCGTCTGAATACAGCACCGACGTCAAGCAGTTTGCGCTATGTTTTCCTTAGATTAAAGTTTTGGGGTCAATTTTCGTGGGATCGGGGAAGGGTTCAGGCCCGACTCTGATGATGCCCGGTACCCGTTGCGGATGGGCGGGCGGCGAAACCGGGTGACGGCTCGCCACCGGCTGCGGGGGCGGCGATTTTTTTCCGGCATCGCGGATAAACTCGCAAAAGGTGATGTAACTCATGGAACAGCGTCCATCAGCAATCATGCGTTCATGGATCAGTTTTTTGCTGAATCCTTGGACCAGCATGGCATCAATCGCGTCCTTGCAGGCCAAAAACTCCACCCGTGCCATATAACGCCGAAGAGGTTTACCAGTCGTCATTTTCATGCTCCGTGTTTTGAGTTCCTGCGCTTTGGCAAGAATCAGGTTTGTAATCCAGGCCGGGAGAATGTAGCCCGGCCTGGGTCGCGCTTTCCTGAATGCGCATTTAGGGCCGTATCTCTCCGCCCAACTGTTTCACCAGTGCCGTGATGTCCTCAGCCTTCCATGCTGTAGTACGGGGACCGAGCTTGACGGGTTTGGGGAAGCGTCCGGTTTTGCAGCCTTCCCACCATGCGCTTTTGCTGACGGGAACTATATGCAAGACTTGAGGCAGACGGAGAAAGCCGGTTGCGGGAATAGATGCGTTCATGACAAAATGCTCCTTGTGTGAAATTGCCCTGGACAACATAGAACAATGAAAGCGGTATTTTTTCCTCTTTCTTGTTTGATGTCCTGAAAAGAAAACGCGCCTCTTTGGACTGTATCGTACAAAGAGGCGCGTGGCCTGCTCACAGCACAGGAGCGCAAAGGCTCTCTTCTAATGTGCAAAAGAACTATATCAAAAAATCTTCAGTTTGTCCACAAGACTTTTTGCGTATCCAGAAGAATCAATAAGAATCCTATCTCTGTTCTAGCCCCCGCCGGAGGCATCTCCGCCCATCGCCCGCAATACAAAAAGGCCGCGCCGCTCCCGGCAACTATACGGGCGCGATGGACGGGGCGGATATTTCCCTTTGCGCCTTTTCTTTCAATTCCGTGAGATAGTCGGCCCACTCTTGCATCATCTTCCGGCGTTCCGGCAGGTATTCTGCGTAGTTGTAGGCGGCACGCACATCATTACGCTCCCCGTGGGCAAGCTGGCGCTCAATCCAGTCCCGATTGTACCCCAGTTCGTTAAGCAGGGTTGAAGCAAGGGAACGGAAGCCGTGGGTGGTCATCTCATGCTTTGCATAGCCCATGCGGCGTAGGGCGTTCAGCATGGTGGCATCGGAAATAGGCCGGGCGCCTGTTCGGATGGACGGGAACAGATATTTGCCGTGGCCGGAAAACTCGTTGAGTTCGTCCAGTATCGTCACCGCCTGACGGGCAAGCGGAACGATATGCGTCTGCCGCATTTTCATGCGGGCGGCAGGGATACGCCATTCGGCATGCTCAAGGTCGAATTCATCCCATGTTGCGGCACGAAGCTCAGTAGGCCGCACAAAGACCAACGGCGCCAGACGCAGAGCGCAACAGAGGGGATAATAACCTTCGTAGGCGTCCAGATCGCAGAGTAGAGGACCGACTTTCTTGCGGTCAGTGATGGCTGCCCGGTGCGTCACGTTGCGCGGACGCAAAGCGCCGCGCATGTCGCCAACAATATTGTGCTTGGCGCGTCCCATGGCGACAGCATAGCGAAAAATCTGTCCGACAAGCTGGAGCAGACGGCGGGAGGTTTCCAATTGTCCTCTCTGCTCAAAGGGCTTTACTACGGCAAGAACGTCCTGCGGCTCCATCTTGGCGATGTGCATGCCCCCAAGGGAAGGGAAGAGATAGGTTCCCAATCGGAACATGACGGTATTCCGGTGTTTTGCCGTGAAGTCCGTTGTCTGGCTTGCGTGCCATGCCAGGGCGATGTTCTTGAAGGAATCGCGCTCTGCTGCAAGCTTTGCCTGGCGCAACTGTTTTTTCTGCAAGCCTGGGTCAACGCCCCTGGCGAGCAGACGCTTGGCGTCTTCCCTACGTTCACGGGCGTCTTTCAGGGATACGGTGGGATATTCCCCGAAACTGAGCAGTTTGCTTTTGCCGTCAAAGCGGTAGGCCAAACGCCAGAGCTTGCTGCCAGTCTTTGGAATGAAGAGAAAAAGTCCGTCTCCGTCAAAGTGCTTCTGAGGCGTGTCAGCGGCCTTCAAACTCTTGATGAGGGTATCGTTCAGCATACGGCACTCCTGTGCGCGATACCCGGATATTTCCACGTGGGTATCGGTTCGTTTTCCGTTCTCGATACCTTCAAATATACCTACAAAATATGCGGATGCAAGTGGTCAAAATGGGACTTTGGGGAACAAAACAGCCACTAAAAATCAAAGCCCGCTAAAGCTTTTTCGGACTTTAGCGGACTTTGTGATACCTAGCTTTGGCGTCCCCAGGGGGATTTGAACCCCCGTCGACGGCGTGAAAGGGCAAACGCTCAATCAGTGGATTCAATGATTTCACACTGTTGAGATGCATGCAGATACATCGAAAGACATCCTGGCGCACCCCGAACTAACCCCCTCACTACCCCCCCCAAGCAGCTATACATCCAGTTGCGCCGCATCAATATCCAAAGCTTCCGCTATACGGCGTAAAGTTGATATGCGTGGCTTGACCTTGCCCGACTCCATGCGGGCGTATACCGGCTGAGAGGCCTTCATCGCCTTGGCGACTTCCCCTTGTGTCAACCCTAAATATTCCCGCCACGCCCGGATGATGGAGAATTGATTTTTTTGCATCATGCCCACCACATCATCGGGGATGGTATGAGGGTCATTGCGGACACTCTCAAGTTCCGCATCGCTCAAGAGATCTTCATGATCTTCAGCGTCCCCAATCCTCGTCAGCTTCAGATATTCCTCGTAGGGAATGACCACGGCAACAGGCGTACCGTTATGTGTGACAACCTGATGGTTAGTATGTGTGCTCATCTCTTTTCTTAACCTCCATTACTCGAAAAACCGTAATACGCCCATCCGGTAAAGCCAGAAACAACACGCGATAGCGGCCCACCCTCAAGCGGTAGTCATGGCGATTCGTAAGAGCCTTAACATTGCGTGAATGGGGCCACTCGGCAAGCATGTTATGCAGCGATGCGCGTATGGCCGCCTGCGTGTTTTCCGGCAGCGTAAAAAGTTCTTTCAGCGCCTTGCGTGTCCATTCGAGCCTGTTCATATCTTTTAATAGCTTTGAATATCTTTTATGTCAAGCGGGAATGTTTTTGGCTTCCTACAGCCAAGTGCCGAATACGGCTCTGAGAACCCGGAGGCGGTATCCAGTCCAGTGCCGGATACGGCACTGACGCCGAATGCCTTGACCAAATTTTCGGTGGCTGTATACAAGAAGAGAAAACGAAGATAATCAACTACTTGAAATCTTCAACGCATTATACAAAAAGAGAATTCCGCTGACCCGGATTTCATAAGGGTATTTTTGCCGGGCCAGCGGAAAATATCATTTTATCCAAAGAGAGAATTTCGACGCTCCGAATTCATGAGGGCGGAGAGAGCCGCTTTTTCGTCCGTTGCCTGCCGGGCGGCTTGCTGCTCCTCTTTATGCGAGTCGCTCCCATTGCTCATTTGTAATGTCCATCCCGATTTCATGCAAGAAAAGGGTTCGAAAGTCTATAGATTTTCTAGAAATAGCTCATTGTTGATTTCGAGATGGGTTCTTAGGCTGTGGCCAAAGGCGGGCTTGCCTGAAAACTTGAGAATCAATAACGGAAGACCTTTAACTTGGTTTAGGGATTTTAAGGCGATCCCTCTGCCCTCTGGTGGAAAAGCCCTTGCAACACCTTGCCCTGAATATGTTTTTATACTGTATTCGCAAGGTGTTGGACGGATGATGCAAAATTTTTGCAAATCGTTTATCGCCGCTTGACTTTTCAGTTCCTTCAGCCGTTAACTACCTCTGGCTTCACGAATATGCTCTAACGAAGCCGGGCGCTGTAGCGGACTTCAAAGAGAGTTGGGACGCGTTGCGCTATTTCGTGCATGGCAAGATATTCGCTTTGCTCGTGCGCAACAGGACGGGCACACTGTTGAACCTCAAGTGCGACCCCTACCTGTCGCTTGATTTTCGCGTCCGCTATCCCACTGTGCTGCCCGGATGGCACATGAACAAGCTGCACTGGATATCCCTGTCCCTGATGGGCCATACTCCGAAAGACGTGTGCAGGGAACTGGTGGACATTTCGTATGACCTGGTATGGAAGGGTCTTCCGAAAAAAATACGAGAAGGCCGCCCAGCATAGCATTAGAGGGTTTATGCGCCATAACGATTCCAATCACGTTGCAGAATTGACCGCGATCTGCCTTGAGGCCGCTGACCCGGAAAAGGCGCGCCATCTGATGCGTTTCTTCAAAACCGGCGTGGGGCAGTATGGGTATGGCGATCAATTCCTTGGTCTGCCCTCGGCGTCATTTGTACGCAGTCTGATCAAACCCTTTGTGGGGAAGTTCACCCTTGATGATTGCAGCCGCCTCCTGGATTCTCCCTGGCACGAAATACGTATGGCCGCATTACAGATCATGGTGGAGTCAGCCAAACGGATGCTGAAACAGCGCGACCTTGCCGGACTGACTGAGCTTGCAGCGCTTTATGACGAGCGCCTGGAGCGGGCGAACAACTGGGATCTTGTTGATGTTTCCGTGTATTACATCATGGGCGCTTATTGGAACTGCGCGAACACAAAAACCGATGAACGCCGTCGCTGTCTGCAAAAATGGGCAGAGAGCGGCAACCTGTGGCGTGAACGCGCGTCCATCGTCGCCACCCTTGCCCTGATCCGCCAAGGCATTTTGGAGGATACCTTCTGGCTGTCGGAATACTTCCTAAGTCACCCGCACGATCTCATGCACAAAGCCTGCGGCTGGATGCTCAGGGAAGCAGGCAAAAAAGACCTGGAAGCCCTGCGTGGATTCTTGGCGATCTTCCATAAACGCTTGCCGAGGACGGCGCTTAGGTACGCGATTGAGCGCATGGAGCCTGCGGAACGCAAGAAATGGATGGAAAAAGCATGACTCCACAAACACTGTCATCGTGCACGCTCAAGACCGGGAAAGAAGGCTGTTACGACATTACGGCTTCCGTCAAGGAGTCGATCAGGAAAAGCGGTGTGGATGATGGCATATGCATCGTATACTGTCCCCATACAACGGCTGGCATCACCATCAACGAAAATGCCGATCCGGATGTCGTCAAAGACCTGCTTTACGGTCTTGATAAAGCCTTTCCAGACAGAACCGAGTTTCGCCACTCCGAAGGCAACAGCGCGGCACATCTGAAAGCTAGCTGTATCGGCTCCAGCGTGACGCTTATCGTGGAAAACGGCACACCAATCCTCGGCACATGGCAGGGCGTGTATTTCTGTGAATTTGACGGCCCGCGCGAACGTAAATACCACGTTAAGGTTGGCCGCCTTGAGTTTCCGCATCAGGTGGTGCGGTAGAGTGCTCTGCCAACATATTACTCGGACAAGCGGCGCTAAATGCTGGCCTTAAGATTGTTCGCCTGTGGTGGCAAGGGCGCACCATTGCCCACTGAAACGATAAGAGGGAGTCCTCCAACCTATACACCAGTGGAAAATTTGCTGGTATTTCAAATAGCATAATTAAAATTATCCTGCAATAATTTATAGTTACTTTGTATATTCGTTTGTCGTCCATTGCGGAAACAGCCAAAAATTGCTATGAGAAAAGTGGGGCGTAGTGCTTATTCCCTTGGTTTCCTGCCTTAGAAACCCCTCGTCCAAAGTTGCGCAAAAACGCCCGGCAGCATCCCGGCTATTTGGGGGTAACTCTCGGGGTAACAATATTTTTTATTTTAAAAATAGTAGTAAATTAAGTGATATATATAATGAAATCGAAGGCGTCCAGCCGATGGCATGTCGTAAACGCTTTTTTCGTACCCATGCCATTTGTGCCAGTCCTGTGCCAGTTTTTTAGCTGCGATCAGGTGAAATCATGGGCACTTATGGGAACTTTTCCGTCAGTTGACCGGCTCGAAACTCAAGTTGCCCCTGTCCATAGCGCTCTCCAGATGGATGAAAGTGGCCCCCCGGTGGTCTGCCGGAGGGCCATTTTACACTTGAAGCACCTTGAAGGCTACATTTGCGCCAGTTCCTTCACG
>Ga0082212_10013104_pt1 | contig 10388 bp, 7 predicted proteins | sample TergutNt197P3_FD_71548 | JGI IMG/M metagenome (GOLD analysis project Ga0082212, IMG submission 71548) | Neocapritermes taracua P3 segment gut microbial communities from Petit-Saut dam, French Guiana - Nt197 P3 | ecosystem: Host-associated > Arthropoda: Insects > Digestive system > Gut ...
ACCATGCATAGTATCTTGTACATTTCTTTCGAAATCCAGCCAAATGCCTTTTCAGGCCGCCTGCTATGCAGGCTTTTTCATGACCGAATCTCTGCGTTATTGAATTTTCAAGGTACGTGCGCATGAAACCATAGCGTATTGCTACGAAAATCCCCTGCGCGATGCGGTTTTTCCCCCTTCGGGAATCTGCCACCTGCGGCCCTCTTTCAGGCCGCAATCGTCCCGCCCGCTTTTCAAGCGGAACGCTCTTTAGTATAAGGGCACAGGCCCCCGCTGTCAACAACTTTTTTATGTAATATTCATGGAATAATTTACCACGTCCGAAGCCTGCAGGTTCCGTTCCATCCACGCGACCGTCTCCTTGTTGAAAGACGTGACCGTATACAGCAAATACCTTGTATAAAACCCCTGCGAACTGTCTTCGTCAGGGTTCCTGTATTCGATATGGAATATCGTTACCGTCTCGGGAGCTTTCCCCTGCGTCCCCGCGATCTCCTGCGCGCTCAGCGCCAAAAAGTCCCTGTCCATGCACTGGGCAAGCTCCCGCAGCTTGTTTTCAGGCAGGTTCAGGGCCTCGTAGCCTCCCTCCTCCCTGCTGGCCGGCATCGCGTATGACGAGGCGTACTTTATCCCGCTGTCCGGGTGTTCGTCAAAATAGCTCTTGCTTATGCTGACCGAGGATATGTTTTCGTGCCCCACGAGGCTCTCGAGCGTCACCGCCTCCCGGAAGGCCGGCATGCCCGCGAGCTCCTCCCGCAATTCGTCGTTCGCGTATTTATAGTAAAGGGTATAGTGCCGGCTCATCGAGAGCGACCCTTTCAATTCATACGTGAGCCTCGCGCTCCCGCTCCATTCGATGGAGCCATAGTTTTCGTACCAGTCGTCGTTGCCCCTTTTCGCCTTTTCGCACTCGATCAAGCCGCGGTGGACCACGCCTACGGAACGCAGGTCCCCCGGCTGTGCCGCCTCGACCGTTATCCAGCCGGGGAATGAATACATTTCGCCATAAGGGTATAGATACGGGTACGACATCAGCGACAGCTTTGCCGACTCTACCCGCTCGGCCGCCGGCACGCGGTCCGTATATCCGGTGATGTCAAATGCCGTGGATGCTACGAACAAAGCGCCAATAATGGTAAAGATGCCAAACGACTTGAGGTTTCTCAGCGTGAAGACCCTAAGGGTTTTCTGCGACAGCATGGTCATGACCATGAAGACTATCACCGCCCCCAGCACACATCCGGTCACGAGGCCGGGAATGCTGTATTCGTACAAGCCGCCCATGCCAAGCGAGAATATCATGCCCATGCCGGCCATCCCTACCAGCGTGACGAGATAGACGATCATAAGCTCTGCCGTGCGGAAGCAGAACGGGCTGCCCGCGTGCTCGAGCTTCCGCCTGCCATAAAGCCGCGAAGCCGCGAAAGCCACGGCGCAGGCGACCCCGAGGTAGATCAGGGGGACAGGCAAAAGCAAGCCTGCCGAGAAAATGCTGTATATCCCGGTGGCCGAGAAAAAGACCAGTGGGTTCAGGTATATGACCATATCGAACCCCGAAACGGTATCGAACCCGATCAGGAAGGACTCCAGGTAGCCTATCACGAATATACAGATGAAAATGAGAAGGAAATTGAGCGTGAACGATACCCCTGCCTGCGCCGATCCCGTGCCCGTCAGTATGGCCGCGTACACCGCGAGGGCATACACGAAAAACATGGCGATCAGCCCCATGAAGGCCATGAGCAGCCACCCGGTGATGTCCACGGTGTCGGCCGTGCACTGGAACTGCACGATGCCATGGTCCATGCGCAGAGCGGAAAGCCTCATCTTGCACATCGGCAAGACCGTAAGCATCGTCGCCACCGCGGGCGCGAACGCGAGGACCAGGCCGGACAGGAACGCCCCCCTGAACAACGAGCGCCGGCTCAGCGGGAAGGCGTGCACGATCGTCGTGCCGCTCGACGTGTACAGGTAGCGGAACGCTATATTCGCCGTTATGACAGGCAGCAGCAGCTCCACGATGACAAACATCGGGTTTTCCCCCGAAATGGCCGTCGCTGCCTGCGTGTATTCGTCGATGATGGCGGGAAGCACGGACGTGCAAAACAGTATCAGGAAAAAAACAAGGGAGACCGGCCAGTTGCGCCGCAGGTTCTCCGCGAGGATGGCGCGCGCGCCGTTACTCGAATATTGAATAATTTGCATGGTCAGCGCCTCCGAGTTCATAGATAAAGACTTCCTCCATTGTCAGCGGTATCGGGTCGAAGAGCAAGGGGCGATACTCGTCGTTCCACTGCTCCAGCGTCTCGCGGCTTCCCCTCACTATGATGATGTCCACCGCGCCGCGCCGTTCCATATGCACCACGTTCAGCTTCGCGTACGCGCCCTCAGGCGTAGCGCTCCCGCCGGCCGCGCCGGCCCCGCCTGCCCCTCTGGCCCCGCCGCCAACTGCGCCATCCGCCGCCGCGTCGGCCCCGCCGTACGCGCCGCCCGCTACCCCGGACAGGGCAGCCGTGCTCCCGAACGAGACCTGCACCTTGTGTATGTCCGCCCGCAGCTCGTCCAGCCCCTTTTCGAGCATCATGTGCCCATGGTCGATGATCCCTATGCTGTCGCATATCCCGTCCATCTCGCGCAGGTTGTGCGACGAGACGAGGGTCGTCATGCCCATGTCCGCCTTTGCGCCCACTATATAGTTCCAGACGATCCTCCTGACGAACGGGTCAAGGCCGTCGATTGGCTCGTCAAGGAGCAGGTAGTCCGGCCCCGCCGCCAGCGCGAGCGCGAAAGCCGCCTGTTTCTGCATGCCCTTGGAGAACCGCGAAAGCGGTATATTCATGGCCAGCCCGAACCCCGCCATGATATGGCTGTGCATCGCGCCGTTCCACCGCCTGTACAGCGATCCGTACAGCCGCGCCAGGTCCTTCGCCGCATACTTGCCGTAAAACGAGAGGTCGTCCGGGATGAACGCGAGCCGCGACTTGACGGCCTCGTTCTCGTATACCGGCGCGTCCTCGATCGTGATGTCGCCGCCGTCCGCTTTCAGCACGCCCGCGAGCATCTTCAGGATCGTCGTCTTGCCCGCCCCGTTCGTGCCTACAAGCCCGTAAATGGAACCGCTCCTGACGGTCATCCCGAAACCGTCAAGCGCAAGCGTGCTGTCAAAGCTCTTGCTGACATTCCTGACACAAATCATATGCCCTTCCTTTCCGCATGCCCAACCTGCCGATAATGATAGTATACGTCAATACTGGACGGAGCAATAACGCTATTTTCCGTTTTATGCTTATTTCTTTGTAATATCCCTGGCACAAAGCTCATTGGCGGCAATTTCGCGATTCCCGTTTGCCCGCGCCGGCTCCGGTTAAAATGATTATTCCCCGTGCGTGTAGTATACTACCCAATATGTGGATCGCATCTATACTGGCACATCTCTTCACCACGACGGGGTACAGCATCGTGCTCCGAGGCGCCCTTTCGGGCAAAAAGACAGACCCGGTATTCCTCGCGGGGATCATGTCCACCGCGCTCGCCATACCCGCTGTCTTCGGCGTCATCATAGCGCCGCCCGACTGGTCCCTCTTCGACACGAGGCTCGCCATATTCTACGCGATAAGAATCGCCCTGACCGCTGCCTTCCATATCGTCAACGCGAAGGCCATGGAGCATACAGAGGCCGGGGCCTTTTCGTTCATCTACAATATCCGCCTCGGCTTCGCGGCGCTTTTCGGCGTCTTCTTCCTCGCGGAGCCTGCCATACCCCTCCAGTTTGCCGGCGGCGCGCTCGTCTTCGCGGCGGGCTTCGTCCTCACCGGGATGGGCGTCGCGAGCCCGAAGGGCTTTTCCCTGTCGCTTTTGACAGCCCTTGTCTTCGCGGTCTTCACTGCATTCGAAAAGTACCTGATCGGGGAGCTCGGCTACTCTACCTACATGTTCCCGTCAGCCTTGATGATATTCGCCCTGACATGGCTCATAGTCTTCGCCGGCAAATACCCGGTCGACAAGGAATTCCTGAAATCGCCCCGCCTCGGGGCGCTCATGGCATTCCGCGCCGTCTCAGGCTACGGCTTCACGCTCGCGCTCGCCTTCGGCGCCCTTCTCAGCGTCTCGACCTATATCTCCGCGCTCAGCTGCGTCACGACCCCGATCGCCGCCCTGGCCTTCCTGAACGAAAAAGACTCCCTCGCGAAAAAAGCCATCGCCGGGGCCATAGCGCTCGCCGGCGCGACGCTCATCTTCATCGCCGCGCGCTGACCCCCGGTCACGCATGGAATTCACACATAGAATATCCCGGCCGCTACCAGGAACGCGAACGTCGACGCGCCCAGGCAGTATATCCCGAAGACATAGAACTTCCTGCTCTTTATCAATACCTTGATGAGCTTGATCGCTACCAGGCCGCAGACGAAGGCGGCGATGAAGCCGGCCGCCATGGCGCCCGGGTCCAACCCGGCATCGCCCGCTTTCATCGCGCCGCGCATCTCCACGAGCGCGGACCCGAGTATGGCCGGTATCGAAAGTATGAACGCGAACCTGACCGCGAAATCCTTCTTCAGGCCGCCCAGCACCCCGCCGAAAATCGTGCTGCCGCTTCTTGAAAGCCCCGGCAGGATCGCGGCGCCCTGCAGGAGCCCGACGAGCAGGGCCGTCCCCAAAGGCGCGTCCGCCGCCGTCAGCTTCCCGTCCTTGATCCTGTCCACGAGAAACATGAAGACCGCCGTGACGATAAGCATCACGGCGACGACATAGATGTTTTCAAGCATGGCGTCGAGGTCGAGCGCCTTGATCCCCACGCCGGCTATGACGGCCGGGATCGTGCCTATTATTACCATCAGCAAAAACCTTCGCTTCGGGGTCTTGAAATTGGGCCTGCCCTTGACGATGTCAACGATGGCAAATACCAATTCGCGCAAAAGGACCCACACGTCCTTGCGGTAGACAATGACCACGGCCAGCAGCGTCGCGACATGCAGGAATACCGTGAACGCCAGGTTCCCGCCCTCCCCCTCGCCGGTCAGCGTGCTGTAGATGACCAGGTGCCCGGAACTGGACACCGGCAAAAACTCCGTCAACCCCTGAATGATCCCTGCTATAAAGGCTTCAAATACACTCATGCTCGCATCCTCTTTTTCCCTGTTTTCAACCCTGTCTCATATAAATTCTTTTCGCTTGACAAATCGTACAACAAGTGACATGGTTATGCAAACACAACAATATTAAATATTGCCTCAAAGCTTGTCATGATGCCGCCAAGGGGGACAAAACGATGACTGACCCGAAACTCGAAGTACATGAAACACGGCCGGGGCGCCTGTTCTATCTCGACAATCTGCGCATTATGCTCATCTCGCTGGTCGTGCTGCACCATCTGGCCGTCATATACGCGGCCAATGTCGGTTTTTACTATGTCGAGCCGACAAAAAACGTATTGGCAATCGTGATCCTGGCATACTTCCAGCTGCTCAACCAGGCGTACTTCATGGGGCTGCTGTTTTTCCTGTCCGGCTACCTGGTGCCGGGGGCGGCAGACAGGAAAGGGACTGGCGTTTTCCTGAAGGACCGGCTGATCCGCCTGGGCGCCCCCCTTTTGATCTATATCTTCGTGCTGAACCCCATCGCCTCGATAGGCGTCTACCGGATGCCGTCCGAGCTCACAGGCATCACGGGCCCATATGTCTTCAGCGAGCATTTTTCAAGCGGGCCGCTCTGGTTTGTCGCCATGCTGATAGTCTTTGACGCTCTCTACGCGCTTTTCCGCGCGGCGGCGAAAAACAGGCCGGCAAAGGCGGCGGGCGCCACGCCCTTCCCGAAAACCCGCGCCATAATCCTTTTTGTAATATGCCTCGCCGCCGTCAGCTATCTTGCCAGGATCGTTTTCCCGATCAGCCATCCCTTCCTGAATTTCCCGTCGCTTGCCTACCTGCCGCAATATGCTTCGTTCTTCGTCCTTGGGGCGCTTGCGTACCGCGGGGACTGGCTGCGCGCGATCCCGGAAAAATTCGGCAGGAACGGCTTTGTCATTGCCGTCGTGTCGATCATATTGATGCTTTTTTCGATGAGCGCGCGGTACGGCAGCCCGGCCGCGTTCCTCGGGGGCGGCACTTTGCAGTCGGGCACGTACGCGCTGTTCGACTCCATCTTCTCGGTCGCCCTGGGCCTGTCGCTCCTCGTGATTTTCCGCCGCCGCTATGACCACCAGAAGGCATTCGGCCGCGCCCTGCAAAAGGGCTGCTTCACCGTATACGTCATACACTGCCCGGTCATCGTCTTCCTGGCGGCTTTCGCGCTGCGCGGCCTTGAGCTCGCGCCCCTGCTGAAATTCGGCCTGGCTGCCGTCATCGGCGTGCCCCTCTGCTTCGCGATTGCGTACCTGGTCGGCAAGCTCCCGTTCGCGGGCAAGATCATCCATTAACGGCCCGCGCCCCGCGACCCGCGCGGGCGAGGGCATACGTTTACGGCCCGCGCCAGCAAGGCCATCCGCTCGCGGCCCGCGCCAGCAAGGCCATCCGCCCTGCGCCCCGCGCCAGCAAGGCCATCCGCTCGCGGCCCGCGCCAGCAAGGCCATCCGCCCTGCGCCCCGCGCGAACAAAAAGAGAAACCGCTTTTCAAGCGGCTTCTCTTTCCCTGTGGTGCCCAGACCAAGAATCGAACTAGGGACACGCAGATTTTCAGTCTGCTGCTCTACCAACTGAGCTATCTGGGCCCGCCCCTCGCGCGCGGGAAAGCGCACACAAAGCCGATTATACGGCATCAGCCCCGCTTTGTAAATATGTACAAAAAAATATATTCGGGGATTGCGGATTTTTTGTTTTTTATTATCTCTCCGGCAAGGGACAACCCGGTCAGCCGTCAGCCGGTTTCGATGAAGGCAAAGTCGGCACCGTAGCGCGCGTATTTGCTTTTTATAGCAGTTTTTTTCGATAATCGGCGATTTTCACGTCGATTATGGCCATTTTGTCCGATTTTACCCGATTTTTTGCCTGTTTTTAATAAAAAACCACCGATTATCGCAATTTTTTGCTAAAATTCCGATTTTACCTTACAACAACCCAGCTGCTTGTCAATATGGCTAAATAAATAGCTTCAAACAAGTCCACCGCCTGGTTGGAGTGAATCTCCGGCAAGGGACAACCCGGTCAGCCGGTTTCGATGAAGGCAAAGTCGGCACCGTAGCGCGCGAAGATGTCAGGCAGGCGGTCCGGGGCGAAGACGATGGTCGCCGCGTTGTCGTTCGGGTGCACGCCGATGCGCGGCGCCCGCAGCGTTTCCGCGTCTACGAGGAACCTGAGCGGCTGCTTCGCATCCGCCCCTTTTCCCGCGGCCGGCTCATATGCCCCGATGACATTCAGCAGCGACACCGACCCGGGCCGTATGCGCAGCTTCTCCCAGAGCGCGCCCGCGTCCCCGAAAGAGAGCCTCGTCTCCCCCAGGGCGGCCTGCAGGGCCACGAGGTCGGCGCGCTTGTCCAGCGGCAGCGTGAACAGGTAGTAGCGGCTCTTGTCCTTGTTCCGCAAGAACAGGTTCTTGCAGATGAGCGCGTCTATCCTTATTTCCTTGCGGACCTCGTCCGCGGCCGAAAAAATCGGCGGGTGGTCGAACGCCTCGTAGGGGATCCCGAGCCCGTCAAAAACGCCATAGACCTTGCGGCGCGCCTCGGCGAGCGCCGCCTCGTCCCTTTCCTCCCTGTGTTCTCCCCCCGCCATCTATTTCTCCATTTGAATCCTGCGGCCTTTTATATTCAGGCAGGTACGCTTTCTCCGTCCTGCCCCTGCCGACAACGCAGGGACGGACCATATCCGCTATGCGGCCGCCCCCCGGACGATCCCTTAAAACTCCGGCAGGTACACTTTTTCCCCGCCTTTCATCGCAGACTCGTGGCCGAGTATGCCGGCCGCGGTGATATTGGCGCTGAGCGCGGCGTCAAGCAGCGGCACCCTGCCCTCCGTGATCGCGGCCACGAACTCCTGCACGAGATGGGGGTGCGAGCCGCCGTGCCCCGCGCCCTGGATGAAGCTCACGTTGTCCTTGTTGAGGATGATCTCTTTCTTCGTGAACTGCTTGAGCGGCTCTATCAGCAGGTCGTCCGTGTCGGGCGCGTGCATGCGCCTGGCAAGCTCGCCGCCGTCGAAGATGACGGCTCCCTCGCCCTCGACCTGTTCCCACTCATAGGCCATCTTCGTGCCGTAGACGTCGAAGCTCTCGCGGTACTGCCGCACGGTCTCGTACAGCGAGCGCGTCGCCTCCGCCATGATATCGGAATCCTTGAACTTGATCGTGACGGTCTCGACCGGGTACGGCGACCCGTAGCGGCTCGCCAGATCCTCGCTCAGCGTGCCCGACCCGTGCCCTATCACGTATTCCGCCTGCTTCCCCGTGATGACCGCGAGCGGCGAAATCGCGTGCGTGCCATACCAGAACGGCGGGAACCCGAGCCAGTACTCCGGCCAGCCCTCCAGCCCCATGTCCTGCATATGGCTGCCGCGGACAAACTGGATCTTGCCGAGCTGCCCGCTGTCGGCGAGCGCCTTCACGTACAGGAACTCCCGCGTATAGACGGCCGTCTCCATCATCATGTAGACAAGCCCACTTTGCTTTTGGAGCGCGCAGATTTCCTTCAGCTCGTCTATGGCGAGCCCCATCGGCACAGTGCTTGCCACATGCTTGCCCGCCTTCATCGCCCGCAGCGTATAGTCCGCGTGCGTCGCGGGCGGCGTAATGATGTGCACCGCGTCGATGTCAGCGCATCCGGCGACTTCGTCAAAGCCCGTGAACCTGAGTGCCTCCGGGATGCCCAGTTCCTCGCCGTTCTTCGCGAGCGACTCCGGGCAGCGCTGGCAGATCGCCACGTCGCCGATGTCCGGGTGATGTTGGTACAGCTTCACGAACTCCTTGCCAAAATTCATGCCGATTACCGCTACGTTCAGCTTCTTCATGCCATTATCCCTCCTTTGCCTGTGAGTAAAAACATTCGCCGGTAAAAACCATCCGCGGGATCCCATGCGCCCTGGCATGGAACCTCCGGCTCATCCAATGCTGTAATCCTCGTCGCGCGTATATGCCCCCAGGATATCCCATATAGCTTCGTCCTCGAGCCCCAGGCGCCAGCAGGCGACGCCGCCGAGCCCGTACTCGCGCATGGCCTCGACCCGCACCCGCATGGATTCCTCGTCCTCGAGCCATACCTGGTAGGTCTTGTTGTCCTTGTCGAACTGCGCGTAGTGCTGCCCGAGCTCCTCGCTCCAAATGGGCTCGAGTTCATGCTGCTCGATCCAGTTGGCCTGGCCCTTCTGCCCGTAGACCGCCTCGACGGCCACGGACCTGTCCGCGTGCGACGTGCTCCATATGCGCGTGTAGAACGGCACGGCGTTGATCGTCTTGTTTGCCGGGACGGCGTCCAGCGTGCGCTCGATCGCGTCGACCACGAACGGGAGCGACGCCACGCTGCCCGCCCCGCTCGACGTGCCCCAGTGCTCGTCATACCCCATGATGATCACATAGTCGGCGACCTCCCCCTGAAGGCCGCGGTTATAGTGCTCCGTACGCTCGCGCGGCGGGTAATTGTCTATCGAGAATACGAGCCCGTGCGCGCGGCAGGCCACCGAAAGCTCCCGCACGAGCTGCTCAAACCCCGAAGCCGCCTCGGGCGGCACCACCTCGAAGTCCAGGTTGATCCCGTCGAAGCCGAGCTCTTTCGCCTCCCCTATCATATACGAGACGAAAGCGTCGCGGCTCTCCGTCGACATGAGCAGCGTCTGGCGGTCAAGCCCGTCGACGAAGTCGTCCACCAGCGGCCAGACCTTCAGGCCGCGGCCGTGCGCGCTTTCGACATAGCTCTTCCAGGCAAGGCTCGTAACGGCGCCGGAGCCGTCGGAAATCGAATACCACGTTGGCGAGATCACGTCGAGCGGCCATGCGCTTTCTATCATGTCGCCCAGGTACGCGTTGGCGTCCGCGACCGAGACCTGGTGCCACGCGACGCAAATCCGCTCCTTCTCCGTCAGGGCCGTATAGGGCGGCTCTGCATAGTCCCGCGGTATCCTGATGTCGATATCGAAGCTTTCCCCTGACAGTCGCCTGTTCTCGACAAAGCCTATGACCGCGTCCCCGGTCCTGACCTTGCTCCAATCCTTCATGCGGTTCATGACAAACACCGTTTCGCCCGCGTCCAGGTCGCAGACGATGGCGGCCTTGATGTCGCTCGCGCTCCGCATCCTGGTTTTTTTCAGGACTTCCGCGCCCTCATACACCCTGTCCTCCGTATATATCTGCACGCGGTAAGGGTTCAGGAAAAGCTCGTACGAGAAATCGCAAAACTCCTTCGCGTAGTCCAGCGAGATATAGCCGCGCCCCTTGTCGATCCAGAAAACGGGTGCCTCCGCCTCTATGGC
>Ga0082212_10013105_pt1 | contig 10388 bp, 8 predicted proteins | sample TergutNt197P3_FD_71548 | JGI IMG/M metagenome (GOLD analysis project Ga0082212, IMG submission 71548) | Neocapritermes taracua P3 segment gut microbial communities from Petit-Saut dam, French Guiana - Nt197 P3 | ecosystem: Host-associated > Arthropoda: Insects > Digestive system > Gut ...
TTGGCCGCTTTTCTTTGGAAGAAATGCTGTTTTGTTTTGAGGATACGGGGATTTATTCATTGCCGTTGGGATATTATCTGCATGATCATAAAATAGCCTGGTGGCAGGTCTCTTCCATAGAGATAAAACGCAGCAGGGGAATCACGCGCGGCAGGAGCGATAAGATTGATTCAAAGGATATCGCATGGTATGCCTGTACGCACATGCATAAGTTCCGTCCAGGCTGTATTTCAGCCAAATCCATCCAGCGGTTGCGTTTGTTATATGCAGAAAGAGAGAAAGTGTTAAAGAGTCCGGCATCATTGGGAAAAACATCTGAAAACAGGGATTTTATCTCCGGGGACGTATTCAAGGCTGTCTTATCTGTAAACAGGACAGCCATTAGACACCTCAACGAATCTCTAAGCTGTATTGAAAAGAAAATGCTGTCCATTATTGTTTCGGAAGATAATCCTAACCGGTCATACAGGTTGATAACTTCTATTCCGGGCATCGGTATGCAGACAGCAATTTACCTGCTTATTGCTACTAAAGGATTTGAAGCATTTGATAACTGGCGGCAATTAGCCTGTTATGCGGGGGTAGCGCCTTTCCCCTGTCAATCGGGAACAAGTCTGAGGGGACGGAACAAAGTACATCCTTTAGCTGACAAAAAGATGAAAAGCCTGTTGAATATGTGTGCGCCTGTCGCCATCCGGCACGACAAATCAATCCAAACTTATTATGAACGGAAAGTCGCGGAAGGAAAACCTGAGATGCTTGTTATAAACAATGTGAGATGTAAATTGTTAGTCCGTGTGTTTGCCGTTATCAATCGGGGAACGCCTTTTATTAACACTTGCAAATTTGCATCCTGATTTTTTAACTCAAAATATTTGGTTTTTATCATAGAATACGAAGTTGGGGATGCAACTACGCCGTCTGGATTGTCACTGACGGTTAAAGGACGCACAAAAGTTCGGGTTATCACTCCACCTCCCAATTTCGCAAAAACGCATGTTAGAGGCAGTGCTTTTCGTTGATTGTCCATTTGTTAGTCAAAAAGATTTAGTTGTTTTGTTTTCTGACCGACAGAATGATTAGTAAAACCAATTCGCATTAATAAATCCTTTGTAATTGCTCGTTTTGCGTCGGTAAACATAAATGATTCAATAAACTCCTGCGTTTCCAATTGGTTTAGTAAAGTTTGAATGTCTTTTGCTTTTTCAAGTGTATCAAAACCAATGAAATAACAAGTGTCGTCAAGTAATAAAACTGTTCCGTTGGGTTTTACGAGCGTAAATTTTGTTTGTTTGTAAAGTCCCGAAATGGCAACTTTGTATGGTTTGAAAGAATAATCGCCTACACCAAAAATTGAAAACATCGGTTTCTCTTTGTAAATACTTGATTTTCTGTTAAAAAAATGTTCTTTATGTCGATGTAGATACGCTTTTGTTTTCGGCAATCTTTCTAAAATTTGACTTGTTTCTTCTCCTATTCTTTGTTGAGTGATAATTGTATATTTACGAGGAATATTTACTGTATTTCCCTTTAAATCAGAACTTTTCAAGACACCATAAATCAAGTCTTCTTCTAAATCAAATTCTTCTCCGAGTGCGTTACGGAAACCTCCGTCAATACGTTCTAATTCCATTATTTTGGCACAATCGTGTTTTATTCCCTGCCGCCACTCAAATGGACAAATGCCGTCTAAATGCTGATATTTTTTATACTTTTCAATGTCGGAAGCAAATTTATTATTTACCCAACCCAAAATTACACGGGGTTTTGAAGTGTAAAAATCAAACTCTTTAGCCGTAAATTCGGGCGTAGAATTGAACTTGCAAACAAATAAACTCGCATCAACTGCTGCTCCAAATTCTTTTTGAGCATTAATTTTATGCTTTTCAATATCGACAATGGGATATTTATTCTTTTTTTGTTCAAATACAATATTTTTTATTACAGAGTTTTTAATTAAAAATGCAAAATGCCCATTTTCTTTAGAAAATAAATCCAACATTTTCAGAGAAATAAACTCTCCAATATCAAAATTTCCCTTGCCCGTTATTGCGTCAATTCCTTTTGCATTTTTGAAATTGGATTTTTTCGGCAAATTTTTTGAGTTGAGTGTCGAAAGCGTTGAGTTTGTAACCCAAGGCGGATTTCCAATTACCAACAATTCCCGATTATTGATTTGATTTTTAACTTGTTTGAAATCAAAATCAAACACGTTACAATTATATAAATTTATTTGAGGTTTGTTTGAGGTTGGGTTATTCAAAAAATAATTCAATAACTCAAATTTTAAATGCCAAAGATATTTTTCCTGTATTTCAATTCCGAAAATCTGTTGTAAAGAACCAAAAGTTTTAATTGCAGATAGAATAAAAGTGCCTTTTCCGCAAGTTGGTTCAAGTAATACTGTAGGATTTATATTGCTGTTATTTAAATAATTGCAGATAGATTTAGCAAGTTGTTTGTTTGTTTGAAAATCACCGTACTCTGTACGATTTTCGGATACTGTATTTTGATTGATTTTTAAAGTATGGTGCAGTTGAAAAAAATCATCTTCTTTTTCAAAAAAATCAACAATACCTGTTTTATCTCTCAAAATGGCGTTAGCCATTTCAAAAGAAGTAAATTTTTCTTTTTCAAAAAAAGAAATTACTCCAAAACCAATATTTATGCAATCGAAATTCATATCAACACTTGTCAATTATTTTAGTAATTCCTGAAACTGTATCTTTGAGCGTTACAATTCGACCATATTGCAATCGCCATTGCAAGGCGTTGGAAATAGTCAAATAGCCAATTTTTGGTGGATTTTTCAAAATGTGTTCCGCCATATTCATTAAAGTGATTTCATCGGCTGGAATATTTCTGTCGTTCATATACGCAAAAATATCTTCAGCGTTGGCATTGTTTTCAATCATTTGCAACAAAGCAGTTGTTGTTTGATAGTCGGCTGTTCGTTTTTGTTCGATAAAGGAACAATTTACAAAATCTAATAATGCCGTTTTCGTTTTTGCATCATCTTGTTTGTCGTAAACAAAAACCAATAAATTGTATCCTAAACCAAAAATCTTTTGTTGTGCGTTCTTGAATGGACACGAAGATTGTGGTTGTTTGATAGAGGTTACTTTTATATCAGTATTGATTTCTGCCGAAGGTAAATCTATTCCGCTCGCCGAACTGCCAACTTGCAAATCGTATTTCGAGAGCAAAAAATCTTTGAATTTATGTTCTATGTGTGTGCCAACGGCTTTGCCGTCGGTTACACCAAAAAGTTCGCTGTTTGGCGTTTTGGATTCTTGTTCGCAAAATTGTTTGGCGAGAGTGATTAGATTGTTTATTGTAAGGGGTTGTTTTATCATAATAATGTATTATTGGGGGTATTCTTGTTCTTTAATTCTGCCTTGTTCTAAGTTCTTAAACCAACCAAGCAGTTCTATGTCTTTTTGAATTTCTCGCTCCTTTTTTTTTGAAAAAGGAGCAATTTCTTTCTTGTCGCCGTCCTCATCTTTTGGATTCGGATAGCACCAATATTCAAAAAATGAGTTAAATGCAATTTTATTAACAAAGTTTTCTCCTATATTTCCTTTTTCTATTGAGGTCATATTTTTATCTATTTTTCAACTTACAAAAGTACAATTTTTATCTTACATTTTATTTGTTGGTGTGTAAAATTGTCTAATTTTTAGGGTTGTCAAACTGTTAAAAGTTCCCTTTAACGCTATGTCACCCGCTTATAGGGTGTTGGGTGGGCAAAGCCGAAAAATGGCGAAGCCCATTTTTGGGCGAGGAGTTGGCGGTGCGGTGTGAGCGTAGCGAACACGGCAAAAGCCAACTATCTATAAAATATCTTTGCACCATTCTTACCATTTTTTCTTCTATATTTCAACTACTTATCTTTATCTCACTGTCTTTTTTCGCTTCCAAATAGCACTGCGCTTCTCACGCATTGCCTCTAACGTCAAAGCGGTTTGGCGCAACGGCGGTAGTAACCTCGCAGAAAGTGCCGTGCGAACATGAACGTCAGTACCCCGCAGAACATTTAGTGTCAGCCCCCCATGCGCCAAACCGCCGGGACGATAAACGCATATTTTTATATTTCTTATATTTAGACATATACCAATTTTATTATCTGCGGAAATCCGTCTCATCTGCGTTATCTGCGTGCTTTTAAGACATCCACATTATTATTGTTATCACTAATACAAATCTTACTAAAAAAAGGTAGTAGAGAATTAAACCTCGCTTCCAATTCCACTCCAAAAATACAAAAAATGTTTCAGAGCCTTGTTTCTACTGATTTTTTCAACCAAAAAAGGTGCCAACCCGTTTTGCCTGCTGGATGAGAACATGGTCGGGCGGAACTAAGCGGATTTTCCCGCCTACTTCCTGTAACGGTACAGAGGTCATTTCGTTATGATGTATGGCCACCATTTTCCCAAATTCATGTCTGCTGATCAGCGATGCGGCATACGTACCCATGCGCGTGGCAAGAATCCTGTCGTATGGCGACGGACTTCCTCCCCGCAATGTATAGCCCGGAACCGTAACACGGGTTTCTATTTGGGTGCCCTTTTCGATTTGTCCGGCAATATAGGCTCCCGCTGACATCGCTTCTTTTTTCGGGATTTTGATACCCTCTGCCACCACCACAATCGAATAGGGTTTTCCTTTACGCAACCGCTCTAACAATACTTCATTCACGCGGTTGATACTGTAATCTAATTCGGGAATCAAAATCACGTCGCCGCCGCCTGCAATACCTGCATAAAGCGTTATCCATCCTGCGTGATGCCCCATCAGTTCAATGACCATCACCCGTTTGTGCGAGTTGGCTGTGGAGTGTAGCCGGTCGATTGCTTCGGTAGCGATATTCACAGCCGTATCGAAACCGAATGTGACGTCGGTACCCCACACATCATTGTCGATTGTTTTTGGGATTCCAATCACGTTGATACCTATGGATGATAATTGTTCCGCCGTTTTTTGCGTTCCATTGCCGCCAATACATACCAGGCAGTCGATTCCCATTTTGGCGCAATTCTGCTTGATCAATTGCGGTTTGTCGGCAATGAGGTCGCCGTCCTTTTTTTTGAAGGGTTTCTCGCGCGAAGTTCCCAATATGGTGCCTCCTAAAGTGAGGATACCCGAAAGTTTCCGCTCGTCCAGATGGATATAGTCATGAAACATTAACCCTGAAAAGCCATCGATAATGCCAATGACTTCCATTCCATAAGTCATCGCAGCCTTTCCCACGCCGCGTATGGTGGCGTTGATGCCCGGACAATCCCCTCCCGATGATAAAATTCCTATTTTCATTTGAATCGTCAAATATTATTCATTCACATTTTCTACTAATTGTATCACTACATCTTCCAATTCCTCCGCGTGATCTTTGATGAAACATTCCCCGGCGTCTATCAGTTGGCGGATGTTTTCGTCCGAAGCGTCATCCATTTCGGTTTTGGCCTTTCCAAGTTCAGGTTCCAGACGAACGTAACAATCGCTGCATCCGGCTACTTTGAACAGTTGCCGCATCTGATAATCCACCACTTCTGCCGACGCCGAAAGCAGTATGTCAATCATCGGCCGCGCCCATCCTACTGCGCCCCAGCCTTTGGCTTTGCGGTAATCGTACTTTTTCTTTTCCTTGCCTGTTCCCACCGATACGATGTATAAATCGTTCACGGCAGGGTTGGCGCACGTCTCGTATACTGTCTTGTTGGCTTCCACAACGGCGCACATGGTCGGATTGCCGGCATACACCGCGCCGTCAATCAAATACGACGCCGCTCCTCCCATCGACTGAATGGCCGCCAACTCGAAATAAGTAGGCGCCGCGGAGGTGGCGCGGGCAACATCGCGCATCAGGTAATTCTTGTGTTCGTACCGCCTTGCCTCCGGCGAAGTAAAAAGCACGGCCTTCCGCTCGGTAACGTCATAAGCCGTCACGATACAGTTTTTTCTCGACTGAGCAAGCGTGGCGTCGCCCATGCAGGCGTTCAGAACCTTTTCCAGACCGGTAACCGGATATTTTTCCTTCGCTACGCCAAAGCGTAAAAATTTGCGATTGAAAATTTCCTTTCCATGTTTGACATACATGTCAATAGCCTCAGAGGCGAAATACCGGCTGTGGCACGGATTGTCGGGCGCCGGTGGCAACAGGTAGTAACAGACAAGTATTCCGCCGGTACTGGTGCCTGCTACCAGATCGAAATAATCGGCCAGCGTTGTATTGGGGTTACCCGATCGCCGCTGCAACCCTTTTTCAATATGGTTCAGGATCACTGCGGGAATGACGCCCCGTATCCCTCCTCCGTCAATACTTAAAATGGTTACTTTTTTATTCACGGTCAATTAGAATATTGATATACAATTTATTCGGTAAAATCAACCGTCATTTTTCCCGATGCCTGATCAAAGTCCACTATTTGGGTAACATCCCCCGCCGTGATTTTGTATTTCCCGTAAAATGCAGACGTCGAATAAATTCCTTTCCGATCCGCTTTTCCTGATTCTTTCGTCCACCATTCGTTGAAAATCAGATTACGATATGCGTTGGCTGTGGGAGTGGCTGTCCAATCCGCCCGATACATGGACGAAACGGGAATCCAGTTGGCTCTTTCCCAAAATCCCCACATGATAATGCCTTTTACGGCAGGATGAGCAAAACAGATACGGTAAAAATCAACTAATTCCGTCGCATTTTGCGCTTCCTCTTCGGCAGTCATTTTGAGGGTTCTGTCGTTCATGTATTTTGAACGTTGTCCGGGCATGTTAAATTCCGTAATGCAAATGGGAAGATGAAATATCGCCAGCGAATCCAACGATCTTTTCAACTCATGGCGGTCGAACGTTTCCGCGTGAAGATGACCCTGCACGCCGATCCCCGCTATGGGAACGCCCTGCACGAGCAACGTGCGGATATGCGCCATGTACTCAGGCAATTTGTTTCCGGTGCAAATATCATAATCGTTCAGATAAAGACGGGCGTCCGGATCGCCGTTGTGCACCCATTCAGCCATCCATTTGGTAATTTCAGGTCCCAAACGGTCTTCATAATAATTGCCATGAATCATTTCATTGTTCAAATCGTACTCGGCAAAACGTCCCTTATAACGGGCGGCGAGCGTTTCAGCCCTGTCCTGAAGGGTTTGTTTCAGTTCCTGATCGTCTAATTCCTTCAGCCACGGCTGTACGAAATTGGGTACGCCCCAAAAAATGTTATGCCCGCGCAAAGGGATTTGATTCGCGGTTGTCCACTCCAATATGGCGTCCACCACAGCATAATTGACTTTCCCTTTTTCGCGTTCCATATTGCCCCATTTCACAGCATTTTCGGTAACGGCGGAATTAAAATTTTCCAAAAATTTCTCCTTGTACTGCTTTAAATCACTCTCTGACATTGAGCCGCTACCCAGATTGTTGGCAATGGCGCAGCCAAACCAAAACTGATGACGAACCTGCTCAATGGTGATTTGCTCGCCCTTTTTTGCTTTTACGGTTAATTCGCCTTTGCGTATTTCCGCAATTGACTGATCAATTTCACTTAATTTGGGTTGCGAACAACCCGCAAGAACGACAGAAACCAAAATGACCGTTTGAATGATTCGTGCGTTCCAAATTTTTACGATATAATTTTTCATATTGATTTATTTTAATTTATTTTTGGATATAGATTCCGTTATTGGTGCCAAACCATAATCTGTGATGAAGGTCTTCTTTAATTACCCAAATGCCCGATCCGCCAAATTCGGAACTATCGAATGGTTTCCATTGCCCGCCAATCCATACACCACATCCTGAAACAAATATGTTATTGTTATGATCAATAGTTATTTTCGTTGTACCGGGGATGGTGGTAACATTATCAATATATGACAAAACAGTTGCTGTTTTACCGTTAAAAAAATAAAGCTCGGCTGGAGGTTGGGCATAAAGATTATTAAAAGAATGATCATTAATTCCCAAAAGTTGGTTCTTGCTATTAAATTGAATACCGGAAAAAATATAATTCGTGAGTCCCAAATCCTTTTTATCAAATACTTCCCATTTGTTATTTGAAACTTTCACCAAATAATTATCCACTGTCAGCCAAACATTGTCCGATTGATCAATCGCAATGCTGTTGATCAAATTTTCCGGTAGAGCAGAATTGTCGGGAGTGTATGCCGTCCATTCGTTGCCGTCGTATTTCACGAGTCCTCCCTGACGAAATCTGCATGAAGCAAACCAAATGTTATTTTTGGAATCAATCGCAATTGACCTGACAACATCTTCAGGCATGGCTGTGTTTTTTGAATTATAGAGCGTAAATTCTTTTCCGTCAAATTTCAATAATCCATTGCCGCCAATCCAAACATTATCATAATGATCAACAACAACATCCTCAATCACAAATTCTTTGGGAAGCGTCGAATTATCGGAATTATAAACTAACGTTTCCTCCTCATTATACAGAATAAGCCCTTGATTGAAAGCGCCTATCCACGCATTTCCCTTTGAGTCGAAAGCAATCGCTCTCACAACATATCCATCCAGAATTTTTTGTAACGACCCTAATTCAAAATTTCCAGTAATCCATTCAAATTCTTCTATTTCATTCGAATGATCCTCAGATGTTTTACTGCATGAACAAAAAGAAACCACGATATATAAAATGCAAACTACTTTTTTCATGATATTTTTATTTTTTAGTTTAATTACTCATTACCTCGTAATTCGTAATTTTTATTCGTAATCGACATTGAATTACATGTATTTATAATCAGGTCCATTACCGCCGTTGGGCACATTCCACGTGATGCCGTCGGCAGGTTCTTTGATGTCGCAGGTTTTACAATGCAGGCAGTTCTCGAAATGTATCCTCAACTCCCGATGTCCCGATTTGTCGGTATGAAGTTCATATACTTCGGCTGGACAATAATACTGACATGGCGCATCGTATTCATTAATATTTACTTTGCTGTACGTTTCAGGGTTATTAACTTGCACATGCGGCACCTGAGTTTCGTCATGGAGCGCGCCGGAGAAATACACATCGGTTACTTTATCGAATGTTAGCGTCTTATCAAATTCAAACTTCAAAGATTTCTCCCTGAACAACTTTTTCCTGAAATCTTTTAGCGTTTTGGTTGTTTGATTGTCAGGATGCGTTTTCAGTTTTCCGAAAAATCCTGCGCCACACGATATAAGTTGTGTTCCGAAGTTGATGGCTCCGATGAACATTCCGTTCATAAATCCCTGACGGAAATTGCGCACACGGCGCAGTTCCTTATAGATGGGACTTTTCTTTACTAATTCCCCGTATAGTTGCAGGGTTTGTTCCGAAAAGTCGTTTTTCTCCAAAGCGGTCAAAGCCGTTTCGGCGGCTAACATTCCTGAACGTATCGCGAGATGTATACCCTTGAGCGCAGGCATGGCCAGAAATCCGGCGCTGTCGCCAACAATCATCGCACCGTCTGTATACAGTTTCGGAAGCGAGTACCAGCCGCCTTCGGGCATCGTTTTGGCGCCGTACTCCAGCATTTTTCCTCCGTCCAGAATTTTTGCAACCACGGGGTGTGTTTTCCACATTTGAAATGCTTTGTGTATGTCAAACGTGGGGTCGGCGTAATCAAGGCCAAGCGCTAATCCCACTGCCACTTTATTGTCGTTCAGACCGTAAATGAACCCGCCGCCGAATACATTGTTCTGCATGGCTGGATAGCCCATTGTATGATAAACCACTCCCGGTTTTATTTTGCCTTCGGGTACGCTCCAGAGTTCTTTGCATCCCAGCGAATAAATCTGCGGATTTTTTCCTTTCTGCAAATCAAATTTATCAATCAACTTTTTGGTCAGACTGCCGCGCGGTCCTTCTGCAAGAATGGTCAGTTTTGCTTCTGCAAGGCTTCCGGGCTGAAAGTTTTCCAATTGTTCGCCATGATGGTCAATGCCGGTATCTATCGTTTTTGCGCCAACAACTTTTCCGGCTTTGTCATACAGCAGTTCGCTCATGGCAAATCCCGGATAGATTTCAACGCCTTTTTCGGTGGCTTTCGCGGCCAGATAACGGCAAATTTCGGCTAACGAAGCGGTATAATTACCCTTATTGCCCATGTAAGGCGGGGCGAGAGGCGATTTCAATTTCCCCGTTTTGCTGGTCAGATACAAGGTATCTTTGCTGACTTTCGCATTGAAAGGAATGTCGTTAAAATCTACATCCGGCAACAAATCTCTGAATACCTGGGGGCAAATCAGCGCTCCCGACAAAATATGGCTTCCGATAGCATTACCCTTTTCGATCAGCAGGATTCTACGTTCCAGCCCTTTCTGTTTCAATAAATCGGCAAGCCGTATGGCAGTAGCCAATCCCGACGCGCCGCCGCCGATAATCAAAATGTCTGTCGACA
>Ga0082212_10013106_pt1 | contig 10387 bp, 7 predicted proteins | sample TergutNt197P3_FD_71548 | JGI IMG/M metagenome (GOLD analysis project Ga0082212, IMG submission 71548) | Neocapritermes taracua P3 segment gut microbial communities from Petit-Saut dam, French Guiana - Nt197 P3 | ecosystem: Host-associated > Arthropoda: Insects > Digestive system > Gut ...
TCATTCATACGTGCAAGTTGTGAGTTGCTTTCAAAATTTGTATCTTTGACATCGTGAAACAGTCGTGGTTGGCACTGTTTGATAGGTTATTTAGTTGTGAGTTGCTTTCAAAATTTGTATCTTTGACATCGTGAAACAGTAATACGCCGCCGCTTACAACGAGCGAAAAGGTTGTGAGTTGCTTTCAAAATTTGTATCTTTGACATCGTGAAACAGTCAGTTCTCCGCACAGACGGAACCGCAATAAGTTGTGAGTTGCTTTCAAAATTTGTATCTTTGACATCGTGAAACAGTTTTTGACGAAATTGCCGGTGAGTATTTTTAGTTGTGAGTTGCTTTCAAAATTTGTATCTTTGACATCGTGAAACAGTTTGCTAACTATTTTTCGGAAAGTTGGAATAGTTGTGAGTTGCTTTCAAAATTTGTATCTTTGACATCGTGAAACAGTCCCCTCCGGTAGATGTCTCCGCTATCAGGGGTTGTGAGTTGCTTTCAAAATTTGTATCTTTGACATCGTGAAACAGTTCTCATTACCGAATAGATGTGATAAGCATTGTTGTGAGTTGCTTTCAAAATTTGTATCTTTGACATCGTGAAACAGTACTTTGTTCCACAAAGTCAGTGAAAAACTGGTTGTGAGTTGCTTTCAAAATTTGTATCTTTGACATCGTGAAACAGTAATCGGTTACAAACCAATTTAGCAGCCGAAGTTGTGAGTTGCTTTCAAAATTTGTATCTTTGACATCGTGAAACAGTCCGCAATTTTCCAAAGGAGGACGTTACGCAGTTGTGAGTTGCTTTCAAAATTTGTATCTTTGACATCGTGAAACAGTAAAGAATTTCAACGAAAAGCGCAGGAATTAGTTGTGAGTTGCTTTCAAAATTTGTATCTTTGACATCGTGAAACAGTACGATGTGCGTAAGATTTTATAAATCAACAACTTAAAGACTGTGTTAGGATTGAAAAAACAGACTGTTTCAGACAGCGAAACCTGCTTGCAAAGGCAGGTTTTGTTGTTCTGTCAAAATAGTTCTAATTGCTGGTATGGAGTGTCGATGTCTTTCTCTTTGCGGCAATAAAACAGTTCCATTGTGCCGAATTGTTTATCGGTGATACACAAAATCCCGACATAACCTTTTTCCGGTAAAAACGATTTTACACGTTTGATGTGGACTTCGGCATTTTCGCGAGAAGGACAATGTCGCAGATAAATTGAAAATTGAAACATCGTAAAACCGTCGTCTATCAACCTTTTACGGAATTGTGCGTGGGCTTTCCGTTCTTTTTTGGTTTCGGTTGGCAGGTCGAAAAGTACAAGTACCCACATAATTCGGTATTCTGAAAACCGTTCCACTTTGCTACATTTCGGGATAAGCAATTTTACGACTTTCGCCGCTAAAACACTTATACAACGAGGACGCGCTTAAACCTGCGGCAACCATCAACGGGCTGCGTTGTCCGTTGATTTTGACATCAAGAACGGGGATAGAAAGTAGTTTTGCTTTGATTTCTTTGGTTAATTCTATTGGTGGAGACGCATTGCAATGCATCTCTACATCAACCATTTCCACCACCAATTTATCCACATAAGGGCGATAGGGTTCCATGATGTCGTCTGCCAAACAATAGGCGTTATAGCGGTTGTGATGGTGAATGCCGAGTGTTGGCAAGAGTCCGCTTGCAACCAATGCGCGGGCTATTACGGCTCTTAAAATGGCGTAGCCGTAGTTTAGCAGGTTGTTTGGAGGTTCGCCTTCACGGTCGCGTTTGAAATTTTTGAAAAGATTTGCCCAATAGTAGGCTGCCATACGCGCTTCCATATTATCGGCGTCGCCGCTGCGAACTTCATCAACGGCTTTTAACATATTGCGTACTTCTGCATTGCGACATTCTTTCAAAACAGCAGCCTGATTTCCTATTTTTGCCTGAATCGTCTGTTGCCACAACTGCTTTTTCAGAGGCAAAGAGGCATTCAACTGCTCTCTAAAACGTTCATTTTGAGTGGTGTTTCCACAAAGCGGCAGCATAAGTCCTACCGGCATACGGTTGCTTCCGCAAGTGATTAAGGCACAGTTGTTTTCGAGTAACGCCTCTATCAATCCGTGTGTCAGGGTGATTTGTTTGTTGTCCAATACAACTACTCCGATGTCTTCTACCGGAATGGTTTTGACGGTCTCTGTTTTGAACGAGTCGGACAGCGTGTCATTTTTCTCCATCTCAGGTAACTTTATGGCTAACTGTTTGTTTTTCAGACTGAGATAGGCGGGATTTCCGAAGTAGAGGGTTTTCTTTATCATGGGGTTCTGTTTTTTTAATATTCTCCTACTGAAACAATTTGTCCGATATGATTAACGCGGACTTTGACAATGTCGTTGAATATTGGTAAACTTTTGATGCTTTTATATGAAATATCTTTTAACTCCTTAGCATCTTTTACAGTTGTTTCTAAATGATGTCTGAAAACATAATCTCTTACCGCAGAATTGCCATAGATTACTTTTGAGAATTTCTGCACCCTAAACAAATTCGGACTAATTTGACCATAATTATCCGGATTCATTAAATCAATTTCTTTGGGGTTAAAAATAACAACAACTTCTTCTGTTATCTCCCCTGTCTCCTCATTGATTTTCTCTCTTGTTTCATTTTTCGGAAAAACAAAATACTCGTTTTGTTTCATGCTAAATAGAAACTTACTTCCTTCAACTTTATTACCGTCTTTATCTTTGTATTCCTTATCTATTATCGGCACGTTTGCATTTTTTCGGGCAACCGCTTCGTAAAATGAAACAACATTTTCCTGTAATTCGTATTTTTTATTTCCATCTTCGTCTTCTTCGTGATTGCCGTTTTTGTCCAACACGGGAACATTAAAAACCGCCACATGGTGATTGTTGCTTGTACTTACAAAATCAACAGGTTGTTTATTGCCATCTTTGTCTAAAATGAGATTGTTGTCCTTGTCTCGTTTGTCGTGCAGGGCTTCGGCATTGCTAATACCCGAAATGGTTACACGTTTTATTGAAATGCCTTTTTTTTCGTTCAACCATATCGGGTTTTCATCCAAATTGGAAAATGCCTTTTTTGCATCGTCGTTAAATTCATTCAAACGTTTTTCTAATATGTGCCTGATTTTAGTATCAATGACCTTGTCTATTTTCAAATCGGGAGAAATTTCTTTGCGAATGGTGTAAACCGTTTCAAAGGTAACGGTCTTTACTTTTTCGGGAACTTGTTCTGTGTGTAATTCGTTCAAATAGACAGGGTTGTTTGCCAAACTGTTTTTCCCCATAAATGCCTTTTTCGGGTCGTTTCCATTTTCTTGTAAACGCTTCAACAATGCTTTTCTGTATGCGAGTTTGGAAACTGTTAAGATTTTGGGTTCATCGAATTTTGCATTTACGGTTTCTTCTTTTGTTACATACTGTTTTTGACTGCCATAAATTGTTTCGTTATGCAATTGTCCGCGTGGCGTTTGTTGTATTTTTTTAGATGTTCCGCCTTTTTTCTTTGTGGTGTTGATATTTTGCGTAACTACTTTGTTTTTCGCTTTTATGGAAATCAGGGTGTTTTCCAAATGTTTTTTTGCTTCTGCTCTAAATTCGTTTAAGGCAAACGGTGGATTGAATAGTAATTTGTTCCTGTCGTTCCGATGTAATTCGTTTTGTTCAATGCCATAGATACTTGAACTTTTATCACTTCGGGCATTCAAATTATTGAGATACTGAATAATGCTCCGTTTGGTAAATGCTACCGTCAGTGCATCCATTGCGTGGTGGCGATGGTCGTTGCGTTTTGTCCAATCTTTGATTTTGCGGATTTTATGTCCTTCTTCGTTAGTAAATTCCTCCGTCAAACCAAGACTTTTATATTTTTCCCAATTCAATTCTTTCATCACATCAACCAACTGCCAATCTTCACGCAAACGGTCTGTAATTGAACCTGTTGTGGAAACAACAAACTTTACAAGGTCGCTCAACATATCTTTGGCATATTTGGCAATGTATTGTGTATCACGAATATCACGGTCAATAAATCCGTCAGGAATATCCTTTTCCTGCATTTTTAGTTTATTGTATTTAGCACGCGAAATGACACCTTGCTTAAAAAGTGTTTCTATGTGATTTAAATAATTATCTAAACTGTTTTCATTACCTGTTTCCCCATATTTTTCTTTTATAAAATCGTATGCGGTCTGATTGCCTTTTTCAAGGTTTATACTTCTCAATTCCAACGTTTTATTTGAAAAAGAATCGTCAAACAGGCGCGATTGCGGAATAATATGTTCAATATCAAAATCGCCGCTAAAAACTGCTCCCGGAGAAATATAGGTATTGGAATACAACGTTTTATAGCCATTGTCCTTCAATTCTTCGTACAATTTGTAACGAATAATATCATTACGGCTCACATACGAAAGATTGAAAGGTGATTTTGTTAAAAGTTCTTTATATTGTTCGTGTAATTTTGTGGTTTTGCTAATTTCTGCTGTTAATTTCTCGCGTTCTTTGGCATTTTTCTTTAATTCACGTGCCAATTCAACGCGTATCTCATCAGGTTTTCCATAAGTATCAATAATTCCATTCACTACATTAATCATCTGATTAAGAATTTTCTCCACAACGGGATTACGCAAAGAATTTTTCGGAAGAATTTCTAATCTGTTTTTCAATATTTTATTTTCTATTTCCTCTTTGGTTAATGACGATTTTGAATGTCTGTAGCCTGCATATTCGCAAGCGACATCATACTTGTTACCTACTTTCAGATAGGGCAAGATTTTACGGATTGCCTTTGCCGAAAGACTGCCGTAATCATCCTGAAAAGTAACATTGGCTAAAATGGTTGCATACTCTTTTTCAAAACCGCAAAGTTCAGTTATCTTATTGATTAATTTTTCGTTACCCGTATTTGAATTGTCGCCCTCAAACGAATATAACAAATGCCAAAGTTGATACATCGGTTGTTTATCAAGTTCTTTGTCTGAGTTAAAATACAGAATATCAGATTTATAACCAAATGCACTAAAAATATCTTCAATAGATTTAATGATTTTTTCTGCAGGTTTTTTCTCTACATCAATCTCATGTCCGCTTTCTTCAATGATTTTTTTGTATGCTTCAAAGAGCGCCGCCTGCGTTAAATTGCCTTGAATGCTTTTGAAATTCAAATCCAACTCTTTGTCATTGTCAAAAAGCAATTTTAGAATATCAGATTTCTTAAGTTCCTTTTTTACAGCAAGTTCCGTTGCCAATAATTCTTTTTCTTCCTGATATAATTCCCGTCTTCCGCCATATTCGAGTGGGTCTTCTATTTCATTAAATAGTGTAGAGCCTTTTTGTTTTTTGCTTTTCTTTCCTTTACCAAAAACTTCTACATTATTCAGAATTTGCCAAATCTTATACTCCTGAAACAACGGCGATGAACGGGGAATAACGCGACTTCCAACCGTTTTTATTTTCTTTTTTTCGTCAATTTCCACTTCAATTTGTCGGCTTTCAAATTCACAAAAACTAATTAAACCTTTTTGACTTTTCAGGCGGCGTTGGTAAAAAATCACTATATCGCGGATTTCATTTTTCAACTCATCCGTTAATTCATTGTGAAATTTTGATTGCGTTTCCCAAATCGTATTAAATTCGTCTAAATAATCTTGACGATAAAACACCATATTTTTTAGACTTGCATTGGGATTTTCTGCTAAAACAGCCATTTGATACTCTCCAACGGTTTGTTTATTGAAAAACAATTCTTTACTCCGGTCGCTGATAGCGCCTAAATAACCACTCGAACTATTTATTTGAATATTAATCTGTTGCAAAACAATTACAATTTGTTCCAAATCCAATTTTTCGGTTAATCCTTTTGCTCGCCAAAGATAATTTTCAAGTTTCTGTTCGGCTGTATTACCTTCTCTTTTTATTCCAACTAATTCAAATCCTTTATCTTTGAATGTTTTGGCACATATCGCCCATACGGCATCCCGCTTTTTATTGCGAAGTTCTTCTTTCAACTCCATAGAAAGATAATAGGGATAAAATGTAAATTGTTTATCAAAAATTTTATCAAATTCGGATTGTAAATCAGAACGGTAAAAGTCGGGTAGCGTTTTTTTGCCATTTTTCAAAAGTTGCAGGCAAAATTGTCCGGGGGTAAGGTGTTCATGATACATCTTTTTGGCTATTTCCATTCCATCAATCAACTGCCCTTCGTCTTGACTTTTTGCCTTACGGCTGCTCTTGTACCCCCGTTTTTTATTTATCATCAACAGCACACGGGCAAATTGTCCCAACGTTATCTCTTCCGTTGCGGCTTTTGCCCTTAAACGACAAGTTTCAAAAGTTGTACGGTTGCCATTCTCGGATAAAATGGTTTCATCGGAAATAAAGTGGTGTTCTTTCAAAATCTCAATCAAATTTTCACGACGAAGTTTATATCGCTGTAAATTACGGCGCATACTGCGTTTAAGTGTTCTATCAGCATTGGTAGTAATGCTTTTCCCTTTTTCAAAATTCTGTTGCTCATCGACGGTTAAAGGGTTTACACGCACACCCAATTGAACAATCGAGGATTTTTCCTCATTATTTTCCGCTTCATTTACCAGCGCCCACCCAATACTGTTGGTGCCTAAATCCAATCCCAATACCCGTTTCATAGAAAAATTTTTAAAATTCAGGGATAAAGGTAACAAGATTTTGCCAATAAAGAAAAGTTGTGTACCTTTGCCACACAATTTTTGAAGCAAATCACAATAAGGATTATTCCGTTGTGAAAACATTTGGAGTGGGGGCAAATGCCCTCGCTCTTTTTTGAATATCAATGTTTCCCTTTATTGTGCTCTTGTTTGTTAAAAAACCTTACCTTTGCCCAAAACGTACACTATCATGGAAACAGTAGCAGGAATAAAGTACACCAAAGGCCCAAACGGCGGCAGGGGCTTTGTCCACATCAACTTAGATATTCATGGGGACAATGAGTTATTAGAGGACTTTTTGGATTTAGCTGATATAGAGAGCAGAAAAAACGAGCCGTGCTATCCAATGGAAGATGTTTTCAGGGCTGAGTATGAGCGTAGGGGACTGAAATACAATGTATAAAGTAGTTTTTAAGAAATCGGCCATAAAAGACCTTGAAAGGGTCGGAGCTATTTATATAGATTCCGTCACAGCTAACATTAAAAAACTATCCGATAACCCCCGTCCTTTTGGATATAAAAAGCTTTCAGTATGTGATAATTCGTACCGGATACACGGGTCGGGGTTTATCGGATTGTTTACTCAATCAAAGACGATATGCTTGTTGTTGAGGTTATAAAAATTGACCATCGGAGGGACGTGTACAGGTAGCCATCGACCTCCGCTTGAAAAAGATCGCATCCTGATTGTCAGAGACGGGATGAAATGTCCCTTTGCTCCACTTTTGTGAAAGCATTTGGGTCGCCTCTTGTCCAAAATCAGGAGGCTTTTTTCGTGGCATATGCAGCAATCCCCCAAAACTTACGTTATATTAGCAAACGATTATTTGAAATGCTCCGATCCAACCCTGCCATCCAACGAGAAGAATATGCCCGCTACAGTTGCCTGCTCTATCCGGCCTGTTTGCGGATATTGGCCGATGTACAGGAGGCAGAGGAGGCCATGCACGACGCGTTGCTGCACTACTTCTCTTTTTCAGGCTTTTTTGATTCGGAGGCGCAAAAGAGGAGTTGGCTCTTTAAAGTAGCCGCTTCCAAGTCTATTGACCGATTGAGAAAAAAACATACCGATCTCTTTGAGCATATGGTGGTAGAGGCTGTGGATGACCTGCAAACCCAAGACGACCGCTTGGATGCGTCAGATACAGAGGCTCAAGTCAGCCGGATTAAAGAGGCGATGGGGATGCTTGCTCCGGGTTACCGGACGGTATTGTCGCTCGTTTTATTTGAAGGTTACGATTTTGACGAGATTTCCAACCTGCTCTCGCTCCGGCCCGCTACCGTGCGTTCTCAATATGTACGGGGGCGCGACAGGCTCAGGGCGTTGTTGTCGGCGCAAGATACAGATAATACATGATTAATCCATACAGTTATGAACAATTTAGAAGATTTTATTGCCCAAAACAGGGCGCTTTTTGATCAGGAAGAGTTGCCGCAGGGAGGCGAAGTTCGATTTTTTTCCCGATTAGCCCAGGAGACGGCATCAAGAAGCAGAAAACTTTGGCGCGTTCGACTGCTGAGCACGGCCGCAGCCGCCGTGTTGGTATTGGCGGCCGGATGGGGCGTAAAGGAACTTGCTTTTAACCAAACGGCAGTGGAGGCGCGTATGCTTAAGCAATACAGGCAGCAGATAGAAGTACTCCGGCAACAGGTGAACGATTATGTAGCGGTACTGTCGCCTGCAGACGCAGAGCAGATCGTATATGCGGTGCAATTATGTACAGAAGAGTTGGATATATGCTCCGAATGGCTTCCCCGTGAGGTGGCTCCGGCCCAACGCCGCGAGGTACTCAAAGAGTATTACGCCCATCACGTAGCCGGTATGGAGCAGGTGGTATCCTTAGTTATGCAACATACAAACAATTAAATTTTATAGTTATGAAACGTATTCTTTCTATGGCGCTGATGTGCGCCCTTGCCGGCAACCTGTTTGCCCAAACATTGATCAAAGAAACGCGCGAAGTACCCGATTTTAGCGGTCTGGATGCTTCCGGAGTCTTTGTGATTGAACTTAAAAAAGGCCCGACTTCTTCTGTGGTCATTGAAGCCGAGTCTAAGTACATGGAGTATATTAAAACAGAAGTAAGGTCGGGTGTCCTAAGGATATACGGCAGATGGCCGGAGAGTATGAGGATCAACAATAACGCTAACCTCAAAGCCACCATTACCGTCAGCGAACTTAATTCTTTGGCGTTGTCGGGCGTTTGTTCGCTCACAACTACGGACCTTTTTACCCCTTCGCGCTTTCATCTCGACCTTTCCGGTGTTTCCAAGGTGAGCGGATTGCGGATAGAGGCCGACGAGGCCAATATGGATATCAGCGGCGCCAGCAAAATCAATCTTTCGGGATCGATCAAACAAGGCAAAATCGACTTGAGTGGGGCTTCTCACGCGGAGTGTAACCTTAGATTGGATCAGTTAAGCGTAGACGTATCCGGTACTTCAAAGTTGGAGTTGCAGGGTCAGGCCAATAAGGTAAAGATGGATATTTCCGGTGTAAGTTCCGTGACCGCCGCCTCATTTCCGATTAAAGAGTTGGATTTTTCTGCCAGCGGCGTGGGCAAAGCAGACGTGCAGGTTATTGATGTCCTATCTGTCAGGTTGTCGGGTACAAGCAGGCTTAACTACAAAGGAAAACCCCGAGTAGATGAACTCAAAGTCAGCTCGGGGTCTTCCGTAAATGGACAAAAAGGGCGTGATTAGCTCAGACTAAAAGCGGTAACTCAATCCCAGCGAGGGCAAAAAGGCGTGTACTTTGTAGTCTCCGCCAAATCCTCCCACAGACGAAACAGGACTTTCGGAAAAATATCCGGTGGTTTTGGCCCCGTGGGAGTAGGTAAGGGCAAAGTCTAAGGAGAAGCCGGTAAAGGCGCGCCAACTGTACCCGCAGGTAAAGGCCATTTTGTTGGATCCGGGCGTTTCGGGACTGTAGCACCAATCTTTATTTACCGGAGTGGTGTCGTAGTAGAAGCCCAGGCGAACATCAAATTTGGGGTAGGCTGTCCACTGTCCGCCAATGCGGTAAATCATGGTGTTGGAGTAATTTTTGGGCACTACGCTTTTAGCGCTCCCTACCTTTTCGTCGTATTGAATCACCAACTCCTCAAACACACCCCAGCCTACCCGTTGTACTTCGGCGGTAAGCAAAAAGGTTTCGCAAGGTTGATACGATACGCCAACGTTGATGTTGGAGGGGATGGGCATGGAGGCAGAAAAAGTGCCCAAGTTTAAGGGAGGAACTTGGCCGCCAATGATCTCCTTTATTTGTGCGTTGGCAAAGTTAATATCGGTATGGCCTTCGTCTACCTTTAAATCGACTTTGGAACGATAACTGACTCCTATACTGAATGTAGGGACAGGGTTAATGAGCAAGCCCACATTAAAGCCATAGTTTATCTTGGCGTCTCCATAGAGTTTAGCCGATACGGGAATCTCATCGGTGAGTCCGGGAATTGGGCCCATGAGCGCTTTGGAGTTACTAAAGTTGCCCCACATGATCATGGCGCCGACTCCGATGCTTACCTTGTCGTCAAGGAATTTAAAAGAAAGGGTGGGTTGAGCCGAAAAGGCTTGAAGCGACGAGTTTTGTACAATGGTGGCCCCCTTCCAGTTGTCGGGCCAATGGATCGAATTACCGGCAGGATTATTCAGCGATACCCCTGCCGCTAAGTTTTGGGTGATCCTGAATCCGG
>Ga0082212_10013107_pt1 | contig 10387 bp, 7 predicted proteins | sample TergutNt197P3_FD_71548 | JGI IMG/M metagenome (GOLD analysis project Ga0082212, IMG submission 71548) | Neocapritermes taracua P3 segment gut microbial communities from Petit-Saut dam, French Guiana - Nt197 P3 | ecosystem: Host-associated > Arthropoda: Insects > Digestive system > Gut ...
ACGAGGCGTTTACGTAATGAAAATGATAAATCCACGTCGTTTCCTTGTAAAGCGTCCACGAGTGGTTGAGGGAAAGAATGATTGTGATGATATTTCCAAGCACAAAAAACTGTAAAATTCTGATAATGTGTTTGTTAGACCAATAATCTGTCTGCATGGTGAAAATCACAAAAGGGAGCAGCAAAAAAGGCAGTTTTAACAGCAAATCCTGCCATCCGAATGCGAGATTGGTCGTGTACAGCATGCCCGCTAAATACAGCATATACAGCCCCGCGCAAAGAATAAATGGGAATACTAATCCATTGGTTTTCAGCAGGTTAAACTTGTTTGAAAATTTTCCATGTATGAGCCACATCAGCAACCATAACGCTATAATTGTGGGAGTTAAGTTAAAATACGGAAATTTTGGCGTAGAAAAAGGCAACGCAAAAGCAAATAAACAGACAATTGCGGTTTGGATGTGGGAATAGAGTTTGTCGGACATGGTGGTGTGTTAGTTTTTGATTATTTCTCAAAATACTCCTCCAACAACCTCGCCACATACTTCCCAAATACATCAAATTCAATATTTATCACCGTGCCTTCTTTAAAGTTGTGAAAATTAGTAACTTGCTGCGTATAAGGGATAATGGCAACCGAAAACATGCCCTCTTGCGAATCCACCACCGTAAGACTCACCCCATTGACGGAAATCGAACCTTTGGGAACGGTAATGTTATTTTTCTGCGGCTCGTATTGAAAATAATACCGCCAACTGCCGTTTTCGTCCACAATTTTAGTGCAAACGGCAGTCTGGTCCACATGTCCTTGCACGATATGTCCGTCAAAACGTCCGTCCATTTTCATGCTGCGTTCCAAATTGACCTCGTAACCCACATGCCAACTCGACAAATTGGTTTTTTGCAGTGTTTCCAACATGGCGGTAACCACGTATTGTTGCTTTTCATGGTCAATTTTGATAATCGTAAGACAACAACCATCGTGCGACATGCTTTGGTCAACCTTCAACTCATCGGCAAAATCCACCGCTATCACAAAGTGAACATTGGTATTTTCCTTGATAATCTCTACAATCTTTCCCGTTTTTTCTACTATTCCTGTAAACATAAAATTCGTTATTCGTATAAATTTACTTAAAATATGCAAACGGGAAAAGTTTTTATTTATTATGTTTAATGGGAATTTTCAGAAGAGGAAAAACAGCGTTTCACATTTTTTGTGAAACGCTCCCTCCTACTCTACCTCACCACCACAATCCCACTGGGCAAAAACCCCACGCTCAAACTAAATCGCTTTTTCCCATTTGAGGCGAAACAATGCACATCGCCGCTGGATATGTAATCGCGGGCATCGCCGATATACACATCGCCGTTGCTTTTATCAACGGAAATACTGTAAGGTGCTTGTATCGTAACGGTTTCGGTAAAGAAATTCTCCTTTACAACCTGCTTTGTTGCCACATTAAACTCTTTCACCACACAAGCAGACGCAACCCAGTCAAACTGACACAGATACGCCGAACTTCCGCTAATGGTGAAAACGTCAGGAGAAAAATCAAAAGTATGGGTTACGGCATCGTTTTGTGAACTAATACACTTAAAATCAGGGGGAACGTCATTGTAATTGCCCCGCACAATCAAAAAGACATTGCCGTAATCATCCGCCTGAATGAACCCGGGATTGACCCCTACGGCGATTTTCTTTACTTCGGCAAACGAGTTTAAGTCAATCACAGAAACCGTTGTGTCGTAATTGCCTGATGCCCAATCCATTCCGCCTGAGTTGCTTACGTACAATTTACCGTTGCTTACGCACAAATCTTCGGGATTTCTGCCCACTTTTACGGTCTTTTCCACGGAAAATGTAGCCGTATCAATCTGTACCACCGAGCCATCGTAACAACAAACGTATGCTTTGCTTTTCCAAAAAGCGATACGCCGCGGCGATTTGCCCGAAAGCGAAATTTGCCTCACCGACTCGCCCGTTTGCACGTTCATCACTTCCACTGTGTTTGAGCCGTTTACGACACAATACAGCCGTCCGCCGTAGGCTTTCAAATCGTTGCCGATATCGCCCAGCCCGCGTTTGTTTTTCGCTCGGAAACAGTCGTTTTGCAAATCCCCCGTTTGGGAATTGTAACAACTCAACGAGGCATTATTCATGCCCATCCCGCCTTGATTGAGGATATACACATCGCCCAACACATTCTCTTCTTTGGGTTTCTCTTTGCAACCGCCAAAAACGATTAACCCGCTCAGGCAAACCCATGCTGCTTTCAATTTTAGATTACTCATAACTTCTTCTTTTTTATTATTTAAAATTTATTTATTGTTAATTTTAGTTAGCATTATATGATAAACCGATACAAATACGTAATACGTCATTGCGAGCGGAGCGAAGCAATCCAGAGACCTCACCCCCCGCCCTCTCCAAAAGAGAGGGGGCTTTTCTGGATTGCTTCAGGCTATCTCCCTCGCAATGACGAACTACTACTTTTTCACCTATCATTCTTTTTCTACTTTATGAATTTTTAACTATTTTCACCTGCACCCGAAAACTCCGCCCCTGCATCGGAAAATTCCGTATCACTTCGTAATTTTTATTTGCCAAATTCAGCACTTCCGCCCCGACATACAGGCGTATTTTTTTTAGATTAAAACTCCGACTGAGCAAAATACTTTGTTCCGCATAGCCCGACAATTCGTTGGCAGCACTGTTTTCGCCCAACATATAGCGTTTCCCCACCAGCGAAAGGCAGTAAGAAAAATCAACCCAATGCGTTCTGAATGCCAATTGCCCGCTGCCCGCATGTTTGGGCGTATAGGGAATTTGATGCCGATAGGATTTGCTCTTCGCATCGGTCTTATCCACCGCGTTTTGCAAGGAATAACTGCCCATCACGTCCAAATTCACCTTGCGATGGAGGGAAAAACTGCTTTTGAGCGTAATATCCGCCCCCGTAACCGCCACTTTGCCGTAATTGACTATTGCCCAGACAAATAAATTCTGTGTGGGAATGGCAATGATTTTGTCTTCTATTTTGTTGTAATACAGGTTGGTATGCAAAGACAAATAAGGCAAATGCTTGTTTACATATTTATTCCACAAAGCCGAAAAAGCATATTGGCGAACTTTTTCAGGTGCTAACTTTCGATGATTCAATGAATTATAATACAATTCGTTAAAAGTGGGCAAACGAAATGTGTTTTGATACAACAAACTGAATTGCAGGGTTTTCATTGGATAAAACTCCATCGAAACGGTAGGCGAAAAACGATTGAAATTTTGTGTGCTATCGCTTGTTTGCTTTTTATCCAAAATATAACTATGTAATAATGAAGACTTTATGTTAAACCATTTCCGCGTATAACTGCCTGCAAAATTGGTCAAAACGTTGTAACGAGTCGGAAAAGGAAAGGCGTAGGTATTGGCATTCATTGTCTCTATAAAAACATCGTTTGCAAGGGTAAACAAAAGACTGTCAAGCAGTTTGTAGGCGAAAGCATTCGATAAATAATATTCCTGCTGCACGTAGCGATTGTCCAACAAATGCTTTTCATTCAAAAATTCAGGGTCTAAATAGTGGCTGAAGGCATAATTGGCTTTGAGGCTCAATTGATACCGCCATTTTGTGGCGACTTGCAGAGCATAATTGCCTTGTACAAAGGCATTTTCATCCCACAATCGCTTGGCAGAATGGACATTGTAGAAAATAACCGCCCCAGGCAAACCGCGATGGCTATGGTAATAATACCCTTTTATCCGCAATTGATTGTGTTTGTTGATGTTATAAAACAAATCGCCCTCCGCCCGAAACTGCATTACATCGGAGTTTTGCCGCCGTTCCTTGGAGGTGCTGTCCGAAATACCGCCATAATATAATGTATAAGGATAATTTCCTTTTGCGTACAAAAAATCCGCTTGCAAAGCCGTAACAAAACGCTTGCCCAACTTGTTTTCAACCCGAACAAATGGTTGAATATAAGCAAACGAACCGCCTGTTAATGATGCTTTTACATTGCATTTGTTTTCCTTGTAAAAAACTGGTTTTTGACTTGTCATTTCCAATAAGTTGGCAGATGCAAATAGGCGTGCAGGCTTAAAAATATCGTCCTGCGAACCCAATCCTACTAACAAGGAAACAAAAGAGATATTGTCCAGCGAAAACTTGCCCAAATCCACCTGACCATTCTGAAAATCAGCGATATGTACGCCGTCATAACTTATCGCTGTATGATTTGCCCCCAGTCCCCGCACCGAAACCGTCTTCAAGCCACCCACACCGCCGTAATCCTTGATGCTTATACCCGAAAAGTTTTTCAACACCTCTGAAACCTGCATCGCTTGACTTGTAATCGATTCTAAATCAAGTACTTGCTTGGAAGGCAGGGTGGACATTTCAGACTTCCCTTTCACCATTACTTCTTCCAACAGCATGGTTTTCAATGTGTCTTGGGCATGAAGAAAGTTTATATTGCCCCAAACAAAAAGCAACATAACCCATAAGCACCTCATTGACAATCTGCAACTCGCAACTCGCAACTTGTAACTCGTAACTTGTAACTCGTAACTTGTAACTCGTAACTTGTAACTCGTAACTTGTAACTCGTAACTCGTAACTCGTAACTCGTAACTCGTAACTTGTAACTCGTAACTAAACTTTAGGCGGCACTCCCGGCAAGGCAATTTCTTCCTTCATACCCGGAACAGGCCCGAATTCGTGTATTTCCGGTCCTAATTTTAGCGATGAGGTCAAGATGTCGTTATAAGTTACAAACTTACCGGTATAGGCAGCTTCACGTCCCATAATGCCCAATATGGTAGAAAGTACTTGCTTCTCCACGTCGTTGATTGGTTTCCCTGTACGGATGGCGGTGACCAAACGTACATGCTCTAACACGTAAGCATTAGACAATCCATCGTTTCCGGTGGATTCATATTTCCACGATGTAGTACCGTCTAAATTAAATATTTCACCGGTTCCGCCTTTGCAGTTAGCCCAACCTTTTGTCCCATAGAGCATAACTTCAGTTTGATTGTCGCATCCGTTTATTTGTCGTGAAGTGCAATGTGCACGAAATCCGTCTTCGTATTCATATTGTACACTAAAAAAATCATAAACATCGCCTGTTAAGCGGCGAGCGCGGCCGCCTGTTGCTTTGGCTAAGGTTGGAGGAACGTCGCCATGTAACCACGACATTAGGTCTATTTCGTGGATGAACTGCTCACAAAGTAAGTCGCCCGATACCCATGCGAAATTTATCCAGTTACGCATCATATATTCCATATCGTTCCATCCTTTTTCGCGCAGCCTGTGCCATCCGGTTCCACCAAAGCGTGTTACGTGTGCCGATGTGAGTTGCCCGATAGCGCCTCCGACAATGCGTTTGTATGTTTCAATGCTGCCTCTTGACGAGCGCCATACGGTACCACTAATTACTGATAGATTTTTTTGGGCAGCCTGTTTTCCGGATATCAGCATTTGCCTTGCACCCACAGGATCGACAGCGACCGGCTTTTCGATGAAGCAGTCTTTTCCTGCTTTGATAGCATAGTCGAAATGTATGGGACGGAATACCGGCGGTGTACATAACAGCACCACATCTACTCCCGAATCAATCACTTTTTGGTAAGCGTCGAATCCGATAAAACAGTTATCGTCGGGAATATTCTGTCCTTTTTCTTGCAGAATTTTACGCGATGCTTCTAATTTGTCTTTGAATATGTCGCCCATTGCCGTAATTTGTAAGCCATTACCTGCATTCAGAAAATCAACAGCTGCACCTGTTCCACGATCTCCGCAACCGATCAAACCGGCTTTCAAAGGTTTGCCGTCGGGGGCTTTATCCGGAATCTCAGGCACTATTACTTCTCTCAATTTTTCGTCTTTTTTAACGGAGTTAGAGCAACCTCCCAATAGTACGGGTACAGTAATTGTTCCAAGTACACCCAACGCTGATGCCTTGAAAAAATCTCGACGATTTGAATTATTTTTTTTCATCTGTATATAAATTTTATAAAGGTCAGATGGAATCCGCAGCATATTTATGCTCTTTGGTGCAATTTCTGCATACGGATTTCATGATACCATAAGTATTATGTTAGAATTATTTTTCCGGTTGATGCATCATCATGTCTTCAATGATGCGGGTGATTTCATCCTTTGGCATTTTCCAAACCAAACGTTCGTGAACTCCGTTCGAATCATCTATCCATGTGTTACTACCATTGGGAGCTACTGTCATACGTCCTTTAACAGTGTCGAAATAATCACGGTAACCGCGTACTCCGACCAAAACAGCCGTTTGATCCCAACTTGAACGTCCGTTTACATCAAGCATCAGACCCATTGAAAATACATCATGTACAGGGCTATCCGTAAAACTGGCTGCAATCAATCGTTTTCCGGTCAGAATGGTTTCGCCTATTTCAAACCCGCTTAAAGTAATGGGAGTAGGCCATTGCTCAAACACGATGACAGATGCGGAAGGATCTGTGCAAACGTTAAATTCCCATCCTTCGGGAAATTTTCCTGCCATGGAAATCAAACGTTTCACTTTTTTCTTCACCAATGACATACCGTCTAATTCACTATATTCATCCGCCTGTGTTTGCAATAATGCTGCTAAGTTGGTGAGGAAACCGACCGTGATAATATGAACACTGTTATCAGGCTGACTACTCAGAATTTGTCGATATACTGATACGGCATCCGGAGCATCTTCCGCTCGTTTTGTGTTGTGCGTATATCTACTCGGCAAAATCTCAGGCCAGTAATCTTTCCCTGAAAAACGTGCGGAATCTGTGATATAGATCCCATTCAACGGAGCTCCCAAAGGAATATCCGGCCGTCCGAAATAACGGTTAATTATTTCAATACAAGGCACAGATTGCGTATATCTGTTAGATGACAGTGTGGCTAAAATTTTCACCTCTCCACTGTCGGCCATAGCATGTAGCATCGTTAATGCTCCTACGTCATCGTAATCCGGTCCCATATCTGTGTCGAAGATGACTGATACAGCAACCGGTTCTGTCTGAGCCTGTCGGCAAGCCGTATAAAACAAGCACAGCAAACAAATTAAAATCCAAAATAGTTTATTCACTTTCACGTATTATTTTTTTAGGTTAGTTACAGGCATCAAAGGTAAGTTTTTTTCATTAAAATTCATAATTGATATTTTATTATTTTGTATTTTTGCGAATTATAAATAACAAATTATCATTTTTTAACGCTTTGCTCTCAACTTTTAACTTAAAATTGGATAAAACAAAAACAATCAGCGATCCACAATTAGGAGAAATTGTATTTCGCAAAAATGAAAAAGCGAAGAAATATATCATTCGCATAAAAAATGGGCAGGTAAAAGTGACTGTTCCGCTATATGGCAGTTACAGCAGAGCAAAAGAATTTCTTTTCGAAAATAAGCAAAAACTCTTATCAAAAATACAACAGCAAACAACTCAGCCTTCACCGGATATTAACGAAGAAGAATTAAGAAAAAAAGCGCAATCAGTCCTTCCGTTTCGATTAGCGGCATTGGCAAAAATGTATGGTTTTAAATATACAGATGTAAAAATAAGAAAGAGCAAGACCCGCTGGGGATCCTGCTCTTCAAAAGGAGTTATTAATCTATCGATTTATTTGATGTTGCTACCTGATCATTTGATAGAATACGTGTTGTTGCATGAACTTTGCCATACCGTACAGATGAATCACAGTTCCGCTTTTTGGGAATTATTGAATAAATGTACACAAAATAGAGCCAGTGAACTGCGGAAAGAAATAAGGAAATACCGCAGATTCTAATCGCCTTGTGGGTAAAAACAACTATTTCGTGGACACCGAATACCATTTTGTGGAAAACCGGCGTTTTCGTTTGTATATTCCGAAGCTAACATCGTATCTTTGTAATTAAAAATTTAGAATTAAGAGTTATGAATTATAAAATTAAACAACTTCATTTTCATTTTTCATTTTTCAATTTTCAATTGATTTTGCTCTTGCTCCTCTGTGGAAACTCTGCTATGGCGCAGGAAGATTTGGTGAAATCGGAATACAGCTATAGACGATATACGGTTCACGATGGTCTGCCAAGCAATTCTTGCTCAGATATTTATCAGGATTCACGTGGTTTTATATGGATTGCTTCCAGCTATGGTTTGTCGCGCTTCGACGGCTTCGATTTCAAGACGTTCTTAAACGAAAAATATGCTAATTTGTTCTTTATCAAAGAAAATCGAAAAGGAGAAATTGAAGCGTTAACAAATAACATTCGTTATACGGTAGATAAACAGGAAGATACTGTTCGCACAACAATTTTATCCGATGTATTTTACATTACAAAAAATTCTCATTTTTTACCTTCGGGATATGGCGTTTTTTATTCATCCGGTGGGAAAAACAGTGAACAGCATTTTTTCAAAATAACCGAAACCGGTATTGAAAAATTTATTGAAAGCGAGTATATTGGTGATTTTTACGTAGATACATACTACAATTTTTATTATGACGAACAATTGGAACAACTGTATATTCCCTATGAAGAAGGTATAAAAATGATTGATAAAAATGGATTATTGGCATTTTACGAAGGAATCGTAGCATACAGTTTTGTAAAATATAATGGCGATTTATGGATTACATCTCCCTCCGGACTGTATAAACTTGAAAAAGGAAATTTCCGTCAAATGGTGTCAATGGAGTTGAAAACAACGGGCTTAGCTCGTGTCGCTCCTGATAATTCATTAATATTTAGCGATATTGAAACCATATATCGCCTGAAGGAGGGTAGGGTGGAAAAAATATTTTCTGCACCGGGAATTGGCAATTATATTATAGATAATGAAGGTAATTTGTGGGTATCAACCGCTAATGGATTATACAATCTTTTCAATCTTCAATTCAAAAATTATGTACTAAAAGATAAAAACGATATTTTCGGCTCTGTGATATATTATCCTGAAAATAAAACAATTATTGCAGGTACTGAAAAAGGGAATTTGTTTGAAGTTTCGGAAGAAAAGATTAAAAAAATAAATTTTCCCTCAAAATATTCATCCAATCCTGTTTCGTTTTTAAGTTTTGTCGGTGTAAATCAAAATGCCCTGTCAGATGGAGCGGTTTATATTCCTGCAGGCGCTGATATTTTGAGAATTAAAGGGAAAAAAGCAAATTGGGTGGGGATTACAGCAGAAGCTGACTATGAAATATTCAATGTCTTGGTAAAACCCGATGGCAATCTGTTGGCAGGCACTCAAAATTCAATCTCGGAAGTTACTGCAACCGGAAAACAAGTGAGAATATACAAACCCATATCGTTTTTCAAACAGGCAATGTTTTCCAATCTTTGCTTTGATAAACAAAGTAGAATACTCTACGGCGGTTATTATGGCTTGGGAATGTTGGGCAAGGATAGTGTCGAAAATACGCTTTTTTCGCCGGAGTATATGTTTTGCTGTGTCATTCGCAACGACAACGATGGCTGTTCGTGGTTTACATCTGAGAATCGTCTTTATAAGATTGAAAATGAAACTGCTACACTACAAAAAACATTTGATGAAATCATTCAAAATTTATATTTTACCAAGAATAACCGCATCGTGGTCGTTACGACAGGAAAAATACATATTTTTGATAAAGAATTAAAAAACAGTGTTTTTTATAATCATGAGAATGGATTTACAGGCGAAAAGGCTTCAAAAACCCCCATTGCCGAAGACGACAATGGAAATGTTTATCTGCCCTGTGATGCAGCCATGGTATGGTTCAATCCCGAAGAATTGTTGAAAAAACAGCCTACGCCACGTTTACTATTGCTGTCATTCAAGGTTTCACAAGACAATATAAATTGGCAGTCGCAAAATATGGATTCGCTAAATTTCAATTATAAACAGAAACATGTCAGCATAAATTATATCGGCTTATCTTATTCATCTGCGCAAAACGTCCGCTATCATTACCGCCTCAAAGGTTTTCAGGACGATTGGAGCGAACCAACCAAAAACCGCGAAATCACTTTCAACAACTTGCCGCCGGGCAATTATGTGTTTGAAATTTATGCCGATGCGGGAACAGACGAATCGCGCAGCGAAATACAATCGCTTGCTTTTTCCATCAAGCCCGCTTTCTGGCAAACAGCATGGTTTCTCGTAGCCTGCATTGCTTCCCTGATGCTTGCAAGTGCGGGAATTGCCCTCTACATTCAACGCAAGAAAAACAAAGCGCTGTTGGAAAAACTGCGTGCTGAAAAAGAACTCAACGAACTGCGTATCAGCAGTATTCGTCTGAAAGCCATACCGCATTTCAATGCCAATGTGCTTGCTGCTATTGAATATTACATCGCCAATCGCACAAAGGAAGAAGCCATGCGGATATTGGGGATTT
>Ga0082212_10013108_pt1 | contig 10387 bp, 7 predicted proteins | sample TergutNt197P3_FD_71548 | JGI IMG/M metagenome (GOLD analysis project Ga0082212, IMG submission 71548) | Neocapritermes taracua P3 segment gut microbial communities from Petit-Saut dam, French Guiana - Nt197 P3 | ecosystem: Host-associated > Arthropoda: Insects > Digestive system > Gut ...
ATGGTCCAGCAAATCTTCAGGCGTCAGGCTGAATTCAGACAATGGTTTTTCCGGAATATAACATCGCCCCTGCCGCAGATCTTCCGGCAGGTCGCGTAAGATATTTACAAGCTGGAGACCTTTGCCGAAGCGGACAGCATCTGCCATAAGCTGATTTTCATCCATTAAAGAACGCGGAAACACATGCGCCAGGCAAAGTTTCGTCCAGAATTCTCCGACGCAGCCGGCTACCTCATATGTATATGCGTCAAGTTCCTCTTCCCTGGTAAGCGCGTTCAGCCGTCCTGAATCCGTGTTAAAACGCTGAATATCTTTTTGCTGCCCATTTATTATCGTTTCCAGCACCGCCTGAATTTTTTCCCGATCAGTCTCTGATAATTCGCGTAGGGCGGAAAGAAGGATTTCAAAATTTTCCAGCAGCGTTAGTTCCGGATCATTTTTCGCAGGAAATCCGGCGCGTTCAATCTGAAAAAAAGCAGTGAGGTCAGGAGCTGAAGTTTTTTGCCGCGCGCAGGAATCCTGAATGCTTCGGCGCATCCCGGACAAAACCTCCTGTCTTTTATCGGCGGCGACGGCTTCCGTGTCGGCTACGGTATCGGTGGCTCGCGCAAGCAGGTACGCGAGACTCAGCTGCGGCCTGATAGCGCGCGGCAGAACGCGCAGCGTCAGATAAAAAGATCGTGACACGCTCTTTAGCAAATCATCAGTGTTGATCGTCCCTGTTTCCAGTCTGTTTTTCATTACGAAGGATTGAACCACATTCCGCGATAAGTATTCAATAATGATGATATATTTTGAATATGAAGCGTATGTCGCCAAAAATTATTCATCGCGCCCGGTTTGTACTGACACGGCCGGAGATTCTTATGGAAAACGCCGCCGTGGCGGTTTCGGAAGACGGGCGCGTTCAGGACGCTTATTCCATGTCGGGAAAGCGCATGGAACCCGGAACGGAAGTTGTGGACTGGGGCGACGCGATTATCATGCCTGGGCTTGTCAACGCCCACACGCATCTGGAGCTTACCGCGCTCCACAGGCGGTTGACGGATTTTTCTTCTTTTACAGATTGGGCGTTGCGGCTTATCAATGAACGACGGACATGGACGCCTGAAGATTATTGCCGTTCTTCGGAAGAAGGCGCCCGTCTCGCGTTGATGTCAGGAACGACGCTGGCCGGAGATATCGCTTCCGGTAACGGCTGGGATGTTTTGTCAGGCGATTATCCGCGCCGCGTTGTTTTTGAGGAAACGCTGGGACTGGATCCCGCTCTCGCGGAACCGGCGATGGCAAAGATTCTTGCTCTTTTTGATCAGGCAGATTGCAGAAATGCACGGCCGCTGCAGGTTCACTCGGTTTCGCCTCACGCGCCATATTCCACATCCGGAGAGCTATATCGCCACGCCGTTGCTCTGGCGAAGAGCCGTAAAACGCCGTGGACTACGCATGCCGCCGAAACTCCTGAAGAATTGCGTTTTTTTGAAAAAGGCGATGGGGCATTCCGCGAATTTCTTACACGTCTCGGCGCGCTGCCTGAAAACTGGCGCGCGCCCGGCGTTCATCCCGTCGCGTGGCTGGACGCGCTTGATATCCTTGGAACGTCATGCCTGCTCGCGCATTGCAATTACCTGGACGACGACGCCATCGCCCGCATTGCCCGGTCAAAAAGCAGTGTTGTTTACTGCCCTCGCAGCCACGCCTTTTTCGGCCATGAAAAACATCCGGTCAGACAACTGTTAGATGCCGGTGTTCCTGTCGCGCTGGGAACGGATTCGCTCGCAAGCAACGATTCACTGAGCATGATTGACGAAATGCGATACCTCTATGCCCGGCGCAAGGATCTATCGCCGGAGGAAATATTGCGGGCGGCGACAATTAACGGTGCGACTGCGCTTGGTTTTTCGGACCGGCTTGGATGTCTCACACCGGGTTTTTTCGCGGACTTCGCCGTTCTGGATCTGCCGCCCGATATAAAATCAGGCATGCTGGCGAATCAGATTCTTGAAGGCGCGGGGGACTGGCTCGCCACCGTAATAAACGGCCGGATTGTATAAGCGGTTCGCGCACCCTAAAAACTCGGGTGCGCGACATAAAAGTTCCAGACACGGGAGCGCAGGCGTCCTCGCCGGTCGTGTAATAAATAAAATGCGGCGCAATAAATCGCGCCGCTACATTTGAAACGCGCTATTGGCGCGCGTTTATTATTTACACGACCGGCGAGGACGCCGGCGCTCCCATGGCTTCCATGTCTGGAACTTTTATGCCGCGCACCATAAAAACTCTATGAAATATCAGTGATAACTTATGTTATGTTATTTATTTGTAGCTAATGTTTTTCGTGGAGCGGGAATTGACCAGAATATATACGCGAACCGGAGACGACGGAACCACTGGTCTTGTGGGCGGCAGCCGCTCGTCCAAAGATTCGCCGGTCATTGAAACCGGCGGAGACATTGACGAACTCAGCGCGCTTATCGGCGTCGCCCGGTCGCTGCCGCTTCCGAACGGGATTGACGCGATTTTACAGGCGATTCAGGAAAGGCTTCTTTTTATCGGCATCGCGGTTGCAACCCCGGCAGGTGTAAATGCGCGGGTTCCTGAAATTAGCGAAGAAGATATTCTGAAACTGGAAAAAGAAATCGACGCGTTGCAAACTCAACTGCCTCCGCTCGATCGGTTTATTTTTCCAGGAGGCTCGCCGGCTGGGGCGCAATTGCATCTTGCGCGCGCGGTCGCCCGCCGCGTTGAACGCAGGTGCATCGCCCTTGGCAGAACATGCGCGGTCGCTCCGGAATTAATCAGTTGGCTTAACCGGCTTTCCGATCTGTTATTTATTCTGGCGCGCTTTGTAAATAATAAACAGTCCGCAACTGAAAACAGTCCGGATGCTGTTACATACTTTAGGGAAACATAGGATTATATGCAGATCGAAACACTGAAAATATTTTGCGATCTTGTGGAAAGCCGGAGCTTTTCCCGCGCCGCTGTACGTAATTCAATTACGCAGTCCGCGGTCAGCCAGCAGGTCAAAAATCTTGAAACACGCTTTAAAACCCAGTTGCTGCGTCGTGACGGCAAGTCTGTTTCGCCCACGCCGGCGGGGAGGCTGTTTTATGAACGTTCCCGGACGATACTGGAAAGTTTCGAGCAGATGCAGCACGAAATAAAAACCATAGGCGAAGATATGGTCGGCAGCGTACGCGTGGCGACTATTTACAGCGTGGGGCTGTATGAGATTTCACTGGTGGTCAGGAGTTTTCTGAAGCAATACCCAAAGGTCAATCTTCGCGTGGAATACAGCAAAGGCCCGCGCGTTTATGAAGACTGCCTGCAGGGTGTTATTGACCTTGGCATCGTAACATACCCTGAAACACGCAAAGGACTCCGCGTTATTCCGCTTCCCGCCGACCAGCTTATTCTTATCTGCGCTCCCGACCACCCTCTTGCAAAACGGCGTCAAATCGACATAAGCCGTTTGAACGGCGAAAATTATATCGCGTTTGAAAAAGGGCTGGCCAGCCAGCGGGCGCTGGATCAAATCTTCCGTGAATGCGATATTGAAGTGCGTACCGTCATGGAATTCGACAACATTGAAACGATAAAGCGCAGCGTTGAAATCGGCGCGGGTGTTTCCATCGTCCCGCTGCTCAGCGTTCAGAAAGAGGTGCAGAACGGTCTTTTGGCGCAGGTCGGCTTCATTGACAAGAGTTTTTATCGGCCGCTGGGAATTATTGTACGCACAAAAACCCCTGTGAGTCCTGCCGCGCGCAAATTCATCGAATTGATGCAAAATCCACAGTAAGACTTCATAATAACAACAGTTGACGCGCCCATTTCGATTGAAACTCCGTTCGATGGACGTGATAAATTCCATCCTGTCCATATGTCGCGGACAATTAATTTATAATTTTGTCTGAAGATTCTGCCGATTCTTTACTGTGAGTTTAATAATTAAAAAAAAGGGGGAGGCATGAGAAACGTATTTTTAAGTTGCATCATTCTTTTAATAGCCGCAAGTGGATTGCCTGCGCAAGATGAGGCAGACAGCGATTATGTAATAAGAGAGGAAGATATTCTATCCATCGATGTTAGAAATGAACCTGAATATACCGTAAGTAATCGTCCGGTCCGAATGGATGGCAGGATCACTTTGCCGATGCTCGGTGAAATTCATGTAGGCGGGAAAACCACAAAGCAGTTGGAGACCGAGATTACCGAAAGGCTAAAATTCCTTGTGAGGGATCCAATCGTTCAGGTCTTTGTTGATAAAGTTTTAAGTCACAAGGTTACTGTCGCCGGAAAGGTTGGCAGACCTGGACAATACGCGCTTGGGGCTCCAACCAATGTGCTTGAAGTTCTCATGGCCGCCGGAGGCCCATTGTCGACGGCTTCGGTCAAAAATATAAAAATAGTACGCATTGTAAACGGCACAGAGAGGCAATATCTATTTAATTACAAAGACGCGCTTAAGGGAAAGAACCTGCAACAAAATATTCAGTTGGAAAACAGGGATCTGATTCTTGTGCCATAAAGAAGCATTATTTATTTAGGACTGGTATGAAAAATATTTTTGCAGCTACACTGGCAATACTGGCGATTTCTACGCAGATTTTCGCGCAGGTGTATTCGGATCAGGTTTTTTCAGATGAACCGCCTGATGCCGCCAGGCCGAATCCTTCAATTATTTATCCCGTGGCGCCATATGAAACGGAAGTTATTCAAGAAAAAATATATGAGCTTGATACTGTAATTGTGCAATACTCGCCGGATATTTTCGGAGACTATGTTGCCAATACGGTGGCGGGATCATTTTCACAGGAAAACGCCTGGAATCTGCGCAACAATTTTGGATTCTCGCTTAATGCGTCGGAAGGCTATTATTTTAAAGACGATCCACGCGAAAATCCCGATCCGGATTCCACCAGGGAAAAGGCTTCCGCCTCCACATCGCTTTCCGCAAATGTTTTTACGAACTATAGAAGCGGTCGTTCAGCAATGCACCTTGATTATGGCGCGGGGTATCGTTTTTATTCGGAGCGTGAGAATTCAATAAACGGCGTGGTACATAGCGCCAACGGCGCGTATTCTTATGAAATAAACGAGCGGGCGCGTCTACAGCTTCGAGACCACCTGTCTTCGTATTCGAACGATCCGCTTGGTGATTCCTTTTCAATAAATTCATCTTTTGACAGAATTTTATCGGGATCCAACTATTACGATATTCTCCTTTCGCAGCAGCGCCATACCCGGAATACGGTTTCAGGATCGATTAATTCGGATGTGACGGGAAAAAGTACAAATGTGAGAATTTTCGGTACATACGATAATTATTGGTATGGTGAGCAGGATTTAGCGGAAGACAAAATAGATAGTTCATATTCCGCAAAGGTCGGCGTGGGTGTGCAACAGGGAATTACAAGCTGGCTGTCCTTTGGGAGTACGTATTCCATACAACTTAATAATGACCTCAAAGATTCCAGGGTTCACCGCGTAGATGTCGGAAACTTTCAGTTCGAACTTACGCCTGCTATTGAGGTACACGCATCCGGCGGCGTTGACATCACCGACACTGGCACCAGTGACGGCTATCGGACGAGGATAGCGACGCGTGCGGGCATATCATATTCAAACCGGATGAACAGGATATACGCAGACTACTCAAGAAATACGATGTCAGTCAGCGGTTTCAACCGGTTGCTTCCATCGGAAACCGTTTTGGTTGGGCTGGGACAACCGCTTGGGGAAAGGGCTAATTTCCGTGTTATTTGGTATTATCAACGCAGTTCCGACTTTAGTGAAAACGGGCATTTAACCGCCCATCAGGGAATGGCGTCGATGGAATATATTATACTTTCAGGACTATACGCGTCAGTCAATTACACGCGCAGATACCAGGAAAATTCCATAAATTCGTTGGCCGGCATCCCATCGTCCAACCGATCAATGTTCTCCTTGGGATTGACGTATTCCTGGCCGTCGGGGCGAAGCCTGTAATGATAGGCAACCTCCGAAAACCCCGGACTCTGCGTTACGCTCCCTCGACAAAATGCTCATTTACCTAATGTAAACTCCGCTTTTGTCTCGGTCGCAAGCCTTGATTTCGGGGTTTTCGGAGGTTGCCGATAGTTATCACCCCGGATACTTTAAAGAAATATCCAGGGTGATCCTTATTACGTTATTACGTTTCCCATGGAAGGCCCTTCTTGCCGAAATGGCCATAGTTCGTGGTCTTACGATAAATCGGCCGTAGAAGATCCAGTTGTTCGATAATAGCTACCGGCCTGAAATCGAAAGTTTTAACAAATTCCTCAGCCGCTTTCGCGTCCCCTGTACCAAAAGTGTCGATGCGCACTGAAACCGGCTTAGCCATGCCGATAGCGTAAGAAACCTGTATCTCGGCCCTGCGCGCAAGTTTTTGTTTGATAATCTGCCGCGCTATATAACGGCAGAAGTACGCGCCGCTGCGATCAACCTTGGATGGATCCTTGCCGCTGAACGCGCCGCCGCCATGCCGTCCCGCGCCTCCGTAGCTGTCAACGATGATTTTTCTGCCAGTTACGCCGGCGTCCGCCGATGGACCGCCGAACACAAAGCTTCCAGTCGGATTCACATGAAAACGTATATCTTTTGTGAACCAGTCGCCGAGGATGCGCGGCGCAAGCTTTTCCTTCACATAGGCGATTATGTCGGCGCGATCGATAGACGCGGCATGTTGGGTTGAAACCACGACATCCGTAAGTGCGACCGGGTTGATATCCTCGTAAAGCACGGAAACCTGGGTTTTCGCGTCCGGACGCAGCCATTCGGTTCCGGCGCGGCGGTCTTCCGCTAGTCCGGCGGCAAGCCGGTGAGCAAGAAAAATCGGCAGAGGCATCAATTCAGGCGTTTCGTCGGAAGCGTATCCGAACATAATGCCCTGATCGCCCGCGCCCTGGTCGGACTCCAGATTCGTAGACACATTCACGCCTTGCGCAATTTCCGCCGATTGCTTTGAAACATGCTGCGTGATTGTGACTCCCTCGGCGTTAAAAGGCTCGCTGGCGTCTACGTATCCGATTTCGCGTATAGCCTGACGGGCGATCTCTTCGTGGTCGACATGACCATTCGAGGTTATCTCGCCGGCTAGTACAACATGGTTTTCCTTGCAGAGTACCTCGCATGCGACCCGGCTTTTGGGATCCTGCTGTAAATAAGCGTCAAGAATTGAATCGGCGATGTAGTCACAGACTTTGTCCGGATGCCCTTCAGTGACGGATTCAGAGGTAAATATATATCGATCGTCGCAAGATGTCGTCATTTTTGCAATGCTCCTTGATGTTTGTTGCCTGTCCCAGAAATTTCAGGGGTAATAAAAAACGATCTTTCATTTTCTATAATTCACAGTGATTGTCAATAGATCATTGGCTGCCAATAACAACAGGGGCTTTTAAAAGCCCCCATTGTTTCGGTTAGTGGCGGGGCCGACGAGACTCGAACTCGCGACCTCCGGCGTGACAGGCCGGCGTTCTAACCAACTGAACTACGACCCCGTTTTTATAAGGCGGCAAATAATAGCGCGTATCTTCATCGGACGCAAGAGCGTTTCCCCGATTTTTTTTCAATGGGCATTTTTAAGGCAGGCCATCCGGCGAAAAATTGAAAAATATACTTTTTTCTTTTTTATGTTATGGATGTGTGCAATATTTTTTTCTATCCTAAACATGGATTTGTTCCGATTATAGAAGAGTAGATTTGGAATAAAGTAAATGCCGTGCTTGTAAAGGCTTTGTAATGGCAGTATACTAACTTGGTAGTTTAAGTTTTGAATCAGGCCTGTAATAGCTACACCAGGTTTGATTTTATTTGGATGTTTGACTACGGAAACCAGTTCAATGGAGAAGCTAGACATGAACACTAGGCTGCTACGCGTAATCGCGTCGTGCTTTCTATTACTTGCATTTTCAATTTCCGCGTATACCCAGGAAAAGCAACAGTTCTACGCCGGAACGTTCGACGGAACAACCGGCTTGTTTAAAACATGGGATGCGGAAAACCTTCAAAAAGGGGAAACCAATTTCACCATCGGTTACGATCAATTCAAACGGGATCCCGGACAATTAACTATAGGAAGAGCGGTTGTCGGAGCCGCGGTTGGCGTAGTCGATCGTCTTGAATTTTTCGGGTCCCTTGATTTTCAGCGGCATATTACCGCTGACAATATTATGTACCACGACGGAGGCGGGCTTCCCGCAATGACTCCGACCGGAACTCCGTATTTTACGCAGGATGCGCCGTTCATTGGCGTAAAAAGCAACAGCGGCCCCAGCGATTTACGTCTCGGAGGCAGAATAAATTTGTTTTCGGAACGCAGAGGCAGTCCGCTTAGTCTGGCTATCGGCGGTATCGGCACAATCCCGACAAAGACGTCTCAGGCCGTTCTCCGGCGCGGATTGACACAAGGCCGCTATGATCGTGGAGCTTTTATACTCCTTTCAAAAACTGCGGCCGACTTCATCCGTTTCCATGTAAATGGCGGCGTATATTTCGTCGGTAAGCCTCAGGAAGCCAACGTAAGGCTTCAGAATAAATTTGACTGGCGCGGCGGCTTTGAACTCCCGGTAAATTCTTCCGTTAAATTTATTGCAGAGTTGACAGGTACGAATCTTTGGGGCAACCCCGATTTGACTGTTAATGAAAATCTGGATCCTTATCGTCCAATGGATCTTATCGCGGGAATCCGTTACTATCCGGCAAGAGGCGTGGCTCTGGGCGCAGGATATCAGGCTTCACTTCATCGTTTTTCAGATGAGCCGCAACTCGGGGTTGAACGAGGCGGCTATCACGGATTTGTCCTTCAGGGATCATTTGGTACGCGCCGCAGTCTTGAACCGCTGACGGTTAGCTGCTCGATTTCAAGAAGCTCAATGATGGTTGATGAAGTTGCCACGGTTCGGGCCAACGCCTACAATCCGCAGGGCGGCAGACTGACGTATTCATGGTCGGCTTCCGGCGGAACAATAACCGACAGCGGCGATCAGGCTGATTTCCGCGCATCGGCTCCGGGAACATATACTCTTACGGCGACTGTTTCGACAAACAGGGAGACGGCGAGCTGTTCAAGCCAGATTACCGTGAACCGTCGCCCGGCTGCTCCGTCCGCTTCGATTGAACCGGCGACATTCAGCCTGCTTCCCGGCGAGAGCGCCAATCTGCGTTGCGTGGCCACAGACCCCAACAATACGCCTCTTAAATATGCCTGGACGGTAGGCGGCAGCAGAATCGCTTCGGAAGGCCCGGATATCACTTTTGGTTCCGAAGGCAGAAACCCCGGTTCTTATGATGTAACATGTACCGTGACCAACGGCGATAATCTCTCCGCTTCGGCTACTTCAAAGGGTACGATTCGCGAGAGACCGAATCAGGCGCCGACTATCTCATGTCAGACCACTACGGTAAGCGTGGCTTCCGGCGCTTCAGTTCAATTGCGCGCGACTGCGTCTGATCCTGATGGCGACAGGCTGACATACAATTGGTCCTCTCCTGTCGGAGCTGTCGGCGGCAACAGTGACACCACTACGTTCAACGCCTCCGGCGTAAGAGCGGGCAGCTACACCGTAACCGTGGGCGTCGATGACGGCCGCGGAGGCAAAGCGTCCTGCAATATGACGGTAAACGTTTCCGAACGAATCGTTGTGGCCAGGGATAACTGCGGTTACTTCGCTGCCAACGGCGGAACCCGTGTTGACAACTGCGCAAAGGCGATTCTGGATGATCTGGCCGTCAGCATGAGGAACAATTCAAGCCTGCGCGCCAACGTTTACGGTTATACCGATAACACCAGAGCCGAAACCACCAGAAAGGGTCTAGGTGAAGCCCGTGCCAAGGCCGTGGCTGCTTATCTGCAGGAACGCGGCATTGATTCTTCACGTATACAACTCAACGATGGCGGCGTCGGCAATTTCGGCGATAACGGAACGGCCGCGGGCCGCACTCTGAACCGCCGCGTGGAGATTGAAGTCGCGCCACGGTAGGAACGGCAGCATTGCAAGCCAGTGAAGCGCTGAAATAAAACAGCGCTTCACTAATCACAACATCACAACGCGGGATGGAAACAACTTCTGTCCCGCGTTTTCTTTATCCGTAGAGGTTCTGGGAGCGCAGGCGTCCCGTCTGCGGAAAACAACGACGGCATAAAAGCCACTATTAAAGATGAATGTACAGAGAACTAATGAAACATTTTAGGATATTCGCGGCTTTCCGCAGGCGGGACGCCCGCGCTCCCAGGGCGGGTGCAAGATCTTCATTTATCTATTTTTTACTTCTGTTTAGTTTCATATTTGGAACTGCGGCGTTTCAATTTGCCGGAGATAATTCTTCAGCGCCGCGCTTTGAACTTCTTGGTCCTTTTGGC
>Ga0082212_10013109_pt1 | contig 10386 bp, 7 predicted proteins | sample TergutNt197P3_FD_71548 | JGI IMG/M metagenome (GOLD analysis project Ga0082212, IMG submission 71548) | Neocapritermes taracua P3 segment gut microbial communities from Petit-Saut dam, French Guiana - Nt197 P3 | ecosystem: Host-associated > Arthropoda: Insects > Digestive system > Gut ...
GTCTTTGCGAGAGATGATTATTTCGCGCAAAGTCGCAATGACGCAAAGGCTACAATGCACAGATATTGTCGTCCACCGTTCTGCCGGATTTGCAATCCGGCAATTACGCGAGCTTGGAAAAGAGTTCCCGCGATGTACGCAAGACTGAATATGGACATCCTTCCACGCAAAAAGTGGTAAAACCGATTAAATTTAATTCAATGACGACATATTATTATGGTATATTTATCCAAAAAGATTACTTTTGCGAGAATTATTTTTATTCTTTTCAAACCTTTATTGAAGATTCTCGTATAATATACGTCGTTGGAAGTATTTGTTAAGGATAAAAAAATCTTGTTACGATGGATCAAATGTTGTATAACTTGCACAAATTAGAAGAGATAGCGCGCGGCGATCAGGATTTTATCCGTGATATGGTGGTTACGTTTGTCGAAAATGTATCTTCCGATTTAGGTAAAGTTTTATCATATAAATCAGCGGAAAATTGGAAATCCATTGGCGAAGCGGCGCATAAATTAGCGTCCAATTTTGCATATTTAGGCGCCGGCGGTTTACATGATCTGTCTGCAAATATTGAGAAAAGTATTCTTAACGATAACAATCTGACGGGAATTGCCGAAAAAACCGAACAGTTGTATCAGGAAGGCATCGTGATGGTTGAACAGGTAAAAAAAGATTTTTGTATAACAATCTAATCCATGAAGATATTAATTTGTGATGATGATACCATGACCATCCGCCTTTTGGAATATCAATTCAAACGCGATGGTTTTGAAGTATTTAAAGCAAATTCCGGACGTGAAGCGCGAAACATTTTATTAGAGAATGAAGATATTAAAGTGTTGATAACCGATGTATATATGCCCTCAATGAATGGACTGGAATTGATTACCTTCGTTCGTAACGAGCTGAAAAAATCCATTCCGATTGTCGTTATTTCACGTGTAAACGTTGATGAAAACATCCACGAGGCGCTTTCATTGGAAGCCGATGTATATATGACCAAACCATTCAATTTAGATGATTTGTCGCACAAAGTCAATCAGTTGTTGAAAAAATGATAAAAATAACAAAAATTACAATTATTTGCCTGATATGCTGGTTCGTCTTACCGACGGCTCGTGCGCAACAAAAACCGGATGCGGACGTATTGTTTATGAAAGCGCGTGAAGCCGCATTTTCAGATCAATGGGTAGAAGCGAGGAAAATCTGTCGCGAAATCTTATCGTATTATCCCGACTATTATGATGCATCCCTTTTGATGGGACGTACTTATGCGTGGGATTTGAAACCCGATTCGGCGCGTATGTTCGTCAGTCCCATACTCGATATGGAGCCTGATAATGCGGAGGTATTGACTTTGCTTGCGGACAACGAGATATGGAGCGCTCAATACGGCAAAGCGCTGGTTTGGATCAATCAGGCGCTGGAGTATTACCCGTCCAATGAGGACTTCCTTTTTAAAAAGGCAAATGTGTATTACGCGCAAAAAGACAATACCAGCGCCATCAAGGTATTACACAAATTATTGACCATTAATCCCGCGCATGACGGCGGTAACGAATTGCTGAATGCCATTCTTCCGTCGGACAAGTTTGTTATCGAATTGTATGGCAAGGCTGAAGAGGAAGCGCACGCCGGCAACTGGAAATCAACCCGTAAATATTGCCTTCAGGCGTTAAATGAGGATCCTGATTTCTACAGCGCCTCATTATTGCTGGCGCAGGCGTTTGCATTCGACAACAAATTCGATTCGGCGCGCATCGTCAGCAAATCATTGTACGACGCCAATCCGAATCAATACGGCGTTCAGGATTTGATGGTGGACATTGAGATATGGAACAGAAAATACAGGGACGCCATGACTCTGGTGGAAAAAGCGCTGGATACGTATCCCGATGATGAAAACTTCCTTTTCAAAAAAGCCAAAATACAATACCTGAGCAAAGAATACGATGACGCGCTGAAAACGCTCGATGAACTTTTCGCCGTCAATCCCGACCATAAAGAGGGTATTGAGTTGAAAAGCGATATTCTGAAAAATCATCGTTACAGGGATTATGTCTTTGTGGAAGATTATTACGAGTTCTTCAAAGAGCCGCATCTGAGCCGCAAATTCATCACATCAACCGGATTGGCAAAATGGACTAAACACGGGACATATATTGGCAAAGTCAATATGGGTTACGGAGAGAAGCCGCCGGATCCGTCTCCGGCTTTTCAGTACGAATTAGAGGCGTATCAGCAGCTGTTTCCAACCAATTACCTGTTGCTCAATTACGCATGGTCGTTAAATGAGTTTTTTCCCAATCACAGAGGCGCCTTTGAATATTTCCAGCGACTGTCCAAAGGATTCGAAGCGTCGCTGGGAGTACGTTTTCTGTACTGGACTGATTTCACATGGATTTACACAGGGTCGGTTTCATGGCTGAACAACAAAAATTATCTGGCTTTCAGGCCTTTTTTTTGTCATGTAAATTCACGCTGGACAGACTCGTATAACCTGACATACCGCCGTTATTTCAGCGAGAAGGAGGACTATGCGTACGCCATACTGGGTTATGGCAGTTACAGCGACGACTTTCTGCAACTGAATCCGATTTTGGGCAAATCCTATATATTGCAAATCGGGATTCTCAAGTTTATCACTGTCCGTTGGTTTTTCCTGACGTCCGCAGGTTATGCCCGCGATACAAACAGCGCTTATACCGGCGGCTACCGCAACCGTTTTCAGGCGTCGGCGGGCGTGAGGTACTATTTTAACATGTTCAAATAATACATCCAACTATGATGGTGAAGATCAAATATTTTCAACGAATAGTATTTATATTCATACTGCTGTTCTGCCTGCAAAGCGCCGGCGCGGCGCAACAGCAGGAGCGACTGACAAATGAATCCGCCGATATGCTCGCAAGCGAAAACAAGGCTCCGGCGCATGGATTCGACCGATGGCTTGCTGAAATTGAAGGCAACCAATCCAGCGCATTGGTCAAGACGCTGATCATTATAATCATTATTTGTATCGTTTGTTTATTGATATTATTGATCTGGATATTGATCAACCGTAACAAAATGCAGGCGCGGCAAAAAGAAACCGATCATTTGAAGGAGCAATTCGAGTTGTTGCTGTTCGATTATCTGACTACGGAAGACAACGAAAGCATGTACAGGAAAATCGCCCGGATTGCCATCTATGACTTCAATCGTGAAATACTCATCAGCCAGATGCGCGAATTGAGCAAAAGCATGAACATGTCCATAAGCATCGGAGTAAACGAAGAAGCCATAGTGCAGTTGAGGGAACTGTATTACAGGATGCATCTCGACCAGGATTCCATCAGGAAAATATACAGTCCCAAATGGCATATACAGGTCAAGGGGTTCAGGGAATTGGCTTTTATGGGCGTTACGGAGGTGAATGATAAAATCCGTCAGTCCTTGAACAGCAAAAACCAGATACTCCGCATGGAAGCGCAATTGGCTCTGATACGGTTGAATCAGGAAGACCCTTTCGGATTCCTTGACGATTTAACGTATCCGTTTACGCTTTGGGAAAAACTGAATGTTTATGAATTGATTACCATACACGATCTTCCTGTACCTCAATTTTCACGTTGGACTGACTCCCCGAACAAGACCGTTGTGGACTTTGCTTTGCGGATGATACAGGTTTTCAAACAGAGCCATGCCTTTCCTCAGGTTATTAAATGTCTGGAACATCCCGACACGGGAATCCGGCACACTGCAATTATTGTCTGCGGCGAGTTACAGTTGCGCGAAGCATTGCCTCATCTGAAACACATGTACAAAAACGAGGATTATAACAATTGCTTTGCCATCATACACGCCATGGGAAAAATGCCCGACGAGATGATGCTCGGATTCCTGAAATTAGTGCTCGACAAGGAGGATGACGTGCAGTTGCAAATCGAATCGGCAAAGGCAATCAGTAAAATGGACGAAGTAGGTATCTCCGCTTTGGTCAAACTGATGAAATCCGAATACAAAAATTATCAGATCATTATACGCCACGTACTCGACAAAAGAATAAACTAATGGGACACATATTTTCAGACGTATTCTTTTTTATTATCAACAACGTCATTTTCGTACTGACGTGTTTCATATTTTCGGTATATCTCACTCTGTCCGTCTTTTCGGCTATTGCTCTGCGCAACTATCTCCGCAAGAACAGTTATGTGGATTATACTTCGATCCTTCTGGCTCCGCTGACGCCTTCCATTTCGGTAATTGCGCCGGCATACAACGAAGAACGGACTATTGTTGAAAATATTCGCGCATTGTTGTCGCTGTATTATAATAACTATGAGGTAATTATAGTAAACGACGGCAGTACCGATGAAACGTTCCGGCACATGGTAGAAGCCTACGACATGGAGCGTGTCAGTTATTTCTTCGATTACCGCATTCCCTGCGAAAGAATCAGGGGCGTATATAAATCGAAAAACGCCGCGTTCAAGAAATTGACGGTCATAGACAAAGTCAATGGCGGAAAAGCCGATGCGTTGAATGCAGGCATCAACATCTCGAAAAAAGAATTGGTGTGCTGTATTGACGTGGATTCCATCATGGAACCCGACGCCCTGCTGAAAATGGTAAAACCGTTCATGGAAGAAACCGACAAGAAAGTGATCGCTACCGGCGGAGTGATACGTATTGCCAATTCATGCCTCATCGAGGAAGGGCAGATACAGGAAATACGGCTGCCCAGCACCTTCCTGCCCCGCATACAGGTATTGGAATACACGCGCGCTTTCCTGCTGGCGCGTATGGCTTGGGGTAAAATTGACGGTTTGTTGCTGATTTCGGGCGCTTTGGGAATGTTTGATAAGGAAACAATGATCAAGAGCGGCGGATACAGCACCAAAACCGTAGGCGAAGATATGGAAATCGTCGTTCGGATGAGGCGTTTCATGGTGGAGCAAAAATTACCCTATCAGGTAGCCTATATCCCCGATCCATTGGTGTGGACGGAAGTGCCGTCATCTGCAAAAATGCTCGGTCGCCAGCGAAACCGGTGGACGCGCGGCACACTGGAAACATTGATTACCCATCGTAAACTGTTCCTCAATCCAAAATTCGGAAAATTCGGAGTGTTGGGATATTCGTACTGGTTCTTTTTTGAATGGCTCTCGCCGATATTAGAATTTTTCGGATACTGCTATTTCGTTTTCTTGGTTGTTACAAGCTCGGTCAATTGGCCCTTCTTCCTGTTGCTGTTGGCTTTCGTTTATACCTTTGCCGTCATGCTCAGCACATGGGCTATTCTTTTTGAAGAGAAGACTTTCCACAAATATAAAACCCGTAGAGAAGTGCTCCAACTGCTGGGAACCGCCCTGCTCGAACCCATTTTTTACCATCCGCGAACCGTATGGTGGGCAATACGCGGTAATTTCGATTACCTGCGCGGCGTAAGGAGTTGGGGACATATTGAACGCGAAGGTTTCGGCAAGGACAAAAAGAAGAAATCGCAGAAAACCAGGGTACGCGAAGCCGAAACGGTACATCAGATCAAAGCGGCGCAGCAGCAACAGTTGTCGGAGGAAAAGGATACCCCTTTGCTCAACGGGTAAGCGGCGAATAAATTGCTTCTCTTCTTAACAACCAAAAATACAGACTGTTTTTCCGTTCTGTTTTTCTGTTTTTTGGTAGATTTTTTCGTCCCATGATTTTTCCTGGTTGCGGTCGAAAACTACAAGCCAACCCTCTGTGCAGCCAAGTATGTCCATATAACCTAATGTTTGTTCAATTCCTTTCTCTATCGTTTTTCCCCCGCGATTGATTTTTAATTCTACAGGATATTTTTTGCCTTTGTACTCAATACATAAGTCCAGACGGTTTTTGCCTGTCGCCATTTCTCTTTTCACATCGCCGCCGCCATTCAGAACTCTTTGCAAAAACGCCTGTAAAATCAAATGAGGCGCTGCCTCTTTGTACTGGAAACGTTCTTTCCAAACGTCGGAATTTTCTCGCCAAAATTGTTGAAAATCCTGTAACATCAGCGTCATATCAACACTGTCATTTTTATAGTATCGCGGCATTTCGTAACCGGTAAATCTCGCGTCGGTTTTCAATATCCTCTGTTCGTCATTGTTCAACGTTCTGATGATTACCTCTGCGTAAACCGGATTTGCAGGTTCAATAATTCTTTCGTTTTCTACGATTAATCCTAAATCTTTCACATAATTATAGTCGTCCGACAAAGTATTAATATTTTCGCCCTCGCCAATAATTATTTGTTCAATAATTTTGCTGACACGTTCGTCTTTCAATTTGTCGAGCAGTTGGTCTATATGCACATCGCGGCGAAGAATGATTGTGTTTACCGCGTCGGAAATCATCCCGGCGGTAATCGTTTGCGAATAGTCGTTCTTTAATTGTTCCATAACAATTTCGCGTGCAATTGCATTTACAAGCCAGGGTTGCCCCTGCGTTTGTTCAAACGCGCGTTCTATGGCGTCTTTTTCAAAAATCTGCCCTGTTTCATCGGTATGCTGCCGGTACAAAAGTTCTACTTCTTTTTGGGAGAAATTGCGTAAAGTCAGCGATTTGGTTATAATATTGAACGGGCTTGCCGTACCGAGTGTTGCCTGATTTTCGCGAACTCTTGCCTTGTAATCGCGAATATTCCGCATTCCGACCAATGCAACCGACGTCGGAAACGGGGCAATAGAACGGTTAATATAACCATTTCGCAGTTGTCTTAAAAACGACAATAAAGTACCTTCGCTTAAACAGTCGGCTTCATCAAAAAACAAAATTAAAGGTTTGTCTAACGTAGCGCAAAAATCCGTCAAAGAGTCTTTCAAAACATTTGAAAAATCCGTTAAATCGGAATTATCGGTAAAAGGTTTTTTGAGAATTGCAGAAAAAGTTTTTACCGCCGATTTGATACTCCCGATAATAGATTTCATTCCTTTTTCGGGATCTGTTATTCCGTAAGCATTTTCCAACGAGCAATAAACAGCATAATATTTACCTTCTTTGTTGATTTTGTTTGTAAGATTTATCAACAAAGTGGTTTTTCCTGTTTGCCGTGCAGCGTGGATAACGTAATACTGTTCTGACACAATGAGTTCTGTCAACTCGTTGTACAAACGTTCAGTTGCATCAAGCATATAATGTTTGCCCTCTATGCAGGGACCTGCTACATTAAAGTATTTCATATCCGGTATATTTTTGCAAATTTACATTTTTTTATTCCACCGTCAGGATTTTGTCTTTTGGGTAGCGAACTTTATAAAGCAAATCAAATTCTGTCTTTTGCGCAGGCGGAAGGGTAAATTTCCATTTCACTTCGCCTGTTTCTTTATTCAAAATGCCATTGCTTAATTTTTCTGCCGTCACTTCAATTTCCGAAACGGTTGAAACAGGAATCTGGTCGAGTAGTACCATCGAAACGGGCTGGCGTTTGTTGTTGCGAACGGTGATTTTCCAATTACGGGTAACTTCGGCTTTTGACGAAAGGAATTTTGTCTGCGTAAATTCTTTCACTTTTTCCCGTTTTACAGCCACGTTTTTATCCCTGCCGAGTGAAATGTTCAGCGTATCGCTCATATAGCGCACGTCGAGAATTGTTTTGCCCACAAACGTATTTTCAAAAAATATATTTGCCTCGCCCTCAAGTAGATTATACTGTTCCCAATCAATAATATTCGCTAAAAGGAAAGCGTCTTTGTCGGCTTTCGGTACACAATAATATTCGTATTCGGCTGGCAGTGAGTAGTGTTCCATTTCCACAACAGTTGTTTTGTTCTCCGAAGCGATTGTATAAGGCGTTTTTATTTCAAATTCCACCGAAGTAGTATTTTCAACCTGAACCACAGGAACAGGAAGGGATTTTGGTTTGGCTGATTCCGACTGTACAGAAACTCCTGCCACACGACCAGCCAATGCTCCTGTCAAATCGCTCTTCTTTTGTCTTCCAAAAGCAGTAACTACTACTTCTTCCAATAATGCAGTACTTTCTTCCAAACGGATATTGATATTACTGCTGTTAATCGGCAGTGTTTTAGCATTATAACCAATAGACGAAATTTGCAACTCGCCACCGCCGGCGGGAATAGCGAGCGAATATTTTCCGTCTAAATCTGTGGCAGTACCAATGGTTGTACCTTTAATCATAACCGTTACACCCGGAAGCGCTTCGCCGTTTTCATTCGTAACAATGCCCGAAACTGTGTTGGACAAATCGTTGTTGCCAACATCGTATCGCGGCGGTTTCGTCCAATAATTCAAGGTATAAGTTTTCAATTTTGGCGCAACAGAGCCGAGATTCGGATTGGCAGATGAAATCCGCAATTTTACATTTTTCCATTCCTCTTTGGTGTTTTGCATCACATTTGCCTTGTAAACCAAATCAATCGGCTGCGTAATGTCTTTTGCGCGAATATCATACGAAGGAAACCAACCCGCATTATTCACATAATATGACAACTCCACAGGTGCGGACAAAGCGGTTTTACAATCGGCGGTAAGAACAATTTCGCCTGTTGGTTCGGGCTTTACGTTGCCCGCAAAGGCAATTTTTTTCTGAATTGCCGATTTTTCTTCATTCAATGTTTTGATTTTTTTGTCGGTTTCGGCTCTTTTGCTCGTCATTGCTGCAATTTGTTGATTGTAATACTCCGCAGTAAGTTTCAGGTTGTTGTATTCGATACCCTTGTCTGTGCCGCCGATTTTTCTATTTTCTTTCAAAAAACCGATTTCTTCGGCAATAATTTCCAAATTTATTTGTTCTGTTTTGATTTTTTCGTCAATCGCTTCAATCTGTTTTACATACGCAGCAACTTCGTTGTTGAGTTTAACGGTGTCGTTGTAGTTAAGCACGTGATTTACAGACATTACCATTACTGCTCCATCAACTTTTACCTGTACGCTTTTAGCGTCAATGTAAGGCGAAAGGTTAGTGAAACGCAGGGTTGATTTTCCCGCAGGAAAATTCACAGACGTTTTGCGCGTAACCTGCGCGCCTTTAATAAAAACCGTAACATCAGAAACGGCAGTTTTAACTGTTATCTCTTTGTTCTCCTGTGCATTAGCAAAAAAACAACTAACTGTCAGAAACAGAATCGGAATAAGAATTTTATTTGTCATGATATTTTTGTGTTTTTAATTGAAATATTTTTTACAAATATAGATGAATTTTTTTGAATCCCACACAGACGAATAAAAATTCAGACAAATAGTTTTGGCGTAAATAGAAAAAGAAACTATCTTTGTCCAAATTTGCAATTGGAGTGAAAATTTGGCTAATTTGTTTGTATGGGATTGATATTTAGAAAATTGGAAGATGAAATAAAAGAACTTCTCAAGTTCTATCCGGTAGTTACCATTGTGGGACCACGTCAAAGCGGAAAAACGACTTTGTGTCAGAATCTGTTTCACGAATATACTTATGTTAATCTGGAAGACGCCGATATGCGTGAGATAGTGATGAACGACCCCAAACGGTTTCTGCTTTCCGATCCGGCAGGTATGGTAATTGACGAAGTTCACAATTGTCCCGGACTGTTTTCTTATATTCAGGTTATAGCCGACATGAAAACAGGTCGAAAATTTATTCTTACCGGAAGCAGTAATTTTTCCATGCTCGAAAACATTACACAGTCCCTTGCAGGCAGAACAGCGATACTGACGCTGTTGCCACTGTCGTTTGCTGAATTGGGCGACAGAAAAAATGAATCTGCCGATATGCTGATGTTACGCGGCTGTTATCCGGGTATGTGGACAAATGGATTGCCGGCAAATACATTCTACAAACATTATTATAATACTTATGTGGAACGGGATGTGCGAAAAATAATCAACATACAGGATGTTAGTCTTTTCCAGCGATTTATAAGGCTTTGTGCCGGACGAATCGGTTGCGAATGTAATGCCTCTGCATTATCCGGAGAAGTCGGGGTAGTCGCAAATACCATCATCAAATGGTTCAATACGCTTTCTGCTACCTATATTGTGTATATGCTGCAACCATATTATCAAAATATCGGTAAACGGATGGTCAAAACGCCAAAAATCTATTTTTACGACACCGGATTAGCATGTTATCTGTTGGGCATAGAAAACGAAAAACAATTAAGTACTCATCCGCTTCGTGGCGCCATTTTTGAAAATATGGTCGTTAACGAAGTCATGAAAAGCCGCCTGAACAAAGGTAAAGATGCGAATCTATTTTTCTATCGGGATAAATCGCAACGGGAGGTTGATTTAATTTATACGGAGGCAGACGGGTTACGCATTTACGAAATCAAATCCGCACAGCGTTTTCAAAAGGATTTTTTTACCGGAATTGACTATCTGAAAAGTCTGTTCGGCGGACAAATTACGCAATCGGCTTTGATATACGACGGTGAATAT
>Ga0082212_10013110_pt1 | contig 10384 bp, 10 predicted proteins | sample TergutNt197P3_FD_71548 | JGI IMG/M metagenome (GOLD analysis project Ga0082212, IMG submission 71548) | Neocapritermes taracua P3 segment gut microbial communities from Petit-Saut dam, French Guiana - Nt197 P3 | ecosystem: Host-associated > Arthropoda: Insects > Digestive system > Gut ...
TGATCACAAGTGTAACTTCACTGCAATTCAACACAATAAATCATCATATCTATTGTTTAATGGCTGAATTCTTGGATATCCATCCTTAACGTTTAACGGATTTCGAACCAACGTTCCCCTTGTTGCCAAACCCCTCAGTGGACAAGGCGTGTCTGGCTTTTTACGATCTACTCCAGAGTACCCGGGAATCAGGGGCAGAACCCGGGATACAACATGCCGGGAATAGATATTTGGTGTCAGAAGTCTGGGGTTTGAACGCAGTCTACAGCCATCCTGCAGTCCAGCCCTCATCGTTCATCACTCACGGCGAATTCTGGAGGTTCCACAGAAGTCTGTCCTAGCCACTGCGATACCTCCCGAGGAACATAATCACCTGGACTGGCCATCCCTAAGGAAAGTGGTGATTCCTGGCAGGGCTTCGTACGACTTCCACTTCACTTCACTTCACCCAGCGACGAGTTTAGACAAATCCTTTAGAGGCCACCGAAGAGCCTGAACAAGAAGACGCAGTAGGCTAGCAGTAATCGACTTCACAGCTCCACCGCTTCAACTTCACAGCTACACCGCTTCGCTGCAAGCCGCCCGCAGCTCCAGTATCCAGTTGGGGAGCAGCGCCGGATCACGCCGCCGTAACATCCCAGATTACAGCCACGTGAACTGCAAGAACTTCGTACGGGGGTCCCCCTGTTCAACACAGCCCCCTGCGAAAATTCGGTAAGTGGCGCTCTCCTTCCCTTGTTTTTTGTTTTGTTTTTATTTGTATTGGTTTGTAAGTCGTCCCTGGCATTAGGCAGTATAGTTAACCTATCTAATTGCGCATAGTGAAAAGATGGAAGCCGATCACAGTAGCGAAAGTTTTCGAATCCTCGGTCGTGACACATCATTGCAGTGTCACAGAGGCCATGAAACTAATTCCCCATTCCTTTGATGGAGACAAAAGAAAATTAAGAGAATTCATTGAGAACGTTGATGTCGCATTTGAGCTAGGGCACCCTAGTAAACATGAAGTATTTTTGAAGTTTGTGAAAACAAAGATTACGGGAGACGCGAGGTCAAAATTGATGGTTAGAGATTTGACGCATACATGGGCGTTAGTGAAAGGAATATTAGAAGAGAACTACGCAATAAGGCGTACGTTCAATTTTTATGCATGCAAGATGTTTAGTGCCTGTCAAGAGAAAAATGAGAGTATAGCCTCTTGGCGAAGCCGAATAGACGAAATGCAGACTGAATTAAGGGAAGCAGCTGGGAGAATTTGTAGACCAGAGGAAATCCTCGGAGCTGTATGGCTCATTTGTCATCTGGGAAAGGCTTGCTTCGTCCAAGGATTAAACAGTGAGCGGATTCAAACTATCGTACGCAGTAGAGGCGAATCAATTTCGCTATCACAGGCAGTGGAGGCGTCCCTTGAGGAGGAATGTGCACTTCTGTCAATCAAGGAAAAATCGTCCACAGCTGCAGGGAACATCGCCAGATGTAACAATTGTAATAGGTTAGGACACACAGCTGAAAGGTGTGTATCTAGAACTGGTTTTCCCCCTACTTCCGCGCGAGTAGTCAAGAGTGCAATGAGTGTTATCAGTTGCTATAACTGTGGGCGATCGGGAACGTCGCAAAGGAATGCCGACAGAGGTCGAGCAATGAGTTACGCGAGCATGGAAGTCGTGCAGAATTCGGGCGTCAGAGGACGTAATTTGAGAGTCGCGAACCAGGTAGAGCCGCGAGCAATGCATATAATATCCAGAAGAGAAACTTGATACAGTCGGGAAACGAACACAGGGAGCGCCGAGCAACCGGTAGACTCCCCGCACCAAGAGATATTAGGTTGTTAATTGAATTGTGAGGATAGCTGCGAGAAAAGTAAGTTTAGTATCAATTGTTGTGAGAATCACTTGAAGTCTGACCTCGACACGATCTCTTTGAAAATTGATAGCAGAGACTCGAAGAAAGTAAGATTTTTGATAGACACAGGTGCTGAAATTTCGATAATCAGAGCTTCTAGTTTGAACGTTGGAACAGGTTATTCAATGCTTAAAAGTACCAAGATTAAGGGAATTGGTAATGCCTTTCTAAGGACAGACGGTATAGTGGAACTAAAATTGTTAACAGAGGAACATGAAACAGTACACAACTTCCACGTGTTAAGTGAGCCTTCCGCCTTGCAATGCGACGGCATTTTAGGAAAGGATTTTTTAGAAGAGAAAGAAAGTGTAATTAATTATTGTTCACGCCAGATTACAATGAATAAGAAGTAGTCATAAACTTTGATGAGAAGCCGTGTGTAGACAGACCCATACCATGTAAGCTGTTTTTGAAAGCCAGTTCAGAATGTATTGTAAATCTCCCGACCCACTCCAAGGGATTAGGACTGCTAGACCGGGCAGAGTTGTTGCCGGGCGTCTTTCTCGCCGCCTCACTGACGAGGGGAGAGAATGGAATTTGTGTAACAAGCATAGTTAACACGAACGATAGAGACTTGACCGTCACTTTACTTCCGGTTGACCTAGATATTTCAAACGAAAGTGAGAGTTCGTTGACCCTTGCGCTGTCAGCTGTAGATGCTAGCGGAGACAGACTAGTCAAGTTACGTAACTTGTTAAGACTACAACGTTTAAACAGAGAATAAAGAGTCTCTATCGTAGATTTATGCGAAGAGTTCAATGATATATTTCATTTGCCCATGACAAATTAACGTGTACACCCACTATTGAACACGCGATTCCTACTCGCAATATAAATCCTCACAGGGCGATACACTTGAGATCATACCGCCTACCAAGTATGCACAAGGAAGAAGTAACGAGACAGACAGAGGAAATGTTAGAAGACGGAATAATTCAGCATAGTTCCAGTCCATGGAATTTCCCCATACAAGTCGTTCCGAAAAAACTGGACTCCTCTGGTAAAACAAAATGAAGGGTCGTAGTAGACTTTCGCAAATTGAATGATGTTACTGTAGGAGACAGTTTCCCCATCCCCGTAATTACTGATGTGTTGGATTCATTGGGGAAATCGAAATACTTCTCGACTGTGGACTGTGCCAGTGGATTTTGGCAGATCCCCGTAAGGGAGGAAGATAGACCCAAGACCGCCTTTAGTACTGATTACGGTCATTTTGAATACAAATCTATGCCGTTTGGGTTGAAGGGCGCTCCAGCAACTTTTCAGAGACTAATGTCTACGGTACTTTCTGGAATTCAAGGAATAAAATGCTTAGTGTACCTTGATATTATCGTTTTTGGCGAGACACTACGGAGTCACAACGACAAGCTCCGAGAGGTATTTGCTAGGTTGAGAATACATAACTTAAAATTACAGCATGACAAGTGCGAATTTCTAAGAAAAGAAGTTACGTACTTAGGCCACAAATTAACTGCAAGTGGACTACGTCCAGACGCTGACAAGGTAGCAGTGGTTAGAAAATTCCCGACTCCCACGAATACTCGTGATATTAAGCAATATTTGGGCTTATGTAATTATTATCATCGGTTCATTCCAAACTTTAGCAAAATTGCTAAGCCGCTAACTGGGTTATTAAGGAAGAATGTTCCTTTTGTATGGGACCGAAAGACAGAAGCTTTCGTTACTTTGAAGGAGATCTTAACTACCGAACCACTATTACAATACCCCGATTTTACAAAGCCATTCGTTCTAACAACGGACGCGAGTAATGCAGCACTGGGCGCGATATTGAGTCAAGGTCCAATAGGACAAGACCTACCTATCGCATACGCGAGCAGGACACTTAATAACGCTGAAAGAAATTATTCAGTCACAGAGAAAGAGCTGTTAGCCATTGTGTGGGCATGGAAGCAATACAGACCATATCTGTATGGTAAGAAATTTACTATTGTGACAGATCATAAACCACTCACTTGGGTTTTTAGTGTAAAGGACCCTAGTTCGAGACTCCTCAGGTGGAGTTTGAAACTGGAAGTGTATGATTATCAGGTCATTTATAAGCCAGGTATTAGAAATACAAATGCAGATGCATGGAGCAGAATAAACATGACTAAGGTTAGTCACGTTGTTGAAGATAATGTAGATATTCCGAATGAGGAAAGAAAGAAAATATTACAAGAATTTCATGAACAGCCTATAGGAGGTCACCTAGGTATGAATAGGACAGTTGACCGAATTAAGCTGTACACTTCTTGGCCGGGTATGAAGCAAGACATTGAAGATTACATAAGAAAATGTGAGGTTTGCCAAAAGAATAAAATTGCACAAAGGAAGACGAAACTACCCTTGCAAATTACGGACACCCCTGAAATTGTCTGGCAAAATTGTAGTATGGATATTGTGGGACCATTGACGCAGACTCACGAGAGCAACAGATATTTACTGACATTCCAAGATGAATTGTCCAAGTATACGGTAGCTATACCAATTGCGCAGCAAGATGCTTCTACTATAGCAAAAGTTTTTGTAGAACAGATTGTTTTGAAATTCGGAATACCACAAGCGTTATTAACCGATCAACGCTCTAATTTCCTTAGTGAACTATTCGCTAATGTATGCAAATTTCTGAGGGTCAAGAGAGTAAAGACTACCGCCTATCACCCCCAATCAAACGGCGCTCAAGGACGAACGCGCCGTGTTTTAATAGAATATTTAAGATGTTTCATTTTGGAAAATCAGACAGACTGGGATAAGTGGATCCCTTATGCCACTTTTGTATTCAATACTGCGCCGCATTCCGGCACTGGTCACGCGCCTTTTGAGCTACTTTTTGGTAGAAAAGCAAATATTCCCGGTATATTGCAAAAGGAATTCCCTGAAATAAGATATAACTACGACAGCTACGTACATGAAATACAGTCGCGTTTACAATCATGCTATGAAGTAGCCAGATCGAACCTAAGAGTCAATAAGGAAAGAAGCAAGGACTATTATGATCGGAACATAAACGTCCCATTATTTTCGATAGGCGAACGGGTGTTACTACACGACGAGCATGTTCGCCGTGGCAGATCTGTGAAATTAAGCCAGCCTTATATCGGGACCTATGAAATAAAAGCGATCGATGATGTTAACATTACGTTAAAATTACCTAGGAACAGAACACTAAAGTTTCAAGAAAATATACTAAAACCATTTTATGGTTGATTTACAGAGATGGCTCAGAAACTATGGATTGCCGCATTGGTGAGTGTGATTCATTCTACAACCTTAGCTCTTGACGCCACCGTCCAACAATTCACGGAATCTCCTGGCCTGTATTACGATCATATTGGAGACGTAAAACTGTATAATGCTGAATGGAAATTTGTTACCTACATAGATTTAGAGATAGCCGATGGAAACTTTGAAACTGTGAGAAACTATGCACAGTTGTCTACAGAATTTTGTAAAAGACATGAGCACTTATTTTGGACTAACTACATAGGGTGTTCGGACCACATACGTCAGACCGATAAGCAAATTAAGGAAGTAAATGAATTAAAATTATTACTGAGACAGTTGACGCATGATGAACCAGTACACAGGCGTAAGAAACGTGGTGTGTTCAATTTTGTAGGAGAAGTAGGTAAGATACTATTTGGCACAATGGATGACCAAGATGCAATTTACTACACCGATGAAATATCACGACTGGAAAGAGAACAGTTAGACTTTTTGAAGTTGTCACAAGAACAAATTTCTGTAGTGAAATCCACTCTTAAATCAGCAAATTCCTCCTTACGCACAGTATTGGAGAACGACAGAATTTTATCTAAGGGTTTAGAAGGAATGATTAATCACGTGAACGAACAAGATGAAGAGATAAAAGAATTGTTTACCACTTTTTCATTAATGTTAACAGTAAACGAACATGCTTTGCATCTAAATCGGGCCCTTGAAGAATGCCGAATGATGTATGAAATTTTGATTGATGCAATCATTAATTCACAAAGAGGTGTTATTGAATCACGACTAATTAAGCCTGCACAGATTCTAGAACAGAGTAAGATTAGCCAAGTCGACATGCCAGACGACGTGTCCTTACCCATCCCACGCAGTGCCACATACCTAAACTTATTGTTAAGAATTGTAAATATTGACATATTTATAAAGGGAACAATTCTTGTGTATGTACTTCGTATACCTCTGGCGATTAACATGGATTTCAACTTGTATCACGTATTACCACTCCCGATAAGAATTAAAGGGACCGACACTAAGTATATTTTTATACAACCTGAAATCGAGTATCTGTTGATGGATACCGATAAACGGTATTTTTCTGGGTTAGAGGTACACGAAATTTATGAATGTAAGGTTTTGAACAAAGACTTAAAAATGTGCAGACAGAATAAGCCATTGCAGCTGGCCCACTTAGAGGAAATCTGTGAAGCCCAGATGGCGAGACCCATTAGGTCAATCCCTCCTTCCTGTTCCCAAAGAATTGTGGAACTTAACCACACTTTATGGCAACAACTGCACGAAAATGAATGGTTATTTGTAGCCCCAGCCTTGGAGGTATTGACTGTATTATGTGGTAAACGCGAGCCAACGGATGTCACTCTATCAGGAACAGGTAGACTACGAATGGAGCCTAGGTGCAAGGCGTATGGAAGTAGGGTGTTGATTCAATCCCACGTCACTGTTGTTAGTAATCACACTGGCAAGGATGTGATTCCTCCCTTATCATTGGGATACGATTGTTGTGGCAGTGTGGATAAGAAATTTAAGTTGAATAGGTTACACCTACAGGTATCATTGGGAGGCGTTGCCGGATCCCTTGATGATATAAAGATTGCTAATCGCAAGATAGAGGATATTGAGAGGCTAATTTATGAACAAGACTGGAAGGCTAAACATTTTGCAGTAGACACTTTCATGTCCCTTTTGTCCTATGTCGGCATAATGACGACTATGTTAACGTCAATTTGCACTTGCTATTGGTGTTGTCTTAAATGTTGTTGCAGAAGATGTTTTAAATTTTCAAAATGGTGGAAGGACAATAAACCCTGTGCTACTATTGTATTTAACCCTAGGATCGTTACTTCGATCCGTTCCTCTGGTGAAAATGTAAAGGTTTCCGAACCCCGAGCTAGTGGCCGAAATCGACGGTCTCTGACCGAAGCTGCAATTATTTCTAATTTTGCTTGTTTAGACACAGATAGTAAGCGCACTATGCCCACAGGTAAACGCTAAGACAATTGTAAAACGGTATGAAATTTGGAGATTGTACAAGTGCAAGTTTTAAGATGAGAATGATCACATTGAAAAAAAAAATTGAGACGACTGTAAGAGAGGTATGAAGATGTTTCCTTGTCACTCTATGAATTACCCAAGTATATTGGTATAACCATTATGTCTCATGATATTATATGTATTCATGATTTTTCAAATGTATTGCTACAACTGTTTTATGTGTATTGTCATTTGATTAACCTATGTGTTTCTACAATTTATTGCTTTAGGAATTGAGTATGTGTATCATCATAACTAAATGTTTATGCTTTTACTAGTGTATGGTGCATAACTAATTTTGTTTTTGAAACTATTGTGTTGGAACATTGTATTGTCATTTGATTATAGAGTAGCATTGAAGTATTGTAAAATTTGAACAGGGAGTGTTCAAATTTTTGTCATGGGAAGGGAGGTGTTGCATGCCTCTCGTTATGCATTGCCTCGTTAATTACTTTGACTGCCAAAGTATGTCGATGTGGAACTGTTGGTTGTCTGGATACTGTCACGAGCAGTTTTCACCCCCAGCGATAACGGATGCAGATGACCACCCTAATAAATTTCCAAAAGTAATGGCTGCGTGTTTTGGCTAGAGCCCCTTTTTTTCTGTCGAAGTGTTAAGATTTGAGGACCAGCAGCCACCCTGCAATTTATGTGTAAGAATGACCCCGAGCTGACCTCACGGCGTCAGACTCGATGCTTGTTAACTTAAGACGTTCCCCGCCTTTAGCGTCACTATAAATATTTAAGAATGCTACCACTCGGGGGGACAATCTGCTTTACCACTGTTACTGCTAGACGCTGTTTGAACTAACAGTTCTCACATCCTTTGTTTTCGCGAACAAAGGCACTTAGTACTTGTATACGGAATCTTATCATCAGCTGTATACAGCATCTGATCACAAGTGTAACTTCACTGCAATACAACACAATAAATCATCATATCTATTGTTTTTATGGCTGAATTCTTGGATATTCATCCTTAACGTTCAACGGATTTCGAACCAACGTTCCCCCTGTTGCCAAGCCGCTCGGTCGACAAGGCGTGTCTGGCTTTTTACGATCTACTCCAGAGTACCCGGGAATCAGGTGCAGAACCCGGGATACAACACCCTCAAATGTCACAGTAAAGAAATATGAAAGGCCAAAAGATTTTCATAGAGGAGGTATTACTGGGGAATAGGAGATGTTTGCAGCACTGCCAGAGAAGCAATTAATTTATCTAAGGTGAGAGTGGTCATTAGCATATTTCAACCATTTTGTTCAGCATGGACAAATGAAAATGTACCTGCCCCTCTGCAGCATGGGAGAAGAGTACTTAGAAAATCATCTGTCCAGCATGTGGATAGAAGCACAAAGCTTTCAAAAGTGACAGTGGCATTTATACAAAAGCTGGGTGCAGCCGACGACTCAGAATCTAAGGCATTCTGTCCAATACATCTATCACACTCTCTGTTGAAAATGGTGGAGAAACTGGTAGACAGGTAACAAGGTAAATTTGTCTCTTTGCACACTGTGAAGACATACAGGGAAAGTAGAGATATAGTTCCTCTCATTCTTAACTTCAGCACATTGTGGAGTTGAGTGGTCAGCTTCATGCACTTGCTGCTTTCACTTATGGGGAGAGAGCCCAATTACAAACATAACAGGAGGCTTCGAGGTTCTCAGACCCAGTTTGGACATTTTGGTATGGAGAAAAGCTCTTAGCTCTGCTGGACATCAAACCACAGTTTCTTGGTCCTCCAGTCCACAGTCTAGTTAAGGTATGCAAAATACAATGTATTAAAGAAGCAATCCTTACACAGAAAATAATTTGCCTACCAAACATGTAAGTTTACAGCAGCAGCTCTTCACAATTTGGTAACTTGCACTTAGAATGCAATTGAAGCAGGTAAAAGTTGTGGGAGCTCTATCAGAGTGAGAATCTGAAAGAATCTTATTTGAAGCAACAGTAGTAGCTGATGAAAGACATGGAGCTGAATCCACCATTCATAGGTGGATTTACTCAACACCAGAACACAGAAATATAACAGCCACACTATTGAAAGAGACCCTGCAGACAATGCTGTCCATGGAAATCACGTACCTTGGACAACCTCTGAACAGAAGCTGTACAAATTCGGCTACAGGGCATTTCAGATGCACAGGGAAACCAACAATGTTTAAATGGATACACACCACTACAGTAAAATCAGTAGTTAGTAGTATGTGCTGCCACAGTATGGTGGCCATGGATTAAACATAAGACCATCATACTGAACTAAGCAAATTAGAAAGGTTATCCTGTCTGGTGATAACAGGAGCCCTGATATCAGTTCCAACAGCTGAAATTGAGGTCACCATCAAACTAATCCCACTACATCTGAATATGGCTGAGCAGGACGTAGGTACTCAGCTGCAGTGGACACTGGGCACCCATATCCATATGGTATAGGCATGGACATGTCTCTTGACATTTGTGTCACCATAAACAACCCTTCATGGTTAAATTCCCTTAAAAAATGCATTTGAAGGTGGGTTTAAGCCCAAGAGAAACAAGGGACCAGCCTTATTTGCAGAGAGTTTGAAGATACATGAAGGAACTGGCACATGATTGTATGGCTATTGTGCAAGAAGTATTTGTACTGTGGAGAAGAAGACAACAGTTTTCTAAACAAGGCATACATAATATGGATGGGCCATAAGAAAAGAAATATCTCTATTCCATCTGACGGATGAACTGCAATCAAAGGGCATGACAGATACCAGATCAGCTCCAGGTTGGTTTGGGCTTGCCATCAGTACCTCATGCTACTGGCTAAACGTAAGAGTAAAACAGGTTTGGGTGCTATGGCATGGAGGCATTGAAGGGAATGAGACTGCTAATGAACTTACAATAACAGGATCTGCAGCATCATTAATATTACCTGAACTAGCTAAGGGAAGCTCAGACAGAGATCCACATAGGCCACAAGGACAAGGAGACCTTGAAGACAGCACTGGACCACATTTGTACAGAACCATGCCTAGAGTTTCTGTGGAGAATTCTCTGATGAAAACCAGGATGCTATTAAACAGAAACCAGCTGAGACAAGTGACACCATGCTTGACAGGACAACTATTCAAGACAGGTAAAATCAGTCCCATTACAGGCCTGGAGTGGCCCAGAGGGTTCCAGGAAGTTAAGGTTCCCAGATTTCGTGACAACGGCACAGGAAGGTGGTAAGGT
>Ga0082212_10013111_pt1 | contig 10384 bp, 8 predicted proteins | sample TergutNt197P3_FD_71548 | JGI IMG/M metagenome (GOLD analysis project Ga0082212, IMG submission 71548) | Neocapritermes taracua P3 segment gut microbial communities from Petit-Saut dam, French Guiana - Nt197 P3 | ecosystem: Host-associated > Arthropoda: Insects > Digestive system > Gut ...
AAAGTGGCCAAATAAACCTTCGGCCGGGCGTCCGGAAGAAGGGGGCGGCTTGGCGCCGCCTTATAGAGCGACTCGTTGAAAGGAGTTCCCATGTCTGATGAAAAAAGAGCCGTCCCCGAGGACGTCAGTTGTGATATTCCAACTATAAAAATGCTGAAGATCGCCCAGGAAAAGGGTCAGGAGACCATTTTCGACCGGGCGGTCAAGATGAAGCAGTGCAACATCGGCACCGAGGGCATCTGCTGCAAGAACTGCTCCCAGGGCCCCTGCCGTATCCCCCTGACCAAGGCTATCCGGGAAGGCACCGAGCCCGACACCCGCGTTGGCCTTTGCGGGGCCACCCCGGAAACCATCGTTGCCCGCAACTTTGCGCGCATGGTCGCCGCCGGCTGCTCCTCCCACTCCGACCACGGCCGGAACGTTGTCGAGACCTTCCGGGCCGCGGCTTACCGCGAGACCAATGATTACACCATAAAGGACGAGATCAAGCTGCGCGATGTGGCCCGCGATTTCGGCATCGCCACCACGGTCACGGAAGGCGATACGGAAGTGCCCCGCGACAAGTGGGAGATCGCCCGTGAACTCGCCGACGCGGCCTGTGCCCAGTTCGGCCAGCAGGTGGGCGAGATGGTCTACCTTAAGCGGGCCCCCCAGCCCACTTATGACCGCTGGACCAAGCACGGCGTCAAGCCCCGGGGCTTTGACCGGGAAGTCGTGGAGATCATGCACCGCACCCATATGGGCGTGGACCAGGATTACAAGAACCTCATCAAGCAGGCCTCCCGCTGCTCCCTGGCCAACGGCTGGGGCGGTTCCATGATGGCCACCGATTTTTCGGACATCCTGTTCGGCACCCCCTATCCCAATGTCGGCCACATCAACCTGGGCGTCCTGTCCCACACCAAGGTCAACATCATCGTCCACGGGCATGATCCGCTTCTGTCGGAAATGATCGTGGCCGCCGTCCACACTCCGGACATGATCGAATACGCCAAGGCCCAGGGCGCCGAAGGCTACGTGGTGTCCGGCATGTGCTGCACGGCCAACGAGATCCTGGTGCGTCACGGCATGCCCATTGCCGGCGACTATCTGCAGCAGGAACTGGCCGTGATCACCGGCGCGGTGGAAGCCATGGTCGTTGACGTCCAGTGCGTCATGGAAGGCCTGGCCGCGGTTTCCGAATGCTACCATACCAAGTTCATCACCACCATGCCCATAGCCAAGTGCGCCACGGGCAAGAACACCATGCACGTGGAGTTCGAGGAACACCACGCCATGGACAAGGCCAAGGAGATCGTCAAGATCGCGGCCGACAACTTCAAGAACCGCAAGCAGGTCAACATCCCCGCCGAGCATAACAAGATGGTGGTGGGCTTCTCCACGGAGGCCATCAAGTATCACCTGGGCGGCACCTTCCGCGGCTCCTTCGTGCCCCTGAACGACAACATCATCAACGGCCGCATCCGCGGCGTGGTCGGCGTGGTCGGTTGCAACAACGCTCGCGTGGAGCATGACACGGTCCACCTCGACCTGATCAAGGAACTCATCAAGAACGACATAATCGTCCTGACCACCGGCTGCTCGGCCATGGCCTGCGGCAAGGCCGGCCTTCTGACTCCGGAAGCGGCGGCGGTTTACGCCGGCCCGGGCCTGGCCGAGGTCTGCGAGACGGTGGGCATCCCGCCGGTCCTCCACATGGGCGCCTGCGTTGATAACACCCGTATCCTCACTGCGGCCACCGAGGTGGTGAAGGCCGGCGGCCTGGGCAAGGAACTGGCCGACCTGCCGGCGGCCGGCGCGGCCCCGGGCTGGATGAGCGAAAAGGCTGTCGGCATCGGCCAGTATTTCGTCACCTCCGGCGTCAATGTCATGCTGGGCGTGCCCCTGCCCATCTACGGCTCGCCCACGGTCGCCAAGTACCTGGAGAACGATATTCATGAACTCTACGGCGGCAAGTGGGCCTACGAGCCCGATCCGGTCAAGGCTGCCCATAAGATTATAGCCTGGATCGACCACAACCGCGAAAAACTGGGCATCAACCAGGCCCGGGAACGCGTGCTTATGGATATGGCCGACCGTCAGAAGATCGAGGCCGCCTGATAAAGGGCCGGCGCGCCGGAGCCTTAACCGGTCGGCGCGCCGCTCTGAAGCCCATCAAGTGTGAGGATATAGAAGGGAGAAAAACCAGATGTCCAAACTCGTTGCATTCGCCGCCATTCAGGGCGCTTACAATATAGTCCAGAAAGCCGAAGGCAAGTATGCCCAGGCCCTGGAAAAATACGGGCCGGAGCAGAAGTTGGAATTCCCCAACACGGCCTATTACCTGCCGCTCATCTACTCTCTCCTGGGCATTCCGGTCAAGACTCTGGGCGATGCCAAAAAGCCCCTGGAAGTCTGCCGGGCCCTTTTGCCCCCCCACGTGAAGATCCAAAACCACCTGCCCTATCTCGGGCCATTGTTGGATGCCGGCATGGCCGCCATTCTGGCCGAGGAAGTGGCGGAGGCCATCCGTTACGTGGAAGACCCCGACTTCTACCTGGTCGCCGAGGAAGTCGACCTGGAGAAGGGCAAGATCTGGCTCGGCGCGGCTGAAGACACCGTCTTCCGCAAACGCGGCGTCCAGTTCGTGGACGGCTCGGCCCCCGGCTTCGCGGCCATAGTCGGCGCCGCCCCCAACCCGGAGATCGCCAAGGAGATCGCCCTGGAATACCAGAAGCGGTCCATCTATGTTTTCATGTGCGCCAACCAGGGCGGCACCACCTTCTCCGAGCAGTTGATCCAGGCCGGCGTGGAGATCGGCTGGAACACCCGCCTGGTGCCCTTCGGTCCGGATATTTCGGCCGCCGTCTTCGCCCTGGGCTTCGCCAACCGCGCGGCCATGGCCTTCGGCGGGGTCAAGCCCGGTGACTACCAGAAGATGCTCCTTTATAACAAAGACCGCATCTTCGCCTTTGTCAACGCCTTCGGCGAAGTCAACGCCGAATGGGCCGCCAATGCCGCCGGTTGCGTTAACTGGGGTTTCCCGACCCTGTCCGACACCGACATTCCGCAAATCCTGCCCACCGGCGTCTGCACCTACGAACACGTGGTGCCCAACGTCACCCACGAGGAGATCGTGCAGCGCTCCGTGGAAGTGCGCGGCCTGAAGACCACCGTATCCACGGTGGACATCCCCGTGGCCTATGGCCCGGCCTTCGAGGGCGAGCGCATCCGCAAGGGCGAATACCATTGCGAAATGGGCGGCGGCTCCAAGACCTGCACTGTGGAATGGGTCACCTCCCTCCCCATGGAACAGGTGGAGGACGGCAAGGTCGAGGTCATCGGCCCCGGTCTGGACAGCGTCAAACCCGGCGGCGGCCTGCCCCTGGCCATCAAGGTCGAAGTGGCCGGCCGCAAGTTCCAGGAGGACTTCGAGCCCATCCTGGAGCGGCAGATCCACCATCTCCTGAACTATGCCCAGGGCATGATGCACACCGGCCAGCGCGACATCGGCATGGTGCGCATTTCCAATGACGCCATTGTCAAGGGCTTCAAGCTGGAACACATCGGCACCATTCTCCACGCCAAGCTCCACCAGGAGTTCGGCGCCATCTTCGACAAGCTCCAGGTCAAGCTCTACACCGAGGCCAAGGAAGCCGAGAAGATCCGCGACCAGGCCCGGGAAGTCTATAAGCACCGGGATGCCCGCGTGGAGAACATGACCGACGAGACCACCGAAACCTATTACAGCTGCACCCTGTGCCAGAGCTTCGCCCCCAACCACGTCTGCGTGGTCAGCCCGGAACGGACCGGCCTCTGCGGGGCCTACAACTGGATGGACTGCAAGGCCAGCTTTGAAATCAACCCCACCGGTCCCAATCAGCCCATCGACAAGGGTGATTGCACGGACGCCACCCTGGGCGTTTTCAAGGGAGCCAACGACTTCATTGAAAAAGCCTCCCGCCAGGCCGTCACCAATGTCTGTTTCTACAGCCTGGTCAACGACCCCATGACCACCTGCGGCTGCTGCGAGTGCATCGCCGCCATCCTGCCCACCTGCAACGGCATCATGACCGTACATCGCGACTATACCGGGGAGACCCCCAGCGGCATGAAGTTCAGCACTCTGGCCGGCACCATGGGCGGCGGCGCCCAGAGCCCCGGCTTTGTGGGCCATGCCAAGTATAACATCGTCCAGCGCAAATTCATCTCCGGCGACGGCGGCCTCAAGCGCCTGGTCTGGATGCCCAAGAGCCTCAAGGAAGAGCTCCGGGAAAAGCTGGAAGCCCGCGGCAAGGAAATCGGCATCCCCGATTTCATCGACCGCATCGCTGACGAGACCGTTGGTCTGACCGAAGATGAAATCCTGCCCTTCCTCCAGGAAAAGAAACATCCGGCCCTGGAGATGGGCGGCATCCTCGGCTGATAAGCCAAAACCTCCGCCGGCCCCGGAACCCCCCGGGGCCGGCGGAACCCCGCCCCTTTAGGGCTTTGAAGAAGATTTCCCCGAAGGATGCCGGCGCTGTAAAGCCGCCGGTATCCGCCACATATAAACCACCTGAGGAGAAGAAAACATGGCTCTGACCGGTATCCAGATTTTCAAGATGCTGCCGGGCACCAACTGCAAGAAGTGTGGCGTCGCCACCTGCCTCGCCTTCGCCATGAACCTGGCGTCGGGCAAGGCTGAATTGGACAGTTGCCCCGATGTTTCCCCTGAGTCGCGGGAGAAGCTCTCCGCCGCTTCCGCCCCGCCCATCCGCCCCCTGACCATCGGTTCCGGGGCCACCGCCACCAAGATCGGCGGCGAAACCGTGCTTTTCCGCCACGAAAAGACCTTCTACAACCCCACCGGCCTGGCCGCGCTCATCAATGACAGCGAGTCGGACGCCGACATCGCGGCCAAGGTCAAGCGCTATCAGAAGTTCCAATTCAGCCGCGTGGGCCTGACCCTGCGGCCGGAACTGGTGGTGGTCAAGGGTGGAGCCCGCCTGGCCGAAGCGGCCAAGGCCGTTGTTGACAACAGCGACATGTCCGTCATTCTCTACAGCGAGGACGCCGCGGCCCTGAAAAAGGCCGCCGAAGCTCTGGCCGGCAAGAACCCCATGATCGGTCCGGCCACCAAGGCCAACTGCGACGCCGTGGCCGATGTGGCCCTGGCGGCCAAGGTTCCGGTCTGGCTCAAGGCCGCCAACCTGGACGAAGTGGCCGAGCTGACCAAGAAGCTCAGCGACAAGGGCCTGAAGGACATCGTCATTGATTCCGGCGCCCGCGCGGTCAAGGAAGCCTTCACCGATTCCGTGGCCATTCGCCGCGCGGCCCTGGGCGGCAACCGTGATTACGGTTTCCCGACCATCGCCTTCCCGGTGGAGATCACCCCCAATCTGGCCATGCAGACGGCCATCGCTTCAGCCCTCATCGCCAAGTATGCCGGCGTGGTGGTCCTGGGCGAGTTCGACGGGGCCTCCATCTTCCCCCTCCTCCTGGAACGGCTGAACATTTTCACCGACCCGCAGCGGCCCATGACCATGGTCCAGGACATCTACCCCATCAACAACCCCGACGAGAACAGCCCGGTCCTGGTCACCACCAACTTCTCCCTTACCTACTTCATCGTTTCCAGCGAAGTGGAAGGCAGCCGGGTGCCCAGTTGGTTGCTCATCAAGGATTGCGAAGGCCTGTCGGTGCTCACCGCCTGGGCCGCCGGCAAATTCTCGGGCGACGATGTGGGCCAGTTCGTCAAGAAGATCGGCATTGAGGGCAAGATCAAGCACAAGAACATCATCATCCCCGGCTATGCCGCCTCCATTTCCGGCGACATGGAAGAGGAACTGTCCGGCTGGAAGGTGCATATCGGTCCCCGCGAAGCGGCGCACCTGCCAAAATACCTCAAGGAATTCAAGGTCTGATGCCCTTGGATGAGAGCGGCGGTCCCGGCTGACGGGGCCGCCTTGAAACCTTGAACCTCACCTGATAAGGAGCATAGCTTATGGGAAAATATATGATCGCCTTAGCCGAAAACCTCAATGTCATCAACAAGGGTATCGGCGCCGCTTTCAAAGACAAGGATCCCAAGCCGGTTCGGGCGATGGTGGAAGGCATCATCAAGTCCGAGCCCGACTGGGTTGACATCAACCTTGGTCCCGCCCGCAAGAACGGCGCGGAACTCATGCCCTGGGTGGTGAACATCGTCCAGGAGGTCACCGACCTGCCCGTGGTGCTGGACACCTCCAACATCGACGCCATTGAAGCGGGCCTGAAGGTCTGCAAAAAGCCCGCCCTCATCAACTCCATCATGTGCCGCCCCGAGCGTTACAACGCCATGCTGCCCCTGGTCAAAACCTATGGCGCCAGCTATGTGGCCCTCATGTGGGGCCCCAACGGCATGGCCCGGGACGCCAACGAGCGGGCCGAGCTGACCACCGAACTCCTCATGGCCGCCCAAGCCCTGGAGATTCCCGTGGACCGCGCCTGGGTCGATCCCATCATCACCCCGGTCAACATCCAGCAGGACCAGCTCATGGAAAACCTGACCTTCTTCCAAATGCTGCCTGACATTGTCGGGGCCATCCAGCCCGGAGGGATCTGCAAGAGCACCAACGGTGTTTCCAACATCTCCAACGGCAACCCCGAACACCTGCGCCCCATTCTGAACCAGGTCTATGTGTGCATGCTCGCCCGCAATGGCATGTACAGCAGCATCGTCGATGCTTTTGACCCGGTCATGACCGACCTCTGCCACGGCAGACTGCCCTGGTTCAGCGATCTGGTTTACGGAGTCATGGACGGCAAGGAATATGATATGGGCTCCCTGAAGAAGGAAGAACGCGACGTGGTCAAGACCGCCAAGGTCATCCTGGGCCACTCCCTGTTCAGCGAAAGCTGGCTGGAAATTTAGTCTATCTTTTCAGCCAAAAAGGAAGGCGCGTTTTCGCGCCTTCCTTTTTTTCTACCGTTATGGTATCTTTAGTAAATTCAAGCCCCTGAGGAATAAATCATGTCCGGCCTGGTAACCCGTTTCGCCCCCAGCCCCACCGGGCACCTCCATATAGGCGGAGCCCGCACCGCCCTGTTCAACTGGCTTCTGGCCCGCCGCCTGGGGGGGCGGTTCCTCTTGCGGATAGAGGACACCGATGCCCAGCGTTCCACCCCCGAGTTCACCCGGGCCATCCTGGACGCCCTGACTTGGCTGAAGCTGGACTGGGACGGCGAACCGATCTACCAGAGCCGGCGCCTGGATATCCACCGGGCCCATATTGAGCGCCTCCTGGCCGAAGGCCGGGCCTATTGGTGTCATTGCCGACCGGAAGAGCTGGAAATCCGGCGCCAGGCGGCCCTGGCCGCCGGGGGCAAGCCCAAGTATGACGGCCGCTGCCGGGATTTGGGCCTGGGCCCGGCCCCGGGGGCGGTGGTGCGCTTCAAGGGTCCGGAAGAGGGCGAGACCGGCTGGGCAGACCTGATCAAAGGCCCTGTTTCCTTTGACCACCAGGAACTGGACGACCTGGTCCTCTTGCGGAGCGACGGCCAGCCCACCTACAACCTGGCCGTGGTCGTGGACGATATTGAAATGGGCATCACCCACATCATCCGGGGCGATGACCATGTCAACAACACCCCCCGCCAGATCCTGCTCTACCGGGCCCTTTCGGCTCCCTTGCCCCAGTTCGCCCATGTGCCCATGATCCTGGGGGCTGACAAGACCCGCCTGTCCAAGCGCCACGGCGCCACCTCGGTCATGGCTTACCAGGAAATGGGCTATCTGCCCGAAGCCCTGATAAACTACCTGGCCCGCCTGGGCTGGTCCCACGGCGACCAGGAGATTTTCAGCCTGAAGGAGCTCAAGGACTTGTTCGACCTGGCCCAGGTGGGGCGGTCGGCCGGAGTCTTCAACCCCGATAAACTCAAGTGGCTCAACGCTCATTACATCAAGGAAACCGACCCGGAACTCTTGGGGTACCTGGTCTGGCCCTGCCTGGCCGCCAAGGGTTACGGCCGGCCCGAGGACGCAATTTTGCGCAAGATCATGCTCACCGTGCGGGAACGGGGCCAGACCCTGCCGGAATTGGCCGAGAAGGCCGGGTTCTATTTTCCGGACCTGCCGGAAATGGAGCCGGCGGCGGCGGCCAAGTTTCTCACTGGGGAGAACCTGGCCTTCCTCAGGGAACTCAAGGAGCCCTTGGGCGCGCCCGGGCTGACGCCCCAGGGTTTTGAAGAACTGCTCCGGAACATGGCCGCGGCCAAAAACCTCAAGCTCTCCGCCCTGGCCCAGCCCCTCCGGGTGGCCCTGACCGGGCGGACGGCCAGCCCCGGCCTCTTCGAGATCCTGGAGATCCTGGGGCCGGAAAAGACGCGCCGCCGCCTGGACGCCGTGCTTGGCCCATGACGGGATTTTCGCTTACTGAAAAGAAGCGGGCCCAGATGGCCGAAGTTCGGGCCCTGGCCGGGCGGCACGGGGTGGAGATCCTGGCCCATTTTTATCAGCGGGCGGAAATAAAGGCCGTGGCCGATTTTGTGGGCGGCTCTTACGAAGTGGTGGAAAGGGCCCTGGCCGCGGGCGGGGGGCGGCGGGTGATGGTCTGCGGGGCCTCTTTCATGCTTGAGGCTGCCCAAGCCGGGCGGCCGCGGGCGGAAATATTAACGCCGCGGACCGATCTGTCCTGTCCCCTGGCTGAAGCGGTCAGCCCGGAGGAGGTGAGGGAAGCCCGTCGGCGTTTTCCCCAGGCGCGGGTGGTGGTCGATCACAAGGCCCGGCCGGAGATAAGGGCTATGTCCGACCTGGAAATAAGCCCGGCCACGGCGGCGGAACAGTTGGCCAAGCTGGATGGAGCGCCGGTTTTGGCCCTGCCCGGGCCGCACCTGGTCGATTGGGCCGGTTTCGGGGCCCAGGTGGCCTGGCGCTGGTCCCGAGCCGTCTGCCAGGTGCATGAACTGGCCACCGCCGCCGACCTGGCCGAGGCCCGGGACCGGCACCCCGGGGCCTTGGTCGCGGTCAATCTTCTATGTCGGCCGGAGTTGCGGGCCGCGGCCGACTTTGTCGGCGACAGCGCGGGGCTTTATCGTTTCTGCGCCGAGAGCCCGGCCCGGGATTTCATAATCGTCAGCGAGGCCGGCCTGGCTGAATTTCTGACCCTGGCCCGGCCGGACAAAAATTTTTATGAAACCGAGGCGGAAATATTCTGCCCCAACATGAAACTGACCAACCTCAAAGCCGTCATCGACTGCCTTAAGACTCTGGAAGAAGGCGGCTGACATCAGGAGAGAAAAATGGGACTGGAATGGAACGCCAAACTGGAGACCGGGGTGGAAAGAATAGACAACCAGCACAAGGAACTATTCCGGCTGGTGAACGATGTTTTAGAAAGCGGCCAGGAAGTCAAGATCGAAGACACCCTCAAATTCCTGGGTGACTATGTGGTGCAGCATTTCGCCGATGAAGAAGCCCTCCAGGTGGCCAGCCAATATCCGGGCCTGACGGAACACAGGGCTATACACACTGATTTCATCAAGGTCTTCCTTGACCTCAGGTCTCAGTTGAGCGCCGCCAAAAATGACGAGGAGCGGGAAATAGTGATTATGAGTCTGAACGGCACGGCGGCGGACTGGCTGGTCAATCACATCATGGGCCAGGATGTGAAATTCGCCGACTGGTATAAGGCCCACATGCCGCCGGCCTGACGGCTCGAAAATTACAAATCCAGAAGGCCCGGGGGAGGGTCGATGACCAGGCGGCCGCCGGCCAGGTCCAGATCGACTATGACCTGAAAAGGAATGAGCCTTTCAGTCCCGGTGTGGTCGGTCACCGCCAAAAGAAGGCCGGCCCCGGCTTCCATGAGGTTTCCCACCCGGCCCAAAGCCCGGCCGTCAATGGTTTCGACCGAAAGGCCCGGGAGGTCGGCCCAATAGACTTCATCATCCGGCAGGGGGGGGAGGAGGGCCCGGGGCCTGACCAGGCGCCAGCCTTTCAGGGCCGCCGCCTCTTCGCGGCGGCGCAGGCCGGGAAACTTGACGATCAGCCCATTTGTCGCGGCCCGGCCGGTCAGGCCTTCAGCTCGGCGTCGTTCACGTCCGTCGGGCGACCAGAGTTCCAGCCCCGCGCCATTAAAGAGGGTTTCCGGGTTTTCCGTGTAGGCCGAGATTATGACGGCCCCGCCCACCCCGTGGGGCCGGACCACCCGCCCCAGTTCCACAAAACCCTGTTCCGCCAAGGCCTCCAGGGCCTCAGTCATGGTCCTCGGTCGCGGCGGCCGGTTCGCCGTCTCCGCCGGCTATTTTAAGAACATAGCGGACCCCGGTCTTGGCCGCCGAGGCGGCCAGGAGCGAACGCATGGCCCTTATGGTGCGGCCCTCTTTGCCGATGAGACGGCTCTGGTCTTCCGGGGCCACGGTCAGGAGCAAAAGCGGGCCTTTT
>Ga0082212_10013112_pt1 | contig 10383 bp, 5 predicted proteins | sample TergutNt197P3_FD_71548 | JGI IMG/M metagenome (GOLD analysis project Ga0082212, IMG submission 71548) | Neocapritermes taracua P3 segment gut microbial communities from Petit-Saut dam, French Guiana - Nt197 P3 | ecosystem: Host-associated > Arthropoda: Insects > Digestive system > Gut ...
TGGCAAGGTAGAGGGCTACAACTATACGGCAATCGGCAAGCTTGAAACTAAAACAGACAGGAACGGCAATACGATAAGCTATACTTTCGACAGGCTGGGGCGGCCCATGTCAAGCAGCGCGGTGACGCCGTCCGGCACAGATACAGTCCAAACGCAGTATTACTTTACTGGCGCGGTAAAGAGTGAAACCAACGGCGCTATCACTACCCAATACGCGCATGACGAGCTCGGGAGGAACAGCCGTATAGACGAGACGGGCGGCGTGGTAAAACAATACGGGTACGACCTTGCAAACAACAGGACGTCATTTACGTTATCTGTAGGCGGCGTAAACCAGATAAACACGGCGTACCAATATGATAATTTGAACAGGCTCAAGAAAGTGTTTGAAGGCGGCGTACAGAAAGCCGCGTACGATTACGATATCAATGGCAACAGGGACTCGCTAACATATGCAAACGGCGCCTCCACAAGCTATGCGTACAACAAGGCGAACTGGGCCACCGGCGTTACAAACAGCAACGGCAGCGGCGTTATCTCGTCATTCTCCTATACGTATTATGCGGATGGCAACCAGCGGACGAAGACGGACGACACAGGCAAGGTGACGACGTACACATTAGACGGCGCAGGGCGCCTGAAAAGCGAAAGCGAGGCTGTTTGAGCTGCACACGTTTGCGAACAAACGGGGTTCGTCGATAAAAACGGTAGTTAAACCGGCTTGACAAAAACAATATTTCGGCTATAATAATATTTAATATTAAAATAGCCGAAAGGTCGTGCTTGTCATGTATTATAAACGTCACGCGGACGAAGCGATAAATAAGCTGTCAAAGATGTTCGGCGCGGTTCTCGTCACGGGAGCGCGTCAGGTCGGAAAGACCACGCTCCTTCAAGAAGTTGTGGGAAACATAGGATATATCACGCTAGACGACAAGATACAGCTCGTAAGCGCAGTCGAACAAAGCGGGACGTTTTTCAAGGATAACCCGCCTCCCGTCTTTGTGGACGAAGTGCAGTACGCACCTGAACTGTTCCCGCAAATAAAAATCATTTTGGATAAAGAGAAAAAAAAAGGGCAGTTTTACCTTTCCGGCTCCCAACAGTTCGAAATGATGAAGAACGTCAGCGAATCGTTGGCGGGGCGGCTCGGAATCCTCAATCTGCCCGGGCTTTCCCTGCGCGAAATGTACGGCGTTTCGTTCCGTAAGCCGTTTCTGCCAACAGATGAGTACTTTACGGACAGGCAGAAAGAAAGAGCGGACGTTCCCTATGCCGACATATGGAGTATCATCCATCGGGGCAGTTTCCCGGAGCTTTGCGCCAATCCCGATTTTTACTGGCAGATGTTCTTTTCCGCTTACGTCAGAACCTACATCGAGCGCGATGTCCGCGACTTAGCGCAAGTGGGCGATGAAGTCAAGTTTACGCAGTTTATGACGGTGGCAGCAAGCTGCACAGGGCAGCTTCTCAATCTGGCTTCCCTTGCGCGGGATGTAGGTATCAGCCCACCGACTGCGGAGCGGTGGTTGTCCATACTGGCCGCGTCCAATTTGGTCTATCTGTTGAAGCCATACCACAACAACATCACCAAGCGGACCGTCAAGACGCCGAAACTGTACTTTCTAGACACGGGACTGGCGGCGTACCTCACGCGTTGGAACACGCCGGAGGTTTTGAAATACGGCGCGATGGCGGGGGCTTTTTTTGAAACATTCGTTATATGCGAAATCATCAAGAGCTACAGTAACGTCGGGATATTGGATTTACCGCTGTACTTCTACCGCGACCGTGACGGGAATGAAATTGACTTGCTTTTAGAGGACGGCGGCACACTTTACCCCATTGAAATCAAAAAACACGCCGACCCGCAAAAATCAGACATTTCGAAGTTCAGACTGCTTGATAAAATCCCGAACATCAATCGAGGACAGGGCGGCGCAGTTTGCCTGTACGACAATCTCACCACGTTACAAGGGAACGATAAGGCTATCCCCATCACCTTGCTGTAATCCGCACTCAACCGAATACTTGAATCAGACAGGCGGATTATCCTTATACGCGTAATCGAACTGTCAAGACCACCATTTCCCGGGAGGGCGCCGATAACAGGAGGAGATGGTAAACACGGCAAGTGGCTAGACGTCACATGGCTTGAAAAACAGATCAGAGAATATGACGACCCGGAGAAATCCAATTCAGGTGTTTCAAGAGGAGGACATAATAATGCTCACGCACGGGTACCCTGAAACGACTTGTCAACAGTTTTTTAATCAGGCGATAGGATTTTGAAACAGAAAGTATATAAATAGGCTGTTCAATAACACTCCGTCTTGGTATAATGCTTTGTATGGGTAAGAAGAAAAGTAAACGAGAGAATAGCGGTCAGGTCATAATCCCTGCGGGTCATCCAAACCCTCCAGAACCTCACGAGATAGACGCTGCTATGATACTGGCGCGTCATTATCAAACATCGGTGGAGTTTCTGATTCCCATTGACGATTACAAACGCAAGTCACCAGATATTGTAATGCTTAATGTAGAGTGGGAGATAAAAAGTCCAACAGGCAAGTCAAGATATACGATTCAAGAGCAATTCAGGCGTGCTTCAAAGCAAGCTAAGAACATAATTATTGATTTACGCCGTACAAAACTGAAATACGGAGATATTGAGAAATCTGTGCATTTTGAGTTAGGAAAGCGCCCATACATCAGCAAGGTCATTTTAATTGGGAAATCTGAAAAAGTCATTGAAATCCAGATATAGATGTGATACAGTATCTTTGTAGGGAGACCGGGCAGTCCTGATTGGGCAGCCAAAGGAGTACCCTACACACGAAAACAATACATCCGATGGCTTACGCCGCCGGATGTTTGTTTTCGTAGGGGCAAAGTACCTTAACCCCCGAAAACGGCGTTTTAAGCGCAACACGGTCGTTACTACGCAAGGGTTTGCGGGCTGCCTAAAAAGGCAAATTATCCACATCCCGTGATTTACTCATAGTAATAATTTATCCTTGCTGCTCTTGAACATGCTTGAATATCTTTTCCAGTCTGCTTGAACCATTCCTCAAAACGCTGTTCTGCATGAATATCAAGGCTTTCCATCTCCTCTCGCATGGAAAGGTTTCGCTCAGACTTATACCTGCGCACTTCAAATATAATATCCTTTATCTTCTCGCCAAACCGGATAACGTCGCTATCAATGCGTGAAGGTTTCACCCAATGCGTCAAGTGAATGGACGCAGTTTTTTCGTGCTGACGGAAGAACTCTTGGTAAATATACTCTGTAATATGCGGCACATAGATTGCGTAAAGTTTCAAAACATTTAGCAAAACATAATATAGCGCATACTGTCCGCTCTTGCGTTCTTCGACCCCGTGAATGCCCGGCTCGTAGAGCCGTTCCTTTACAATCTCGATGTAATTATCGCAAAAGTCTTTCCAGAAAAAATCATCGATTTCGTGCCTTGCAGAGCCTGCTTCATACCTGTAAAGCAACCTTGCGGCGCTTGCTGTTGTTTCGTTTGTCCGTTCAATAATCCATCTGTCAATAGGTAGGAGTACCGGAGTTTGCGTTAAGTCAACATCCCTCAAATGCGATATGGAAAACTTTGAAGCGTTCCATAATTTTGTTATAAACCGTTTTGGTACCGACAACTCATCCGGCGAAAAGAACGTATCAGTTCCAAGCCTTGCGCCTGCTGTCCAGTATCGCAGCACATCGGCGGAGTGAGTTGCAACCAGACTCTCAGGGTCAAGGGCATTATTACTTTTTGATTTGCTGATTTTTTCACCCTTTTTGGCAAGGATAAAACCGCATATCATCAAATCCTTCCACGGTATATCACCTGTGTGATATAAACTGCGGACAATCGTATAAAAAGTCCATGTGCGGATGATTTCATGTGCGTGGGTACGCATACTCATAGGCGTTAGTTTTAGCCCAAGGCGCTCATTGATTTGCGGTGTGACGCTTGATGTTGCCCATGTATCAAAAACAGCGCTTTCGGGAGTAAAGTCCGGGCAGCCACATTCGCAAATGCCGTCATATTCAGTTTCAAGCGGATTAACAGGTAATTGTTCTGCTTTCGCGAAAGCGGGTTTGCCGCACGCTTTACAATACCAGACAGGAAACGGAACGCCAAAATATCTCTGCCTTGAAATGCACCAATCCCATTTCAAATTCTCAACCCAAGCAATATAGCGGCTTTTCATACCGGCGGGGTGCCAGTTTATTTCATCAGCTGCTTTTATAAATCTCTCCTGTTCGCTTAATATATCTATATACCATTGGCGGGAGGGGATTATTTCTATAGGCTTTCCGCAACGCTCGTGCGTTCCTACTGTATGGATAATTGTTTCGGATTTGATAAGCAGTCCTCGTTCATCAAGCAAGCGGATTATTTCTTTTTGCGCGGCAGTAACATTCAATCCCCCTATGAACGGGACATCCTCGGCTATTTGCCCGTCCGGTGTTATAATTTTACGATATGGCAGAGAGTATTCGGTATACCAGTCCGCGTCTGTGCTGTCGCCAAAAGTACAACACATAACCACGCCTGTTCCTTTATCAACGCCGACTTTTTCATCAGCCATAATCGGGATGTTAAAATCGTATAATGGAACAACTGCCGACTTGCCGATATACTTTTGATATCTCTCATCACAAGGATTTACAAATAGGCAAACACATCCGTAAAGCAACTCGGGGCGGGTGGTAGCCACTTCAAGCAGCTCCCCTCCGCGCGAATCGCTGCTGTCAACAAAAAACGGAATATAGTTAAACTTGCTCTCGATATCAGCTGTGTCCAGCTCCGCCTGTGCGATTGACGTCCGGCATTCTGTACACCACAGGACTGGCGATTCTTTTGTGTACGCTTTGTTCATCCTTACAAGGTCCAAAAACAATTCTTGTGATATTTTTCTGACTTCCGGGCTTATTGTCTGATATTCTGACGACCAATCCACAGAGAAGCCAAGAGATTTCCAAAACGCGATAAATTCGATTTCATATTTTTCTGTGACACTTTGGCATTTCGCTGCAAATTCGCTGCGGGGCAGAGTATTTGCGCGGATTTGCTCTTCGCGCTCAACGAGCCGTTCTGTCGGCAATCCATTATCGTCAAATCCGAAAGGATAAAACACATTATATCCTTGCATACGGCGGAAACGGGCTATCATTTCAGCCTGTGTGTACGAAAAAAGATGTCCGATGTGCAGACTGCCGCTTACTGTCGGTGGCGGCGTGTCTATGGAATATATCTCGCCGCTTGCGTTTTTGTTGAAACGGTAGAATTGTTCGCGTTCCCAGAACTCTTGCATTTGTTTTTCGATTTGCGTAAAATCATAACGTTTTTCCATGAGATAGTCCTCCAATTGCTAGTTTGCAGAATGAGAAAGTCCCAAACAGCAAACAGTTACTGCTTGGGACGAACACTTATGGTCCGTGGTACCACCCAATTTCGGAGAAGAATCTCCGCGCTCTGCCGGTGCGGGACAGCTGCGCTATCCGATACCGCTTTCCTTATAACGGTGGAAACTCCGTTGAAGCCTACTGAGATAATCACTTGCCATGTTTCGCGGTTTCGCCGTAGGCGAGAGCGAAATGGCATCATTGACTGATATCCGTTCGGTCCACGGCTCAGAGGCTACATTCCAAACTTCCCTCACGAGAGCTTACACCAACCGCCCTCTCTCTACGCTTTAGAAAGAATGTACTCCTCCTCGTCAATGCCTTTAATATATTAAATCCGGGAACATGATACCATAATCAATATCATTGTGCAAGGATAATTACATCACTTCCGGGATATCTATACCCAATAATTCGAGCAGTTGAGTCAACATCCTGTATGTCAGTTCCAAGAGTGATAACCAGGACGTACGCCGCTCTATATCAGGACAAACCAGGATTTTATTCTCAACATAGAACCGATTAAACACCCCCGCGATATCGAATAGAGCTTCGCAGATTACATTCGGAGCTTTGCCTTCATACGCGCGCAGCACCGAATCGGATACGGTTGTCAGCGACAGCATCAGTTCGCGTTCAATCTCTGTTGAGGGTGGCAGGATTTGCCCGAACTCCATTTCAGCTGATGAAGCCTTTTGCAGCACTGACTTAATTCGCACTGCAGAATACTGCAGATACGGACCGGTTTTTCCTTCGGAAGCCAGAAAGCGGTCAATATCAAAAACATAGTCCTTTGTACGATGGTTGACTAAGTCGCCTATTTTTAGAGCCGCGATACCGACTGTTTTAGCTGTTGACGTTCTTTCGTCATCATTGTTGATAACTGCGGATTTATTTGCCCGTTCATAAGCGCTGCTTGTGACGGTCTCAATCATATCGGACAGCCGCATCACGCCGCCATCCCGCGTCTTGTACGGTTTCCCATCATCTCCGTTCATCGTCCCAAACCCGATATGCAGGCATTTCGCATCACCTGTTATCCCGGCAAGGTTAGCGCAGCGGAAGACTTGTTTGAAATGCAGGGCTTGACGGTTATCAACCACATACCAGATTTCGTCAGGCTGCCAATCCCTCATCCGCTGATAAAGCGTCCCAAGGTCGGTCGTACCATAGACGTCGCCACCATTTGATTTTTCGACAAGCATAGGCGGTATCGGTTCATTGTCATCGGGCAGCGCCACCTCTACGACCATTGCACCGGCTGACTCTTGCAGCAAGCCTCGTTCAGTTAAGAGGTTAACGACGCGAGGGATATGTTCGTCTGCGTCGCTTTCTCCAAGCCACTGGTCGAAATGGACGCCAAGCAACGCATAATTCTTGCGCAGGTCTGCTACGGATACGTCCCGCACACATTTCCATAGCTCGTAATATCCTTTTCGCAAGTTCTGCAACTCAACTGTAGCGATAGCCGCTTCAGCGGAAAACACCTCATCAGTTTTTGCCCTTACTGACGCAGCAGGATATAAGTCGTTCAGTTCATCCACCGTGACCGGCGAGGTTTTGGGGTACTCGCCTGAGTAATCAGGGTCGAAATAAACAAGCTCAGGTTGAGCGCGTTTTATCTCCGCTGTCACAAGCCCCATCTGAAGGCCCCAGTCCCCAAGATGGATATCTCCGATTACCGTATGCCCTAATAATCTCGCTAACCTACAAAGGCAGTCTCCGATAATTGCTGACCTCAGATGGCCGATATGAAGCGGTTTGGCGATATTCGGCCCGCCAAAGTCGATGATGATAGTGAGCGATTCCATTGTCGGCAATAGTAATCGGGAGTCATGGTACATATCGTTCATGATTTCAGATAGCATCCCATCGGCAATGCTTAGGTTGATGAAGCCCGGTGCGACAGCTTCAGCTGATGAAAAAGTGGTGTTGCTTGCCAACTCGCCTACGACCTCTTTTGCAATCAGCATTGGTGCTTTCGTGTACTGCTTTGCTGCCGTTAGCGCTCCGTTGCATTGAAATTGACATAAGTCAGGTCGACCAGAGACAGACACGCTGCCAAATCCGCGTTCATACCCGCATTTTTCAAAAGCGTCACTGAGGATATCGGTTAATACCTGCCTTAGTACCATTTTCACCCTCCAAGAGACAATTCCATAGAAATAATAAACGGTCAAAATCCTATTCGATGGACTTTGACCGCTTGTAACAAGGGATAATCTTATTATCAGTTTCTTGAACAACAGCAAAGCCCGTCATCTCTTTCAATCACACAGCATTGGCGTCGTTCGCTTAAATTGGTCTGATTCTGCATTATCACAGCGAGCTATGCTTCCCTTCAGTTTTTGTTCATATTAAACCGTTTGCTGCTTGTTGTCAACAGGCTCCATATAAACGGTCTATGTAACAAATCCTCATAAACGTCTATGTAACAAATTACATCATAAACTCAGCATAGTCCTCCTCATAATTCAGCATAGTGAATCATTGCGCACCAACGTAAAGAATAGAGCAGTCTGTAACTAAGTACTGTAATGGAGCTTTTCTGAACTGCGTCTTCATTTTCGAGCGAAGCGAGAGCCGCACCTCACTAGCGCGGTACGGCCGAACGAGCGATGACATCATAGAGCCCAATACCCCGTAGTCTCTGCTGCGGGGGCGCGACGCAGTCGCGCGGGTCCAAGGGTTGCCCCTGGGTGGGACATCCTTTATTTTAGTACTATATGCGAAGTGGGATGCACGTTTTCTGCCACATTGCATAATACACCGCTTTTCAACATTTCTGATACAGGAGCGGTGACTGCGTTGTCGAACATCTTAAGCCAGCCAATATCCTTTGCTTCTTTCTTCATCTGAACGGGAGTGTGTTGAACCAATATTTCAGTCGTGAGCTTAATCATCTCGCGCGTTATTTCTGCTATTTCGTCGGTGACATTATCCAGTAGGGACAATACCTTCTCAAACTGACCGCTTGCGAAAACAGGAATACTCAACTCAAGCCTGTTCTCGGTCTTCTTGATATATCCGCGTTTAATAAGCTCTGCTACTTCAAGCGCATCGTTATCACCGAAACCTCGCTGTCTACCTTTTGCGATAGCCAGCGTTATGTTGACCCTGTTGGGGTAGTCATAGAAATAGCGGTGGTCCATCTCGCCATTAACAGAGAAATCCATAAAGCGTATCAGGTCACCCTCTGCGTTCCTCAAGGCGCAAGTCCCAAAGCTTCCGTATCGGCTATTATAGTCTTCCTCACCCCAGACGAAAGCTTCGCAGCCGGGGTACTTCTTAGGGTACTCAATTTTTAGGCTACCTTGGTATTTCTTGAAAACTGCTCTCTCGAGCGCGATTGCTGTGATATGCCATTTGAGCAAGCTGTCGTCATTGCAGCCTTCGTAGAATCCGATGCTTTTTACGTCTGTAATCCGCTTGTCGAAGAAATGCTTGAGCACATTAGCGATGTCTTGTTGAAGCGGTAATGTTACTGCATCTGCCTCGTCTGCGAAATCCTTTGAGAAAATAACTACTGTTGTTTCATACCGACTACCTATTTTAGTTAGCACCTTATTCTCACATAGCGCTTTGAGTTCGCTCTCAAGATACGGTACAGCGACGCCGATTTGGACGCTAATTTCCTCAGCAGTACATCGGTCGTTGTAACAGGCGAGAAGGATGTTCTGAGCTATCAAGTTGTGCTCACATTGTTTCCTGAATGGGTTGCTGCCGCTCCCCCAAAAGCGCAGGTGCAGGTTGCCTGGATTAAAACTCAAATTTCCTCCGGTCCTTTCCATGTTCATGCCCTCTTTCAATATTTGTCTTGATTTGAAAAGCAGAAACTTGACCATGTTTTCGGATGTACCGAGCGTCTTTGAAATCTCGGAAACCTTGGAACCGTTGAAATAATACATGACCGTCACTTTCCGGTGCTGCTCAGCCAGCAGGTTAAGTTCCCGATGCAGCAATTGCAAATCGTCGCTCGCGATTAGAATGTTGTCCAGCGTGGGGCTCTTGTCCGGTATTCTATCATCAAGCTCCGCTACTGTCGCTCTTGTGTGTAGCTTGCACCAGTTTTTATAAACATTGCTAGCCACAGCCCACATGAAGCCATAGAAAGCTTTGTCATCGCGGATGTTCCCATGCGACTTCAACAATTCGAGGAGGATGTCCTGCGATAGATCCTCTGCTTCTTCCCTTGTGCTTGTGCGAACGCGGCAGTATGAGAATATAGTTTTCGCAGCATCTGCAATCAGCGCTTCAGCGTTTCCTTTCCTCAAAACCTCACCTCCGCTTACAATGAAATTTCTGCTTTCAGCCTTATAGTAGCGGGAAAGCAGAAATGGTTAGCGGGTTTTATATGAGAATCGAACCAATGACTTTCACTTCATCGTCAAACGGGCGCAGAAACGAGTGGTTTTCATACATGACGTACAAGCTGCCATGCTTCATTATTCGATGGATACTGCAGTACATTGTGCGTGGTAGGATGAATTACCGGTTAACCACACGACATTATATTGTACATCCATTGTTATTCGGGAAACATAATGAATGAGCTCCATTGCTTGTTCGCTCGTTGTGAGTAAGCCGTCGATTTGATAATAGTCAATGCGTTGGGTGTGTGCAGGCTCATTTGAAATACTTCTCGAATTGTTTTGACCTCACTAAGCGTTTCCTCTGCTGTGAGTAACCCTCTGCAGTATTTATCGACGGCAATAGCGACTTTATCATTTGCAATCGGTCCTGTAACAATATCATACGAGTGTCGAGGTTCCTGTTGGTTCGAGTTTGGCGATAGCCTGCGCCTATTATCTCTGACGAAGTTCAACCATTCTACAGTCGGTTTTTCAAACCTCAGAACCTTGAGTTCCGGTGAATTGAAGATAGTATTATCGATTTCATAACGCATGACCGTAGCTATACTTGAAATGCTTGATTTATCAATAGCCCATGCCCTTGCAGTCCCCAAC
>Ga0082212_10013113_pt1 | contig 10383 bp, 13 predicted proteins | sample TergutNt197P3_FD_71548 | JGI IMG/M metagenome (GOLD analysis project Ga0082212, IMG submission 71548) | Neocapritermes taracua P3 segment gut microbial communities from Petit-Saut dam, French Guiana - Nt197 P3 | ecosystem: Host-associated > Arthropoda: Insects > Digestive system > Gut ...
TGAAAAATTCGTCATGCCGCAGTTGATTGAGGATTTTGCTTTCACGCGGCGGTCGTACCTCGAAAGCGAATACATGAATAAAACGCTCGGTCGGGTGATGAAGGACGGCAAATCCTCGCCGTATGTCAAAGCCGCGATTGAGTATCTCAAGCAAATGACGGCGTTGTACCGTGAAATTTGGCAAATCGTGGCACAGAATTCAACCACCGATTACACCAAGAACGGCAGCAACGCTTTCTTAGATAAATTGAAGAATAGAGGTTTTTAGCTTATGAAAACAACAGAGAGATTTGAAAAAGTGGCGGTCGACCGCCTTATTCCATACGCTCGGAATGCTCGAACTCACTCAAAAGAGCAGATTCTGCAACTTCGCTCGTCCTTGCGGGAATTCGGATTCGTCAACCCCGTTATTGTCGACAGCGACATGAACATTATTGCGGGGCATGGGCGGATTATGGCGGCGAAGGAAGAGGGCATTGCCGAAGTGCCGTGCGTGTTCGCCGAACACTTGACTGAGGCTCAGAAAAAAGCGTATATTTTAGCCGACAACCGCCTCGCTCTTTCGGCGGGGTGGGACGATGAGCTTCTCGCTCTTGAATTCGCCGATTTGAAAGACCTCGGTTTCGATGTGGAATTAACTGGATTTGACCCTGCCGAGATAGAGAAATTATTTTCTGACGGCGAAGAGGCGGCAGAGGACGATTTTGACATTGATGCGGAATTGGAAAAACCGACATTCTCGCAACAGGGCGATGTGTGGACACTCGGAAATCACCACCTCATCTGCGGGGATTCCACCAAGCCGGAGGTTTACGAAAAGCTGATGTGCGGCAAGAAAGCAAATCTCATCGTCACCGACCCGCCCTATGGCGTGGATTATGTTGGGAAATCGGAGCAGGTTCACAAGGACAACACGGCGAAAATCAAGAACGACAAATTTTCCAACGATGACACGCTTTACGAGTTTATGCTTGCCGCATTCACGAGCATGGAGGCTCACCTCACCAACGAGGGCGCGGCGTATATTTTCCACGCCGACACAAAAGGCGCGGTCGTTCGAAAAGCGTTTGACGAGGCGGGATTCAAGTTGTCGGGCTGTTGCATTTGGGTGAAAAACACATTCGTCATGGGCAGATGTGACTATCATTGGGGGCATGAGCCGTGTCTTTACGGTTGGAAAAAATCGGGGAAACATCAGTGGTACGGTGACCGCAAGCAGTCGACCGTTTGGCACTGCGACAAGCCCGCCCGCTCCGCAAAGCATCCGACTATGAAACCCATTCCCCTGTTGGCAACGCCGATTCAAAATTCAACACAGACCAACGGCATAGTGTTAGAGCCTTTCGGCGGGAGCGGCAGTACATTGATTTGTTGCGAGCAGCTTGGAAGAATTTGTTATGCCATTGAAATTGACGAGCGGTTTGTGGACGTGATTGTCGCGAGATACATTGAGGCTGTCGGCAGTGCTGACGGCGTTTTTGTTGAGCGAAACGGCGAGGTTTTGACTTATGATGAAGTTAGGCAGTCTGTTTGACGGAGCGGGCGGGTTTCCGCTCGCGGGGGGTTATTCGGGATTCACACCAGTTTGGGCAAGCGAAATCGAACCGTTCCCGATTCGTGTCACGTCTAAGCGATTCCCGAATATGACACATTTGGGCGATATAACCAAGATTCACGGCGGTAAAATCCCGCCTGTAGATGTAATCACATTCGGCTCGCCCTGCCAAGACCTCTCGGTTGCCAACGGTAAACGGAAGGGGCTCGGCGGTGAACGGTCGGGGCTGTTCCGACACGCAGTCAGAATTATTCGAGAAATGAGGGCGGCAACTAATGGAAAATATCCAACTTTCGCTGTTTGGGAAAACGTCTTCGGTGCGTTCAGCAGTAACCAACGCCGCGACTTTCAAGCCGTCCTGCACGAAATCTGCAAAGTCACAGAAGAAAATTGTCCCATTATTCCTGTGCCTAAAGCCGGATGGAACAAAGCCGGATTGCTCACTGATGTGGGAGGCGGTTCAGTGGCATGGAGAGTCCTCGATGCACAATTTTGGGGAGTCCCCCAACGCCGCCGCAGAATCTTCCTTGTCGCAGATTTTGGTGGTCAACGCGCCGAAAAAGTATTATTTGAGCGCGAGAGCCTGTTTGGGGATTTTACGCAGGGCGGCAAACAAGGGAAAATCACTGCCGGAACTGCTGATGGAAGCATTAAAAAGGCAAATCGAACGCTTGTCTTGAATGACCAAGGAGGCAGCGTCATAAATGTGGAGCGTGATGAACTATCGCCCACGCTCCGTGCCGAAGCTCACGGCAACGCTCCGATTGTGTGTTTCGAGCCGGGGTCAGCTTCCCGCATCGGCGGTCATATTTATACTGACGGTAAGTCGGGAGCGATACGAGCCAAAGCCGGAGATAATGCCCAAGCAATCGTCATTGAGAATCATCCGAATGACAGCCGCGTCAAATTTAGCGGTGAAGTTTGTCAAACTTTATCGGGACGGATGGGCGGCGGGGGTGGAAATACTCCGTATGTGTTAGAGGCGGTTTGCATTCAAGGAAATGTCATCGACCGTGCTGATAATGCGGGGGCGAACGGTGCGGGAGCGAGTGAAAATATCGGCTACACACTGAACACAGTCGACCGCCACGGAGTCGCATATTGCCTCGACCGTGCCAGTTTTAATCAAGGCAAAAACGCTAAATTTGACATCAGCGTTCAAGAAGAATTGTCGCAGACTCTTGTTGCAAAAGGCGCACACGCAGTCGCTCACCCGCTTGCGTTCGAGGCATATCAACATCATGGGTACAGGGAGTCGGACGTTGCCGGAACGCTGACAGCCGGGCAGAACGAGAGCATTCGCGGCGATACTCCGCTCGTTGCAGAATCGCCGGAATATATTGTCCGCCGCCTTATGCCTCTTGAGTGTTCACGTTTGCAGGGTTTTCCCGATTGGTGGCTTGACGGCTTGGAAACGCCATCCCCGACCGAGTCGGAAATAGACTGGTGGCTTGAGGTTTTTGAAACTCAGCGTAAAATTGTGGGAAAAGTCAAAACCCCGAAGACCCGCAATTTTGTGCGGAAGTTTTTACAGAATCCGAGGTCGGACAATGCCGAGTATACTATGTGGGGCAATTCGGTCGCGCTCCCATGTGTGTACAATATACTGGCGGGGATTGCGGAGGTGATGTGTGAGGAGTAGGTTGTTTATTAAGCGAAGTTAAAGCTATTTTTCTTGTATCTCAAATTGTATCTCAAAAATCAAATCAATAGCTGTAATTTCACCTTGACCCATTTGTTCAATCGGGATAAATCCGACATATCTATATCCTTTTCTGGAGTATTTATCAATAATCGTTTTATGCTCTTCGAATTTTCTTGTTAGTCCTATTTTATTTTTTTGAGCAATACGAACATATTCATATTTGAACATTTTTCACCTCGCATTATATAAAAATCTCTGACCTTCATTATACCTCAAAACCGCTAAAATTGCAAGACCCAAATGCCGGATTTCACATACTCTCATGTGTGTACAATATATTGTGTTAAACCACCGAATCAATGGACGTGAAAATGGATTAAAAATGTTGTTGACTTTACTCGATTTGTGAGGTATACTGTGACTACGAAAGGCGGAAAACCGCTTTAATAAAGGAAAAGAGGATTATACCATGCAAGTAAAATTCAATGATTATCAAGGGAAAGAACGCAAACCGCTCGTGAAAGCAATCGAGAGAATAACAGAAACGAAATCAACATATTGTATGTCACCGACACGCTACTGTTACAGCTTCGGCGAAATTACACTTGAATATGACGGAACGCTTACCGCCAACAACGACCTTATAACCAAACTCAGCGAGGCGGGGTTCATCGGGGAAATCATGGACAGTGAGGAGGTCGAGGCGGTCACCGATTCGGATACAATCGCCATTGAAATTCCGAAGAACGGAATGTCGGATGAGAAAATGCAAAATCTTCTCAAACTCGCTGAAAGCAAGCACACGCTGATTACGAAGGCACTCGGTATTCCGCTCCAAATCAACGACAACGGCGAAACGGCACAATTTGTATTCCCCTTCGACAGCGAGGACGGTTTGGCACAAATCTACAGCCAATTTGCCTACGGATTATTCCGCTACGCTCGCAAACATCAGAGGGTGACCGCAGTCGAACGCGAAGTCGAAAGCGAGAAGTTTTCGATGCGGACGTACCTTTTGAAAATCGGGATGATAGGAGGCGAATACTCCGCTTGCCGCCGATACTTTATGCGGAATTTAAGCGGAAATGCCTCCTTCGCCACCGATGCGAAATACGAGGCAATGCAAGCAAGCCGCCGTAAAACAAGCGGGGAGGGCAATAGTCATGCAGTTTCTTAATAAAGAACAAGTCGAGCGGGTACGGCAAACGTACCCGCAAGGCACACGCCTTGAATTGACCGCTCCGTTTCTTAATGACCCGCACTCCAAACTGACTACGGGTGACCGTGGCACGGTGACCGAGGTTTTCGACAACGGCGATATTGGCATGAGTTGGGATAAAGGCGGCTCGCTCCATATCATTCCCGACCACGATAAATTCAAAATTGTGCCGTCATTGTCAGCCAAAGCGGTGGAAGGTCTGCTTGCCGTCCGCAAAACTGCTCGGACAAATATGCTTGATTTGAACGCCGTCCAAATTATAGCCAACGAGTTATGTTTCTATGATACCGTCATCGCAATCGAGGACGAGCGGAAACTTGTGTCGCATTTCATTTTCACGGGGGAGACGGAGGTGAAGGGCGATGCGTAAACTTACGGAAAAAGACATCGCTGATATTCTCGGCTCGGAAAATAACGGATATACCGTATTAAAAGCTAAAGCCAAAAGTAATGACAGCTTTACCGATTCCGACCATTACGGGATTGTTTACGGCAAAAACGAGAAAGGCTTGTTTGTAATATGGCAATTCCACTTAGACGAAAGCGAAAAACCGACTTACTATTGGGGGTTTTATACAGAATGCGAGGATTCGGCTCTCGAAAATTATGATGCTCGGAATTAGCCTCCAATCCGTCCATTATGTGTTGGTTGACTTCCCGCCCCGACAGAGTTATACTGTATATAGAGGGGCGGGAAACCCGCACCAATAAAGGAAAAAGTGAGGGTAATAAAATGAACAAATGTCAAGAGAAAGCGTTAGGAAGATTCATCGGGATTATAGGCACAATACACGAAAGGCTCGCGGAAATACAAGCGTTCACCGATGACCATATGGGGTGCAATCCCGATGATATAAATTGGGCTGATGTTGGCTCGGCAGGGTGGTTTCTCGACAAACTTACCGAGATGACGGATTTAATCCATAAACGCGGCGAATACGAGGAATCGGAGGAGGTGAGCGAAGATGAGTAATACTTTAAAAGAGATGGAATTAGACGAAATACTGGCGGCAATCGAAGACCAAATTCCCGATGGGAAATTCGTCAAATGTTACAACTGCGCCGCAACAGGCGAACTGCGGATTATAGTCAGACGGCAAGGTTACGAATACGAGCAGAGATATGTGGCTCGCGACCGTGGGAACGGATACATCGAACTCGTACACAAACCGTAAAACAATCGCAGGGAACGCCACTCCAAGAACGGAGGGCTGTTCCTCTTTCTATTTTAAGGCTCGGAATCCGTATCCATTAAGTCCATTATGTGTTGGTTGACTTCACGTTCAAACAGAGGTATACTGTTGTTATAGGGACGGGGAAACCCGCACCAATAAAGGAAAAAGTGAGGAAACCAAAATGAAAGCTAACCTAAAAGATGTTACCATTAACGAAAGAAACGAGGCATTAATAAAATTCGCGCAGACCATAGACTTTACAGAATTATTCAACCACATCGAAGGCTTTATCAAAATTAACTGCGGGTTTGGGCAGCCGGAAATCACCACAGGCAGAAACGGTGATGTTTACGTTGAATTCACATCAGTCGACATTAAAGACCAAACGGGACCCTTCGCACATATCCTCAGAAAATGCCACATCACTTATTTCAGCAACGGCGTGTGTCGAAACAAAGAAACACAGGAAATCAGATATTGGACTACCGTAAGTATACGATACCAACATCACGATGGCGGTTCTAACGGCATGGATATTTGTTACGCTCAATACAGCGATAGCGAGGGTTGGACTTTCAAAAACGCAGGTCAACGCTAAACCCCACAAACAAAATAAACCGCAGGGAACGCCACTCCAAGAACGGGGGGCTGTTCCTTATTTTATTATAAACGAGAATACTTTTTCGCCCATTCCTTGCACTGTGCAATCCGCGCACCGTCATCGCCGTGTTCTTTATCATAGGAATACTGCGTTAACAACTCGCAGGGAATATCGGGGCATTCGCCGCAATGTGTAAAACCTTTATTTTGACAACAAGCCGCCACGGGGCATTCGCCGTGAAACGGTTTCCCGTTGGTTTCGATACAACCACCGCAGTCGTGACTTTCTTTAAATGCACAGCCTGTGCAATGCAATCCGCATCTTGAATCTACCATTTATGTATTCCTCACTTTATATTTGCTACACTTTTATCTTTATATATTCTACACTAAATTCGACAAAAAGTCAACTGATTTTTTTGCAAAGGAGACCCGCCAATGTTCAAATACAAACCAACCCCTCTCATGCTCCCGACATCGCACTACGACAAACGCCGTGCCGATTACGCAGTGGAGTTTATACACGACAACCTCTGCCATCACAAAGGCAAGTGGGAGGGGCAACCGTTCCGTCTCCTTCCGTGGCAGGAGCAAATCGTGCGGGATATATTCGGCATAGTCAACAAGGACGGATTTCGCCAGTTTCGCACTGCGTATGTCGAAATCGGCAAGAAGAACGGCAAATCAGAACTGGCGGCGGCGATTGCCCTCTACCTCTTGTTTGCAGACGGCGAGGCGGGAGCGGAGGTGTATTCCTGTGCCGCCGACACCGAACAGGCACGGATTGTATTCAATACCGCCTTGAAAATGGTGGAGATGAGCGACAATTTGAACAAAGTTGCGAAACTCGTGCCTTCGCAGAAAAGCATTCGATTCCCGCTTTACAACAGTTTTTACCGTGTCATGTCGAGCGAAACCAAAGCCAAGCAGGGGTTCAATGTGTCGGGACTTATTTTCGATGAGTTATACGCACAGCAGACCCGCGAGTTATACGACACCATGACGAAATTCACTGGCGATGCACGGCAACAGCCGCTCTACTTTCTCATCACGACTGCCGGAAGGAATCGTGCCTCGATTTGCTATGAAATCCACCAAAAGGCGAATGCGGTTCTTGACGGCACGAAAATCGACCCTGCCTTCTACCCTGCCGTCTTTGGCATGGAGGAGGGCGATGATTGGGAGGACGAGAAAGTGTGGTGGCGGGTGAATCCGTCAATGGGGGTGACGATTTCCTACGAGGACGTGAAAGCCGCACACGAACAGGCGAAACAGAATCCCGCCGAGGAGATGCACTTCCGGCAGTTTCGCCTCAACGAGTGGACGAACGCCGATGTGCGTTGGATGCCGATGGATAAATGGGACAAATGCGGTGAGGATTTCGACATCACCGACTTTGAAGGTCGGGATTGTTATGCGGGGCTTGATTTGTCAAAGACACAGGACTTGACGGCTCTCGTTCTCGTTTTCCCGCCAACTGAAGATGATAATAAATACACAATCTTGCCCTATTTTTGGTTACCCGAAGAGGTCATTGATTTACGCACTCGCCGCGACCACGTTCCTTATGCGGTGTGGAATAAAATGGGCGTTTTCAATACCACCGAGGGCGATATTGTCGATTATGATTATGTTACGGCTCTGATTACCAAGCTGTCGGAGCAGTTTCGCATTATTGAACTCGCCTACGACCGCTACGGTGCAGACAGAATGAGGCGGGATTTAGAGGAACTCGGTGCAGAGAACGGCTTCGAGGTCGTGCCTTTCGGACAGGGATATATTTCCATGTCTCCGCCGTCAAAGGACTTGTATCAATTTGTGCTTGAAGGGCGGATTCGCCACGGCAAACATCCTGTTCTTGATTGGAATATGACAAATGTCCGCATGGAAACCGATGCCGCCGACAATATCAAGCCGAGTAAAAAGAAGTCGACCGAGCGGATTGACGGCGTGGTCGCACTTGTCATGGGACTTGCGAGGGCAACGCTCCGCAGTGTTCCCGAAAAGAAAGTGCATGAGGGAGGGATTACATTTATATGAGTTTCTTTAAGAACTTGTTCAACTCCCGCGACAAGCCGTCCAAAAACAAACCAAGCGGGAGCTTCGGCGGTTGGGGATTATTCGGCGGCAACACATCAAGCGGAATGCGAGTGAACGAGCGGACGGCGATGCAGATTACCGCCGTTTACGCTTGCGTTCGTGTATTGTCGGAAAGTCTCGCCTGTCTGCCGTTGCGGGTTTACCGAAAAACCGAATCGGAGCATGGGAAAATAACGGCGGTCACGCATCCGGCGTTTCGGTTGCTTTCCAAAGCACCGAATGTCGAGATGACCTCGTTTATCTTTCGTGAAACGCTGATGTCGCACATTCTTTTACACGGAAACGCCTACGCTCAGATTATCCGTGACGGTCGGGGTTATCCAGTAGAGTTATACCCACTACTTCCGAGCAATATGTCGGTCGACCGCGACAAGGAAAGCAGTGAAATCGTCTACACCTACCGCGCCGAAAAGGGTGAGGTCAAACTCCGCAAGTGGGACGTTCTGCATATACCGGGGCTTTCGTTTGACGGCATTGTTGGGCATTCCCCGATTGCGGTCGCGAAACAGGCAATCGGCTCGGCATTGGCGGTGGAGGAGTATGGCTCGAAGTTTTTCGCCAACGGTGCGAACCCCGGCGGTGTCCTCGAATTCCCCGGCACGGTAAAAGACATCAAACGAGTCAAAGAGTCATGGAACGCGGGACATCAAGGGGCGATGAACGCTAACAAAATCGCAATCTTAGAGGACGGTGCGAAGTTTTCGGCGGTGACTATTTCGCCGGAACAGGCACAATTTTTAGAAGTACGCAAGTTTTCTGTCAACGAGATTTGCAGAATCTTCCGAGTGCCGCCGCATTTAATCGCCGACCTTGAACGAGCCACGTTCAGTAATATCGAACACCAGTCGTTGGAGTTTGTCAAATATTCGCTGATTCCGTGGGTGGAGCGGTGGGAGCAGAGCCTCGAACAATCGTTGCTTATGCCGAGTGAAATGGATTCCCACTATATCAAATTCAGCGTGGACGGTCTGCTCCGTGGTGCGTACAAAGAGCGGATGGACGGTTATTCCGTAGGAATTCAGAACGGTTTTATGTGTCCCAATGATGTGCGGAAATTGGAGGATTTAAACCCGATAGATGACCCTGCGGGTGACAAATTCTACTTCAATGGTAATATGCTCCCGATTGAATTAGCGGGGCGGCAATATGTGGATAAGGAGGAGTTGGAAGGAAATGAAGAATAGGTTTTGGAATTTTTCCAAAAGCGAAAACGGCGAGCGTGAGCTGCATATCAACGGGGCGATTTCCGATGAAGTGTGGTGGGGTGATGAATGCACTCCGTCAAATTTCAGAGCGGAGTTGTTTTCCGGCACGGGGGACATCACAGTTTGGATTAATTCGCACGGCGGCAGCGTATTTGCGGCAAGTGAGATTTATACTATGCTCAGTGCCGAGTATAAGGGCAAGGTCACGGTGAAAATCCCCGCAATATGTGCCAGTGCCGCCACGGTGATTGCGATGTCGGCTGATACGGTGTTAATGTCCCCGACCGCGTATATGCTGATTCACAATCCGTCAACAATCGCAATCGGTGACAGCGAGGAAATGAGGAAAGTCGCGGTGGATTTAGACAAGGTCAAGGAGGGGATTATCAATGCCTACGAAAAGCGAACGGGGCTGTCGCGGGAACAACTCAATTTGCTGATGAATAAAGCGGAGTTGATTCCGTCAAACGAGGCGATTGAATACGGATTGGCAGACGGATATATTGAAAAATCCGAGCCTGTTGCAGAGCCGATTACAGGCAAATTTGAAAAGCAAATTGTCAACCAAACAGAGCCGATTACCGAGCCTGTTGTTGACGAAAACCAAACAACCATTGAGTCGTGTTATGCACGGCTTAAATTATTAAACGGAGGTAATTTCTAATGAAAATCAACGAACTTTACGACAAGAGGAACAAGGCAATCACGGCAGCGAGGGCTTTTCTTGACGAGAAACGTGCGGTGTCCGTCACGCTCTCAGCCGAGGACTCGGCAATCGGGCATAATCGTGTACACAATATCGCGGCGAGTCAGAAGCTGTGCAATCTTATGAAAGCACAAGTTTTGAAACGGCATCAAGGTCTGCGAGACCGAGGTGGCAAGCC
>Ga0082212_10008768_pt1 | contig 10381 bp, 9 predicted proteins | sample TergutNt197P3_FD_71548 | JGI IMG/M metagenome (GOLD analysis project Ga0082212, IMG submission 71548) | Neocapritermes taracua P3 segment gut microbial communities from Petit-Saut dam, French Guiana - Nt197 P3 | ecosystem: Host-associated > Arthropoda: Insects > Digestive system > Gut ...
GTTCCGCCTCGCTGATGCTGAACCGGTTTCCGGCAAGTTTGCTGAGAGCCAATTTTTCCCAGATGATGTCCTGACGATATTGTTCCGGCGAGATACCGCGTTGTTTTTCGAGTGCTTCAAGGTACTCCTCGCTGTCTATCTTGAACGTTTGTGCCATTCGGACGATTTCGGCATTGATTTCGTCGGCAGTGATCGTGATTTTTTGCCGCTCACATTCGAGACGGATGAGCGTTTTGTTGATCAGTGCTTGGAGTTCGTCCTGTCCGTGCAGTTGCAGACATTCGGCAGCGAGACTGCTTCGGCTGATTTTATCGCCGTTGACTTCGGCAACGATTTCCGGTGCCTCGATTTTTATCGCCGGTACGTTCGGCGTTTGTCCGAAAGCGGCACAACAAAGGACGAGGAGAGACAAGACGGTTATGAATGAGTATTTCATCATCGATTCGGTTTCAAAAAATTCGACCATTCTTTGGGTGAAGGGTAAACATTTTGCCGTATTCGGTCAAGGGCATTTAGTACAATCGCCCCGCTTGGGGTTATTGATATTGTTCAAATTCTCATATTTCTGTACCATTCCGCCGGAAATGTCTCACGTTCGGCAGTAAAAATGGCTCCCCCTCAATCGGCACAGCAAAATTCGGTTGCTTATAGCATAGCCCCGTTTAATTTTGTGGACTTGGAAGATAAAGCAACAAAATACATTGCACAAATCAACGAAGAGGCTGCCCTGATCATTGATAGCACCCGAAAAGAAATGGAACGAGTTCGGCAAGTCGCCACAGCCGAATGGGAAAAGTCCGCCGCAGAAGTCGAACAAACACGATCCCAAGCACGCCGGGAAGCCGAAATGATCCGAGGACAACTCGACGAACTTCGGCAACGGCTTCAAACGGAAGAGGAAAATTTCAAAACACGCAAGGAACAACTCGAAAGCGAAGCCATTAAACTGAAAGCCCAGTTGAAACAGAACGAAGACACTGCCCGAAAGACAGGATACGACGAAGGCAAGCAAGTTGGCTACGACGAGGGACATTCCAGAGGTTACGCCGATGGTGAAATGAAGGCGATGATCGACTACGCCGACAAAGTGCAACGTGAGGCGGAAATTCAACTGGGAGCGAAGTTGGAAACGTTGCTTCCCGCTCTGACGGCGATGATCGACCGGTTGGAAACGGCAAAACAGACGTTTTTGCAGCAGTGGGAACAGAGTGCGGTGAAGGTTTCCCAAACGATTGCCGCAAAAGTGATTGACCAGCAACTGGCGGAAATGCCGGATATTCCCCTTCGGTTGTTACGTGAAGCATTGGAACTCGGCACGGGTAGCACGTCGATGCGAGTTCGGCTGAACAAGAATGACTACGAATCCTTGAAACCGCAGATTGATCTGGTGATTCAAGAAATGGCTCGATCAATGCAAACGGAAATCGTGGGCGATCCTTCTATTTCGCCGGGAGGTTGTGTTTTAGAAACGCCGCAGGGAATCATCGACAATCAAATCGAAACCCGGCTTGCCCGAATCGATGAAGAACTTCGTCCTGTTGAGGAGGAGTGTCTCGTTTCCTGAAAACTGGAATGTGTCATTTATAAAAAATCCTGTTCTGTTCGAGCAACCACCGACTCGTATTCTCTACCATGTCCCGTTAGATGAAAGCGGCGTTCTGTTTCACCGAATAATTCGATCCGAATTTCCAAATGATGAGCGGGCAAAATTTGTGGAAACTTGTCCGCCCACTCGATCAGGGTCAAGCCGGTCCCTTCAAAATAATCGTCAGGACTCAAACGCCGGAACTCCTCCGCACTTTCCAGCCGATAAGCGTCGAAATGATAAATCGGTCGAATTCCGCTGTCGTATTCGTGAAGCAACACGAACGTGGGACTGGATACCGTTTCTTCCGGGTTTCCGGTATATTTTGCGAGGGCTTGTACCAATTTTGTCTTACCGGCACCAAGTGTTCCGACGAGAGCAACGACGCTCCCGTCCGGTAGATGTTCGGCGAGAAAACGTCCCAGACGATCCGTCGCCGCTAAATCAGGAACTTCGAGAGTTACGACAGCCACAAACGATCTCCGATTTTGGACGATGAATTCTATTATGAGTGTAGTGCCGATTAAGGAAAATACAAGTCCCTCTGTGTCGTGCGAAACCGCGACCCGTTGGCACCATTTCATCAAGTAGAGACGACAGAGTATCCGACGAACGGGCGGCGATTGCCGCTCTGTTCGGGTAATTAACCATCCCGGTGTACAACAAGCAAAACGTCAAGCGGATGCCCTGCGTGGTGATTGGATTCAAGCCGGTCTGAAATCCAATCCGTCGGTCGGATACAGTGCCGAAGAAATGACCGAACGTAATGCCGGAAAACAAGGGATCACGTTCAATCAGCCGGTTACACCACAGTATAAACGTGATGCCCGTCAAGCGGCTGTGAACCGTGAATACCAAGCGGCAAACCACACGTACCAAATACAATGTCAAAAGGCGACAAACGATGCCATGCTCGTTGCGTACCAACTGGCTTTCGCCTATCGGAAGTGTTTGATTTTGGAAGAATTGACTCGAATTTCACAAGAGTCTCTGCAAGTGAGCAACGAATTACTCAACGCACAAGAAATTGGACGATCCCAGTTCCTCAACATCAAAGTTCAAGCGGAACGAACGCAAAGTGCCCGGTGGGACGCTGAAATTGCCTACCGAACCACTTGTAAAGAATTGGCAATCCTGCTCGCTTTGCCGGAAAACGTGTTGATTGAAATTACCGATCCGGTCGAGGTTTTGCCGCCTGAATTGGACATGGAGGCTTTGCATTCAGAAATCCATGATACTTGCCAGGAAATACGTCGGGCTTATGCTGAAATCGAAACTGCCAAGATGCGGCTCAAACAACAGTATGCCGAAGCCGGTATTGATTATGACATCATACCCTTGCAACCGTTCGACTCGAACACCTCGACAATATGAATACCTTAATGGAGTCACAGGTACTTTTGCAGGGAGGGCTTCTGTCCGGCGGATTGGAAAAACCGGGAATGGAATAGACGCAAAATCCGTCTTGACCGAATGTATCAAAATGATTAGACTCTACCGACGTGATGAGTAGTTGTCTCGCCTTTCTCAAATATCCGGTGTTTATTTTGGCACTCTTGCCCATTGTGGCAGGGGGACACCTGTTGTGTTGCGCCCATTGCGACAATTGTGAACAAGTCCACCATGAGGCATCGGAAGAATGTTTATCACCGGAACATTGTTGCCAAGAGCCCCCATGCGAACAAAAGCATGAATGTAAGAGTGTCGATCTGCCATTCATCATGCCTCTGCGCAGCGGCATTGAAACAGCAACATCGTTCTGGATTTCCTTCACCGGTTTTTCTGCTACCGTTCCTGTATTTTGCGAACCGGTCATAACCGATTGCTATTCCGTCATTGCCGTATTTCCGTCTGCGCTCCCGGTGCGTCTGCACCTACTCTATCGGTCGCTCTTGATCTGATTTTGTTTGGATTCTTTCTGAATTTCAGGGAAATTCTGCGCATTCATTTGTGCAAAATCGAGAACCGTACATCCAAACGACAACCATAATCATGAAACAAACATCACAAAAATTATTACACACCGCTCTTGTTCTCGTATTGATCGGTTCATTGATCATTGGTGCGATCTATGTACTGGCACGGACAGTAGAACCGGTTCGAGCAACACTCGAAGGAACGATATTTGCCCGTGTTCTGCCACCATATGCCGACGAAGACGACCATTCCCAGTGCGATCACGACCATGACCATGATCATGATCACGCATCCGTTGCCGTTACCACTCAAAATGAAATTGTCGAAGTGGCATTAAGTCCGACGGCTGCCAAGAACATCGGACTCGATGATTCCGCCATCACAACAATCGAAACAGTCGATTACTACAAATCGTTTTCCGTTCCCGCCGTTGTCGTTGAGCGTCCCGGCTTTTCGATGATTACCGTCTCATCGCCGGTTTCCGGGATCGTAACGAAGATTCATCACGAAACAGGCGTTGCTGTCGAACCGGGCGAACCGCTGTTCGATATTTTGCTCAACCAGCAGGAATTGGTGAAAGCCCAAACGGAATTTTTGGCTTTACTACGAAAGCGGGAATTCAATGCCTCCGAGCGGAAGCGGTTGGCGGATGTGAATCCCGATGCCGTACCGGGGCGGCACCGAACATTGGAATTTGAAAAACAGCAAATTGATTCAGAAATTGAAGTTCAAAAGAACGTTTTGTTGCTTCAAGGCTTGAATGAGTCGGATATTACAGACTCATTGGAAAAAAGCAGTACGATTATCCGCAGCATGACGGTCTATGCACCCCCTTTTGAAAATGAGGACCACATTGCTTCAACTGCCCATGCTGATGACGAAGAGCATATTTTTACCATCGACAATCTGTTCGTTTCGACAGGCGAAAACATTGCTGTCGGTGATTCGCTTTGCCAGTTGACCGATTATTGTAAACTTGCCATTAAGGGGAAAGTCTTTGCAGCAAATGAAAAAGAATTGGTACAAGCATTGACATCGAAAAGCCGGGTAACGGCAACATTTGAAGGCAACGGCAATCGTGAAACCGTTGGAGAGTTGTTTTTGCGTTCTATCGACAACAAGATTGACACTGCGAGTGGAACGCTTTTTTGTTATGTCGATTTGAAAAATCATTTTACCGACTATGAAGTGAATGACGAGAGTAAGCCTCGCCGGTATATTCAGTGGCATTTCAAGCCGGGACAGCGTTGCGAACTAAATATCGAAGTTTCACCGTTGCCAAATTGTATCGTGATCCCCGTCGGTGCCGTTGCCAAGGATTTGCAGGAAATGTGCGTTTTCGAATGGGTCGGCAATGAAGAGGACAAACAAATCTGGCGTAAAAAGCCCGTCCATGTGATTTATCAAACACGGGATGCCGTGGTGATTGCCAATGACGGCAGTGTTTTTCCCGGTGCGCAGATAGCGGCAAAAGGAGCAAGTTTTATTCTTGCCGCTTTGGAAGCCGCTAGCCAAAAAAGTGCAGGTGGCGGTGGCGTGCAGCACGGCGACCACGTGCATTAAGCGTTAATAGAACCGAAATCGTGTGATTACAGTAAGGAGATAATCATGAGATTTTTTCAAACATGGGACTTGACAGCAAAGAGATTTTTTCGTACTATTCGGCTGTGCCGGGGTCAGAGTCAGTGATCGGAACAGTAGGAATCCAAGGAGAACAAATGTCTTCACATACAGTAACGACAACAAAAAGTTGGTTTGAACGTCTGGGTAGTTCCTTCGGCGGGATTATTTTCGGTATTTTGCTTTTCATTGCCGGAACAGTCATTCTATGGTGGAATGAAGGTAATTTCGTGTACACCCGAACCGCTCTGAACGAAGCTCAGGTTGTTACTAAAGAGTTGGGAAGCATCGACACCGTGGATAGTTCGAACTCGGGACAACTCGTGCACGCTACTGGACGCGCAACAACAGAAGATATTCTTGAAGACCCCATTTTTGGTCTTTCTTCGAATGCTCTCCGGATCGAACGCGCTGTTGAGTATTACCAATGGACAGAAAACTCCAAGTCGGAAAGGAGGCAAAAATTAGGCGGAAGCGAAGAAACCGTAACGACCTACACTTACCAAAAGAACTGGGCAAACAATCCGGTGGATTCCTCAAGGTTCAATTCGCCCGACGCGCGGGAAACACATAAAAATTCAGTCATTATCAACATCAACGATTTCTCCGTTCAAGCCGCCAACGTCGCTTTGGGGGCTTATCGCCTTCCGAAATTTCTTATTGACTCCATCGGTGGTTCTGAATCTTTCTCCGTTGAACTTTCTGAAGACGTGGTAGAAAGACTGAATCAGCAAATTGCACATCACGTTTCACTGCCCGCATCGCTTCCTCCGGGTGCTGCACCACCGACACAAGGTTTGTTACAGTTTGACGGGGAAGACGGAGAGCAAGCCGTCGTGCCTACTGCCCTTCTATCGCCCCAGAAGATGATTCATGCGAATGGCAGTACGGTTTATTTAGGTCCGACACCGGAGCAACCGTCTATCGGAGATGTACGAGTTGTGTTCACACGAACGATGCCCTGCGACATTAGTGTCATCGCCAAACTGAACGGCGATACCTTTGAACCTTACACTACCAAAAACGGCAGGCAGGTCAGTATGCTTCATGTGGGAACACACAGTATCGAAAACATGTATGAGTCTGCTCACTCTTTCAACAGCATAATGACCTGGGTTTTGCGTATTGTGGGAGTCTGCCTTACTTGTTTCAGTTTGATGATGATGTTCGCCCCGTTGCAGGTGCTTGCCAGCGTGATTCCCTTCCTGGGTAACCTCGTCGGTGTTGGCACGGGGATTTTTAGCGTACTGCTCGGGCTGGCTTGGTCGCTCTTGATTATTGCAGTTGCCTGGCTGTTCTACCGTCCGTTGGTTGGAATCCTTATTCTGGCAGCGGCAGTGGGGCTGATCACGTTGCTCTATACCAGGTGCTCCGGGAACCGGAGCACCGGCTAAATCACCAATCCAACGTTCCTTGCCAAGCGGATTTCAACTCGGAAACGCTCACCGAAAACAGATTGCTCAAGGATAAAATCGGTTCCGCATTTACTGTGCCGAGTTCGTGTATCCAACTTCCAAACAGTGATTCAATCTCTGCGGCATGTTCCGGCTCAACTTCGATCACGAATCGGCTGTTCGACTCGCTGAATAACCTTTCGGCATCGAAATCGCCTGTCAGCGTTGCTCCCAAACCACCGCCAATGCACATTTCGGAAACCGCAACTGCCAAGCCGCCTTCACTGAAATCGTGAGCACTGCGCACCAGTCCCCGCATCATTGCCGAATGGAGCGTTTCGTATATTTGTTTCGCTTGCGGTGGGAACAATTCGGGAATATCCCCTCCCAGTAATCCCTGTACGAAATTGAAATGAGACCCACCCAGTTCGTTTTTGACAGTTAATCCTAACTGGTACAACATGTTCCCTGCCCGTTTCAAGTCCATCGTTACGCATTTTGACACATTATCAATCTGTCCCATTGCTGAGATCAACAACGTTGGCGGAATACTAATTGGTTCGCCAACCGCCGGTCGGTACTCGTTGTTTAGACTGTCCTTGCCGCTGATAAAGGGCATTTCATACGCCATCGCCACATCGTAACAAGCCTGTGCCGCCCGCACAAGAGTGCCGAGTGTTTCGGGGCGTTCCGTGTTGCCCCAGCAGAAATTATCGAGCAACGCGAGGGTCTTCGGGTCTGCTCCGACACACACGGCATTTCGCACTGCCTCGTCGATTGCCGATGCAGCCATATTGTATGGATTAAGATCGCCGTACATCGGATTCATTCCACACGAAATCACGAGACCACGCCGCGAATCGAGTCGAGGACGTATGACTGCCGCATCACTGGGACCGTCATTCATTGCCCCCACCAGCGGCTTGATAACACTGCCTCCTTGAACTTCGTGATCGCACTGGCGGATCATCCAATGTTTGCTGGCGACATTGGGGGAAGCGAGAATGGCGAGCAGAATTTTCTTGTAATCAAAGAGCGGAGGCATAACCTTCACGCTCTTAGAGGGATGATACACCGCCTCCCGTACTATCGGCGGGCGCCCCTTGTGGAGCAACCTCATGTCAATGTCGGCAACCTGTTGCCCTTGATATTTCAACACGAGCCGTCCCGTCGGTTGAAACGTTCCCATCACCGTTGCTTCGACACATTCAGATTCGCAGAGTTGTCGGAACTCCTCCCAATTCTCCGGGGGCATCGCAAGCACCATCCGCTCTTGCGATTCAGAAATCCAAATGTCGGTATAACTCAAACCTTCGTATTTGAGCGGAGCGTTCGAGAGTTCGACCTCGGCACCGATTTTCTCCCCCATTTCGCCGATGGCACTGGAAAACCCTCCCGCCCCGCAGTCGGTCACGGCATGATACAGGTTCCGGTCCCTCGCTGCCAACATTACGTCGAGATACATTTTTTCGATCACAGCATCGCCGATTTGGGTTTTGCCGCCGGTCAGCGTTTCCCCCTCATCGGTCAACTCCCCACTACTGAATGTTGCACCGTGAATACCATCTTTTCCCGTTCGGGCACCGAGGGCAACGATCAGATCGTTCGGCTTCGGTGCCTTGAAGGACTTGTCTTTCGGAATAAGTCCGATGTTGCCGCAACAGACTATCGGATTGGCGAGATAACGTTTATCAAAATAGACTGCCCCATTGACCAGCGGTACTCCCATCTGGTTGCCGTAGTCTCGCGCGCCGGCGGCGACATTCTTGAGAATCCGACGCGGATGCAACACCCCGGTAGGAATGCTTGTCGGATCAATGTCCGGCGGAGCCACGCAGGTTACACTGGTTGATGCTATGGGTTTCGCCCCCAAGCCGGTGCCCATCGTATCCCGCATGCATCCGCCGAGTCCGGTGTGCGCACCACCGTAGGGCTCAACCGCCGAAGGACGATTATGTGTTTCGGCTTTGAATGTGACGTTGTATTCGTCGTCGAAGGTAACCACACCAGCATTGTCCGCAAAGACACTTATGCACCGCTTAGCAACGTCGGGATTCTTCTCGCAAAGTTCCCTCGTAGCGGCGAAAATCGTCTCCTTGAGCATGTTTTCGTACTGCTTTTCTGCGAGCACTTTACCATCGGCATCTTTGTGGACGAAGTGTATCCGTCCGCCTAGAGTTTTGTGCGAGCAATGTTCACTCCAAGTTTGCGCGAAGGTTTCGAGTTCGACATCGGTCGGATCACGGTCGAGTTTTTCAAACGCCGCCTTGATCGTTTGCATTTCTGTCAGCGTCAGGTAGAGTTGCCCCTCTTTACTCAATTTCAGCAGTTGTTCATCATTCATGCCGCGCATCGGAACGGTTGTGAGTTTGAATTCGTAAGGAGAACCAAAACGTAGCGTCGTGAAGAAAATGTTGCCGAAGACGACCTGTTCGATGGCATCGTTGGCAAGCAGTTTTGTTGCCAGAGTTTTTTTGTCGTTAGTGTCGATACCAGTGATCCAATACTTTTTGAAGGAGCGGAGAGCATCGGTGGCGAGTCCATAGTCGGCAAAGAGTTGCCGGACATGTTCGGAGGCAGTGTCGATGACACCCGGTTTTGGCAAAACGTAGATTGGTTCAGTCCCCTCCCATTGAACCGGTACTTCGGCGACTTCGACTCGTTCCAAAACAGGATCTGCAAGGAGTTTTCGTGCGAGTTTTGCAATTCTTTCTGTGTCGTTTTGCGCATCGCCTCGAATTTCAAGCAAGTATCCGTGAGCGGTTTTGGCATCGACGTGATCGAACAGCCCAAGAGCGTGTGCCTCTTGTGTGAGGGTTTCTGCGCAGGCATCAGGCTGTCCGGCAACAGAAAAAATGGTGATTTCCCAGAGCATGGAAGTGAGGGAGTTTAGTGAAAGCAGTTATTATACCCGATCAGCGTAAGAGCGCAAGAGTGGGGTACTTATGCCCTTCCGTCGATAAGTTCGTTTTTCCCGTCCCTTTCTTGTGTCAGTATCCTGTGGAAAACACTGTCCGCCAAGACGGGGGCAGGTTAGAATCGATCTTCGCTCCATCCGCTCCTTCGATGTTGGGTAATGCAACCTGATGCCCTGCACGACGCAACAACTCGGCTCCTCTGTTTCCCAGATTTTCGTCCAGTGTGAATTTCATCCTAAAACTCCTGCTGTTTCATAGATTTCCAGGGGAAGATCGACAAAGACATTCCGTGACATTTCGGCACCGTAAGCAATGCAAGCCGGGAGCGCAGTGAAACGGAGCGACCGGATATACCGGCTAGATCGCCACAATTTCTGCACCGACAAGCGTCGCCGCCAAAAGTGGAATCGTCAGACACGACAGGTCGGTTAAAAACTGTCCCTTCGTTTCGTCAAAACGAATATCGCCCGGCAAACTGTCCAGTATTACCGCACGTCCCGGTTCCATCGGGTCGTAAAGCACCATCTTATCCTTGCTATCCGTCAATCGGAATGTGTCCAACGTTCGTGTTGAAACCGTGTATGTTCGACCATTGACTTGATAGGAAAAATCAACTTTCATCACCGGTTCGCCGCTGTGCTTGTCTCTTATTTCCGCAACATAATTCGGCTGTCCGCCACCGACGCTCCTTTGCCTTCCGCATGCACAATCAATGGATTGATGTCGAACTCCGCTACCTCAGGATGATTCACGACCATCGCCGACATGCGTAAAATTACGTCCACTACCGTATTGTTCCGTTTATACGTCTGTTTGCCGACCGCTCTCGCGGAGAATCCAATGCTTCAATGCCGTCAGTTCCTCTTCGGTATTTCCCTCCGTGAAATGGAGAAAATCAATCCAATTATGCTTGGAAACCACAATCGCTGACTCCGTCGAGTTGCCGT
>Ga0082212_10013115_pt1 | contig 10381 bp, 6 predicted proteins | sample TergutNt197P3_FD_71548 | JGI IMG/M metagenome (GOLD analysis project Ga0082212, IMG submission 71548) | Neocapritermes taracua P3 segment gut microbial communities from Petit-Saut dam, French Guiana - Nt197 P3 | ecosystem: Host-associated > Arthropoda: Insects > Digestive system > Gut ...
CTTTTCTGCATAATAAATGAGATCATCGACATCATATTTCTTCTTTTTTGTGGAGAGCAGTTGAGCCGCTTTTTCAAGCGTATAGTGGCTCCTTTTCGGCATTGTCATTATTTGCCTCTTTCACTTGTTACGCTGTTTTGAAGGATGGATGAATCACCTTGCCTCTAATAGAAATGGCATCCAAATAATCCGCCCAATCCTGCATCATTTTCTTGCGCTCTTCAAGAAACATGGCTCGGTCATAGGCGCTGTCCACCTTGTTTTTCTGTGCATGAGCCAATTGCCGGTCAACGACTTCGTGCCTGTATCCCAGGCGCTCCTTGATGGTGCTCATGGCCAACGCCCTGAAACCGTGGCCGGTCATCTGGTTTTGGTAGCCCATGCGTTTTAGGGCCATGAGGATAGCGCCGTTGCTCATGGGTTTTTCATGATTTCGCTGGTTGGGGAAGAGCCACTGGTTTCTTCCTGTGAGCGTGTGAAGCTCTTTGAGCAGTTCTAATGCCTGCTTGGACATGCAGACGTGGTGGTCGGTCTTGTCAGGGTTCATGGCAAGTTTGCCGCGTTTCATGCGGTTCCAAGGAATGATCCATTCTCCGGTTTCCAGGTTGATTTCGCTCCAGGGGGCTTCGATGAGTTCGCTGGTTCTGAGAAATAGCAGCAACATAAGGCGCAGGGCTATGCGCGTTGGCATGTAGAGCCGGGCATCATTCTGGTTCATGGCTTTAAGGAAGGTGGGAAGTTCGTCTGATGTGATGGCTGCGAAATGTCCCTTTCTGACGGGTTTTAAGACGTCTGTGAGGTCGTTTGCGATGTTTTTGTCGGTATATCCATGCTGGATGGCATAACTGAATATGCGGGCGCAGTTGGCTTTGAGGCGTTTGGCGATTTCGTGTGCGCCTCTGCTTTCTATTTTGCGCAGAGTCTCGATGAGTTGCTTGTGGGTGATGATGCTGATTGGTAAATCCCCTATTTCGGGGAAGATGTCTTTTTCGAGACGGTTGAGGATGTCTTTGGCCGTAGAGGGTTGCCATGTCTCCAGACGGTTGGTATGCCATTCACGAGCGATTTTTTGGAAGGTGTTGGCGGCGCGTTCATCTTGAGCGTTTTTCTGTTCTTTTCGCACCTCCAGGGGGTTCATACCGGCAGCAATCAATTTTCTGGCATCTTCACGATTTTGACGCGCCTGTTCCAGAGAGACATCCGGATATTTACCAAAGGAAAGAAGCCTGGGCTTGTTATTGAAGCGATATTTCAACCGCCATAGCTTTGTACCTAAATTGGTAATTTCAAGATAGAGGCCCCCTCCATCAAAAAGGGTATAGGTTTTTTCTTTGATTTTGGCATTTTTCACCTGCAAGGGGGAAAGGGGTTTGATGATGCGTGCCATAAAACATCCTTTTTAGGTATAAGTAAGTTTGAGTATAAGCTAACTTATACTCAAACTTATACTCATATTTTCCGGATGTCAACGCGCCAACATAAACCGCAACAAACAAAAAAGCCGCATAATCATTTGATTTTACGCGGCTTTTTGAACTTTTTCGAACTTCCAAAAACGTGTCATTGGCGGAGATGGAGGGATTCGAACCCTCGATACGAGTTTTGCCCGTATGCTCCCTTAGCAGGGGAGTGCCTTCGACCTCTCGGCCACATCTCCTCGCCATGCTCACACTCTTTGAAGCGAGATTGCGATAATAGCTTTTTGCTTCTCTCCGGTCAATGTGTCTGCCCATGTTTTTGATATAAACGCATCTATGTCCTTTATAACAAACGTAAAAAAACCCGCATTTTTTATGCGGGTTAAACCGATAAACAGCACTTAAAGGGAAGAAAAAAAAGACTATTTACCGGAAAAACGGACTACCCAAATCAAGCTGTCTCATTTCGTCTTTTGCGGATTTAAAAAGCTAATCCTTGACGTTTTTCGCGCTTTTCATTTTGGGCTTCGATTTTTCAAAGTGCTGCCTGGTAGCAGGTTCCAGATTTTCACGGGTTTGCCTGTCTACGACATCTAAAACCTGCTTATGCCCACTTTCAAGGTTATTTTGGTATCCCCTTTTTTTGCTTTGCCCGGGTTTGCTTTTTCCATCCATCATCCTGGTCTCCTGAATGAAATAAGGGAATACATTGGGCATTTCCAACAGCAATAAATTCGATGCGATTCATACTAATTTGCTTCGCTTTATCCACTCTTTGATTTTTATCGAAATCCAACTGGATGAGACCGGCATTGCATCCATACCGATTCCCTGATACAGATCAAAAAAACAAAGCCGGCATCCTTTTGGCATGCCGGCTTTGTCTATCAGGCTTAAAATTCAGGTGATCTTTACCCGCAACATGGCGTTGTTTGTTTGACCCGCTGCCTCCAGGTCTGCAATAGTGGATCGGTATAGCCGGAGGGTTGCGTCAGCCCTTCAAAAACCAGGTCGCAGGCCGCAAGGAAACCAGGCGAATGCGCAAGATCATCGCTCATATTCTGATACCCTTCCGTATCGGCATTTTGCTCATCCACGACGGCAGCCATCCGTTTGAGCGTCTCATAAACCTGCTCCCTGGTTACGATGCCGTGACGAATCCAGTTTGCCATATGCTGGGTGGAAATACGCAGTGTCGCGCGATCTTCCATCAGGGCGACATCCTGAATATCGGGTACTTTTGAACAGCCGATGCCAAGGCTCACCCAGCGGACAACGTAGCCAAGCAGCGTCTGGGCATTATTGTCCAGTTCCTCCTGGATTTCTTCCGGCGTCCAATTGGGCTTATCCGTGACCGGAATGGTCAGCAGGTCTTCCAGCACCTTTTCCTGAAAGTCATCCAGCACTTTTTCATGGATGCTTTCCAGCTCATCCTGCACATCCTCAACATCGATCATGTGATAGTGCAAGGCATGTAAAATGGCGGCGGTGGGTGACGGCACCCACGCCGTATTGGCGCCGGCCTTAAGGTGGCCGATTTTCTGCTTCATCATCTCAGCCATGTTATCCGGCATCGCCCACATGCCCTTGCCGATCTGCGCCAGCCCCTTCATGCCGCACGCCAGGCCAACCTGGACATTGTTGATTTCATAAGCCTTCAGCCATTTGGCGCGGCGCATATCCCCTTTGCGGAACATGGGGCCGGCTTCCATCGAGGTATGGATTTCATCGCCGGTACGGTCCAAAAAGCCGGTATTAATGAAAGCCAAACGATCACAGGCCGCATGGATGCACGCTTTGAGGTTGACGCTGGTACGGCGTTCTTCATCCATGATGCCGAGCTTCACCGTGTTTTCAGGCAACCCCAACAGCTTCTCAACCCGGGAATACAGCTTTTCGATAAAAGCAACTTCATGCGGGCCATGCAACTTTGGCATCACGACATAAATGGAGCCATTGCGTGAATTTTTCCGCGTCGCTTGATCGTGCTTGGCAATCAGCGTATTAATCACGGCTTCCAGGATGCCGGTATGGATTTCGCTTTTATCCTTATCGAGAATAGCCGGGTTCGTCATTAAAAGACCGGTATTTCTAATAAACATCAGGCTTCTTGCCTGCAGGATCAAAGTCCCGCCGCCAAGCGGTTTGTAGACGCGCTCCGGATTGATCTTCCGGGTAAAAACCTTGCCGTTTTTGCTGACGGATTCTTCCAGGTCGCCTTTCATCAGGCCAAGCCAATTGCGATAAGCCACAACCATATCCTGGGCATCAACAACCGCAACCGAATCCTCGCAATCCATGATGGTCGTGGTAGCGGCCTCAATGATGATGTCGCGCTTGCCTGCCGGGTCTTGCTTGCTGATGGGATCATTCCGGTCGAAAATAATCTCGAAATGCAAACGATTCTGGCAAAAAAGGATGGATTTCGGCGAACCGGAATCGCCCGTAAAACCAACAATGCACTCCGGATTCCGGATAGTCGTCACAGAGCCATCCAGCATGCGAACAACCAGCAGGCCGCGTGCCAGCGTGTATTCAACCGCCTGGCGATGTGAGCCTCTTTCAAGCTGGATGATCTGGTCCAGAAATTCGCCTGCATAAGCGATGACTTTATCGCCGCGAACCGGGTTATAGCCGGCGCCGCGCGCCGCGCCATCCTCCTCCGGAATCACATCACTCCCATACAGCGCATCATACAGGCTGCCCCAGCGGGCATTAACCGCATTGAGGACATAACGCGCTTTGGTCAGCGGCACAACAAGCTGCGGCCCGCCCTGCCAGGCAACTTCAAAATCAATATTGACCGGGTCGATTTTGACGCTTTCCGGAACCGGCACCAGATAGCCGATGTCTGTGAGAAATTTTTTGTAAACCGGCATATTGGCGATAGGGCCGGGATTCTGATGATGCCAGTCGTCGATTGCTTTTTGCAGGCGGGTACGTTCAGCCAATAAATCCTGGAGTTGCGGCGTCAATTCATGGACGATCTCATCAAACCCCTTCCAAAAAGCAGCGCTTTCCATGCCCGATCCCGGCAATGCTTCATTTTCAATAAAAGCATATAAAACCGGGTCTACCTGAAGATTGTGGCAACCAATACGATTATCCATAAGGGCTTCTTTCTGAAATATTTCTTATTCCAATTAATTAATAAAAACAAGCGGATGACGGACATGGCTCCCGCCCGGATCGCTTATTCACTCAAAATGGCAATGGAACAGACCAGAAGATAGGGCTCTGCTCTTTTACATATAATATTAATATTACATCAAAGCCGGAAAATGAGGACGCCCTCGCCTGATTTTAAAGCTGCGGCCAGCACCGGCAATTGCCATAAAGAAACATCATTCGGTATAAAGGGCTGACTTTGGGGCAAACCGCGCACAAGCACAACAGGCTGTTTGTGCCCGACATTCACATCCCCGGATGTGGCGCATCTTTGCACCGGATTTTCCGTTGCGTCTTTATTTTCCCGATCTGCGTTGGGCAGGAAGCCTCACGCACAACCGGGCATCTGAAAAAACAAGGTCAGCCCCGAAAAAGAACATCAGGAACCATGCAACCCAAAGAGAAGAAGAGAAACAGCGGTGGCGACCATCTAAATACCGTGATGCCGCCTATAGAGGGGTTTAAAAGCCGCCTCCATCACGCCTGCATGAGATGCTGTTTAAAGGTTGTATACATTTCCAGGGCAGCCTGCCTCTCTTTTGCATTCTGATCATATCCGGAAACCGGGGCGCTCAGTCTGTTAATAACGGCATCCACCACATTAACCGCCGAAGCCGCATTCGCCCCGAAAAAACCTCCCGGACTGACGGAATGTCCCTGCTCATCAAAACCAACATTCAACCCGGCTTGCGCCATGAGTGCGACCACTGTCATTTCGTTCATGTAATAGCTCTTGTTGCCGGTATCCAGGCCAAGATCTTCCTTGGTTTTTTCCCAGGCCTTCTTCACCGAATCGGGCGCTTTGACAAACAGTTGATCGACGGGGGTTTTCATTTCTGCTGCACTGGTCGCTTCACCGCTCTTTTTCAATGATGCAACGGTGTCACTAATCGTCACTTTGGAAGCAGGCGCAGGCTCTGCGGCTGTTTCCTTCGCATCCGATCCTTTAATCGCATCGGTTACCATGCTTTGGACAATGGATGCCACAATGCCGATACCAATCTGGGCAATAATGCCGATGGCCATAACTACTCCTACAAAACTACCAAAAGGATCTTTATGATAACGGCAAAAAATCGCTTTTAAAACATCGGATAAAGGCAGCTTTACCCCTTATTTTCCGGCATCACGCCAAGCCATAAAAATATCCCCTGCCCGGTCCATGCCCCCCTGCCCCCATATCAGGCCAACCGATTACTATCATCCCAATCCGGTTAAAAATGAACGAATGAACATCTTCTCTATTCCCTCAAAAAGCAGGCATCCCTCTCTTCCCGAAAAAGACTGGCTTACCTGCCGGTTTCTTCATGCCGGCAGCCAAAAGCTTTACTTCACTTTGATCATCATCAGCAAAAAAAGACAATTATTTTCAATAAAAAAGGTCAAAGCAAAACACGTTACTCGACATGAGAGACGTTTAAACATGCTCACTATCCTAAGGAGTTCACTATGAAAAGAATCATATCTTCCTTGCTGGCGGGACTTTTGGTCACTTCTTTCGCGCAGGCGGCAGGTACTTATATGGCTGACAGTACTACTTATAAAAAACAGCAAACCGGTTACGTAAGCGATTCAATCACGGCAAGCCAAGCGGAAAAAATGGGCTATGCAAGGAATTATCAAGGCACCTGGAATGCAAACTGGTCTCATCCGGAATGGGGTTATTACCATGAAATATGGGGAACGGCTTCCACACTGAATATATTGTCAGACCCAAGCAGCCCTTACGAAACCCAGAAAACATTTAAATACTGATCAGGCAATGTAAATACAAAAACGGACTCCGCTTTAGCCTGAGTCCGTTTTTTAGTTTAAATCGTCATCTTTCCCCATACCGGGTTCATCTTTCGTCCCAACTTCCCGTTTTCTTTCCTGATTCAAAAACACGAAACCAATGCCTGCCGGATGTGGCATACATCCGCCGGCCCCTCGCACCTGTCCTGACCATTGTCAGCAGCAAAAGGGCTCTCTGTATTTTGCAACAAAAATAGAAGCTGACCGTACTCATGCAACCAGCCGATATTCATCACATCCATAAAACCATTCTGTCCCGGCCAACATCCGGGGAAAGCCCACAGAATCAGGCGGCCTTCTCTGCCCTAGTGGACAAGCTGGCTTTTCCTCTCCTCAAGAAGCGCACTCACCTCATCCTTGTTCAAATCAAAAATATCAATTTGATCGCGGTTCTCCGTGCTGAGATAGCCGTTCGTTGCGTGGTAGGTCAGATTCTTGACTGACGCAAGGAGTGTTCCCTCCTTTTCAATATTATTGCGCTCATACACAATCGTACCGATGACAACATAGTCATCAGGATGATTAATGCCGCTGGCAACGTGTTTTCCTGTCAGATTAATGCTGATTATTTTCGGATATTCCATCTCTGATTCCACTAATACAGGACATTCAAAATCTCCAAACAAACTTTACCGTAAACCGGAAAATCCTGCAGACAACAAAAAGGGACTAACTATAACCTCGTCCGCAAAGATCAGCAAACTCATCTTTTAAAATACCGCGTCCGGATTCTCAAAGTAATTTCAAAAAGAACGGAAGATTGGGCCGGGAAACGTTGACCTTGATCTGTAAAAAAGCTATTATTTTATGTTCAGCGGAGAGGTGGATGAGTGGTTGAAGTCGCACGCCTGGAAAGCGTGTATAGGTTCATAGCCTATCGAGGGTTCGAATCCCTTCCTCTCCGCCACTGATACATTTTTTAGCGTCCGATAACCCGTGTAAAGCATAGTGTTTACGCGGTTTTTTTGTTTTATAGCGTTCTATAGCGTCCAGTGACATCCATAAAATATGGGTATATTATTTGAGCAGGTATATACCCATATATCCATACCCTTGTTGATAGGCAATTAGCACATGCACAAAAGAGTAAGATCAACAGCGCCTGACAGGGCGACATCCCTCGAGGAGCGAAAGAAAATGATACAAAGTTGGGCTAATTATCTCAATGGCATTAAAACAAACATTTCATAATAAAATAGTTAAGTTTGTAAATGGCGAGCTTTTTGCCATATTTCCTTATATCTGGAATGAGGCATAACATCATTATCAATGTATTTAATAAGATCGCTATAGGCTTTTTCTATTTCGTCTAAAGGAGCAGGAGTAATTAGGTGTTGTTGAGTCCACTTGGATAAGCGGTTTATTTGAACAGGTGTTGCCTCTATTGCTTTTTTATTAGCAATATATAAAAAAGGAAGAACAAGTATATTTGAATCACGCGAAATAAAATCAAAAACAGGTTTCGCACGTGCCAAAGTACCCTTTTTAATAAAAAGACTTTTCCATCTTTCATCTTCTGTATGTAACCAGAATCGTGAGTTTCCTAAAGAGCGGTTTAGTAATCCTGCTAACTGCATTGCTAGGGCCTCAGTGGAGTAAAGGGGCTGTTTTTCCTTTTTTAAGTGATATCGCACGCGATACCAATTCAGCCGCTTAAAATGCATAGAAAAATCGGTATCTGTTTGAATAGAAGGATTGGTTAAATTAAGTATATCCTGTTCAGAGAATTCGGGAGGTAAAATTTGAACCGTTCGATTCTCGTCTTCTATCCACTCATTTAAAAGAATCGACACAGCAATTCTTTCTGTTTGCAGATCACAATTAATCATTATTGGCTCATGTTCATGTGATTTTTCGGCAAGCGTCCAGTCATCCCTTTTAAAGAAATCGCGATATTTTCCTCCTTCGCATGGTAAATCAAGCCATGCATCATCCAATATATTATTTTTTGCTATAGGGTACCAAGTATCTCTATCATAAAATGCCATGCTTTTTACAAAAAAAGAATAAATAGAGCAATCCTGAGGTTTCAAAAATTCTTTGCGTTCCAAATCAAGCTCCACAGATTTTTTTAACGCTTCTAATACAGTTTCTTCGAATTTGATTTCAGCATGAGGCGCCAGGCTATCGCGATTGGCTGTAAGCCAATCATTGGCCCTTCCAGACATTAAATCTACTTGAACTTTTACTGTTTGAGGGAGAAATCTTGAATTTTTATACTCGAAAGGTTGACCACGATATCTTGATTCTAAACCCCAAAAACGGGATCGTGTTGGTTTATAACGTATTTGTAACTGTTGTCCATTGGCTTCGATAAAACGCCAAGTAAAAAAATCTGGTTCATGAATATCGCCATTTGAATCAAGTGACGCAGAAGTTTCGTTATTATTTGATATCTTTATGGATTCATCTTTATCTTTAGTTCTTAATTCAGCATGGATTGAGATTAATGACCGATCTGCAAAAATCTGAATTTGATCTGCTAATTGTGCGGCTTCGTAAGGAAATGTTACATCCAATAAGGGATCCATTGAATGAATAAAACGCGAAGTAATAGAGTTATTATCTCCATATGAAATACGCCACGATTTAGCGAAAGCATCAAACAATAATTTAATTTCTATGGTTGTGCCAAATGGCTGGGCTACTTCATTTTCCAACAATTGAAGTACAACCAATCCCTCTTTATCTCCAGATGGACTATGCATAGTAATGCGCATAGTTTCATTGGTAATGATACTTTTTGTTGTAACGGTAAGTTCGTCGCAAAGCAAAAAAACACTTTGAAACCCTATTCCGAAAGCACCAGAGGGCCTTAACCATTCTGGCATCTGGTTGATGATATTTTGACGATCAACATTCCTTTGGGAGCCACCGATTCTTAGCATATGCGTTAAGTCTGTTCGACTAATGCCAGTACCTTGATCTATTATTCTCAAAGTCCACCGTGACTTTTCTTCGGGTATATCAGTGACGTCAGGGTTTTCGATTAATTCTACTTGGATGGATTTGCTTTGAAAAAGTTTTTCCATTTCAGGTTGTGTTGGATCACACCAATTTTCTTTTGGTATCTTTCCTTTCTCAGTCAACCACAAATTTAATAATGTTGCATCAACAGCATTTTGTAATAATTCACGAATACAAGCAAAAGGGGTACTGTATAGGTTGCTGCCCTGTAAAAGATCAATGACCTTACCTTCATCAACGCTAAATTGTGGACGTTGTCCCTCTTTTAGAATTTGCAGTTCGCCTTTCAAACTAACATCAATTTGTCCTAAGGTTGGCAATAAACCAAGTTTTCGATCTGGTACAATATCTTGCCAATGTGCCATTTGATCCTGAACCTCTTGTCTTAACCAATCAAACCATTTGAAGGTTTCAAGATATCCTTCTATCGTTTCACACTCAGCGCTAATTTCAATACGCTCCGAATCAATGCGTAAATGACGTATTCCTGTGTGCTTTTCTTCATGAGCTTTACTAATTTTGGGACGATCATCTCCTGCAATGCGTTGCATTACAGGACAGAAACGATTATCGTCAAGATCAAGTAAGTCACCTAATCTCAAAAGGCACGCAATAAATCGAGGATGGCAATCTTCTTGCGCCAAACCCGCTTCTCTGAAAGGTAGCCCCTGATTTGACAAAATTTCTTTAAAAGGAGCTCCATGCATTTGGCATATTCGACCCAATAATTTAAATAATCTTGTTGGCATCAATTCCGTTCGCGGGGAACTCATACCCAAGCTGGTCCAAGGTGTTTGGATAATTCTTTCTGAACGCTCTGGGTGCATACTTCTGAACCATTCTGCTAACAAACCATGGAATTTATATGTGGCTTCTACCGGTGAATCTGCGCCAATAAAGCATGTCGACATATCTTTCGCATTGAAATTTTTAGCAAAACGATTCAATTCATGCGTAGGTGTATTGCGTATACCTTCGAGGAATACAGCAAATTGAGGGGCGTTAATGGCATTTATCATGTTCTCCTTGGAAAC
>Ga0082212_10013116_pt1 | contig 10381 bp, 6 predicted proteins | sample TergutNt197P3_FD_71548 | JGI IMG/M metagenome (GOLD analysis project Ga0082212, IMG submission 71548) | Neocapritermes taracua P3 segment gut microbial communities from Petit-Saut dam, French Guiana - Nt197 P3 | ecosystem: Host-associated > Arthropoda: Insects > Digestive system > Gut ...
AGGTTCAGATGATCCGGGTTGGCCGTCTCTATGTCCCCCAGGCCGTTGATTCCCGCCGCCCTTTCCTCCTGGCCCCTCTTGTAGCCGAGAAAATACGAACTCCCGGCCAAGGCCAGGACAATCACAAACACGATGAACGCCGAGTCCAGCCCGAAAACCACTTCGCGCGGCGCCCTTGGCCTCGGTTCCGGGGCCGGCGCGGGAGCGGGGCGCGGTTGCGCCGCTTTCGCCGACGGCTGCGGAGCCGCCTGGCGTTCCGGGCGGGGCGGCGGAGGGTAGGAGGGGTATCCCTCGTCGACCACGCTTTGGTCAAGCGAATCGTCGACAATGATCAGCCTCTCCGACTCTTCCCGTTCTTCCCTTTTCTCGCGGACCTCCTCGGCTATCGCGCTTGGCCGCCATTCAGGTATCGGCGCCGGCGGCGGCGCAGGCGGCGGGGAGGGCGGCGGCTCCGGCGTTTGCTGCCTTGATTCAATGCCAAGGGGCATTTTGCCCTTGGCTCTTTTGGCAGCCAGAATCTCGTACAGCTCCAGTCTTTTGCCTTCTTTTGCCATGCGGGCAAACTCCGGCAGCTGCTTTCGATATTCCAATAAAAACAACACCGTCCACCATCTCTGGGGACGGAGAACAGACACTCTTTATTTTAACCGCCGTTCAGCAGGTTGTCAACTGATGTTTCGCAAATTCCCAATGGCCGCCGGGTCTGCGCATCCGAATTTTCCGGAGAACCGCCCATAAAGCGAAATGACGCTGAAAAAGCGGAAATATTTTTGCGCCAGTCCGTGGCTAATCCTTGTAACGCGGGATGATTCTGATATATTTATATTTGCAGCATAAACGATCGCTCAGTCGGCGGAAACGGTCTGGCGTTTGTTCGTTTGTTAATGTTTGTTTTTTGTGATGGTGTTATGGCGATGGGAGGCAATAATCCCGGCGCGGGGTGCATTATGCCGGCCCAGCCATGTTTTGGGTGGCGGAAAAGACGGGAAAGGATATATGCCGGTGCGAGCGTATGTTGCAGACAATGTCATTCTTGACAAGGATTTGACCGGGTTCACGATATCCGGCGATCCCGGCTGCGACGGCTATAATGTCGAATCCGTGGCTGTCTTTGAGGAAATCGTCGGCCAGAGGGCCGATTTTCATCTTGTGTTGGGCGACTTGGTTCCTGCTGGCCATGAGCGCTGGTTCAGGCAGTTTGAGGACATATTGGACCGCGCCGCGTCCGCGCCGGTGTTCTGCCTTGCCGGCAACCATGATCTGCCCGGCTATGCCGGCCGCCTTGGCCGGGAGAACTACTTTATACGGGCCGGGGACACCTTGACGGTCGTCCTGGACAATTCCAGGCGGGAGTTCGGCAAGGCGGCCGTCGACTTGCTCCGGGAGGCCCTGGACAGCCAATCCGGGGGAGTGGAACACATATTCGTCGCCTTTCATGTTCCGCCGCCCAACGGCATATCGAAAAACTCGATTTCCCGGGCCGAATGGGACAAGGTGAGCGATTTGCTCATTCCCCATCGGGCCAGGGTGCGGGCGATTTTCGCCGGCCATGTGCATTCGGCCTTTTCCTTTGAACTCGATTCCCTGCCTGTGGTGGTCACCGGCGGCGGCGGGGCGCGGCTGGATCCGGTGGACAACGGCTATTTCGACCGGAACAGGCACCATTACATGCTGGCGAGCCGGGAGGGCGGTTCGTGGCGCCTCGCCGCGAAGGCCGTCTTTCCGGGAGGGGCGCCCGCGACGGAGGCCGGGGCGGCGGAGGTGGCCGCGGCCCTTGCGGAATCGTTTTCCGGCGAATGCCGGGCGCATGAGCGGTATCGGGCCTACGCCGAACGGGCGCTGTTATTGGGCCAGCCCGGCCTGGCCAAGCTGTTCCGGGCCGCGGCCGACTCGGAACGCCACCATGCCGCCAACATGTTGCTGGCGCTGGGGGAAATCGGGGACAATGCCCGCAACCTTGCCGATTCGATACGGCGGGAGGAAGACGAATGGCGGCGGGAGTATGTCCGGCATCTCGAAGCGGCCAGGAGATTGAAGGCGGATGGCCGGGCCGCGACCGCCTTCGATTGCGCCATGCGGGCGGAAAAAGTCCATCATGCCATGCTTACGGCGGCGTTGGCGTCCCTCGAACAAGGCGGGATGGTGCCGGAGCGGCGGTATTTCACCTGCACCCGATGCGGGTTCACCCACGAGGGGAATGCGCCGCCGCCGGTCTGCCCGGCCTGCGGAACCGATGACAAGCGATTCGCGGAGGTTGAATAATTCGATTTCAATATTTCAAGGGCAATTTTCGGGAGAAACTTTTTTCGCGAGGAAAACGCCATGAGCCTGAAGAAGAAATTGTGGATCGCCTTCATCATGATGATCGTCTTGTCGCTGGTGATTTCTGCCTTCGCCATCCGGGGGAACCTGTACATGAGCAGGTTCACTGGCCTGCAGTCGCAGGCGTTCGCGCCGCAGGCCGTGAACTCCAGCCGACTTGGCTTCGCCGTGCTGAACGCCGGCTACAACTTCAGGGCGTACCAATACACATACGACGAGAACCTGTATGCGGTAGGCATGAATTCCGTTATGAAACTGAAGGAAGCCCGTGACGAGGCGAAGAAACTCATCTCCGCCCTGGGCGGCGATCTTCCGCTCCGTCTGCCGCTGCTGGCGGAAAACTGGTCCTCCATCGACAAGGCGGTCGACGAATACCAGCGCATCACTAAGGAAATGCACACGCACAGCTCGCGGGTTCCGCAATTGCGCATGGACATGGAGGCCGCCGGGCTCGACATGGCCGGGCTGGTGAAGGCGTATTTCGCGGGGTATAGGGAACTGGCGGACGCCGAAGCCAGGGAAATGGCCGAGGCCGGGGCCGGGAAAGCCGACCCCTCCAAACTCCATCGGCGCTTCGAGCACTACGACAAAGGGATGGAGCTTATCCGTCTGGTGGAGGACACGCGTCGATTGACCTGGTGTGCGCAGGCCACCTTCGATAGCAATGACAGTGACGCCCTCTATAAAGAGGCCGAAGGCGGCATAGCAAGGTTGAAGGAAGAGTTCAACATCCTGAGGGATTCGTCCTCTATGGCGGACTGGCGGAAAAAAAGCGATGAGGTGATCGCCTGCGCCGACAAATGGTGGAACATTGTCGACGACCTCGACCAAACCACCGTCGAGGCGGGACGGATCGCCGGGACGCGCGTCGCGCACTATACCATGCTGCGGACGGTGACGGAGGACCTGATGAACTCCGGCATGAACAAGATAGACGCCTCCTGCGCGCAGGCCGACGAAATGGCCGACAGCAACCTGTTCTGGTCGTCGTTCATCGCGGCATTCACGGCGGTCGCGGGACTTGTGCTGGCGGCCCTGATCACGGCATCGATCACCGGCCCGGTCAACCGGATCATCGCGGCGCTCGATTCGGGCGCGGATCGGATGACGGACGCATCCGGCCAGATCAGTTCCGCCGCGAGCTCCCTTGCCGAAGGGGCGACCTCGCAGGCCGCGTCGCTGGAGGAGACGTCGTCGGCGCTGGAGCAGATGGCGTCGATGACCCGCCAGAACGCCGACAACTCCAACAAGGGGAACGACTCCATGAAGGAGGCGAACCAATTGGTGGGCAAGGGGGCGGAGGCGGTCGTTCACATGGCGGAAGCCATGGACGAGATCAACGACTCGGCGGGGAAGATCAGCAATATCATCAAGACGATCGAGGAGATCGCCTTCCAGACGAATCTGCTGGCCCTTAACGCCGCCGTCGAGGCCGCGCGCGCCGGCGACGCCGGAAAGGGCTTCGCTGTCGTCGCGGACGAAGTCAGGAACCTTGCCCAAAGGTCCGCCCAGGCGGCTCGGGACACGACGCAGCTTATCGAGGGCACGGTGACGCGCGTCAGGAACGGCGCCGAAATCGCCGGCGAGTTGACCGAGAGCTTCAAGGGGATCCAGGCGAGCACGGGCGACGTGGCTCGGTTGATCCAGGAAATCGCGATTGCCACGAACGAGCAGGCGCAGGGGGTTGATCAGGTCAACACCGCCGTGGCGCAGATGGACAAGGTGACGCAGCTGAACGCAGCCTCCGCCGAGGAAAGCTCCTCTGCGGCTCAGGACCTCTCGACCCAGGCGACGGTCCTGAAGGACATTGTCGACGACCTGATGAAGCTGGTGGTCGGCCAGCGCCGGAATTCCGCCTCGGCGGAGGCGCCGCCGCGCAATGCCGGAACGGCAAGCCCCTACGCGCGCGACGCGGCCGGCGCCAGGCAGGCCCCGCGCCGACTGCCCCCGCCCGCGGCCGGGCCGAGGAAGGTGATGAAGCCGGACGAGGTGATTCCGCTGGGCGACGACGAATTCTAACGCTCTCGCATGGTTGGCCGATATCGCCGCAATCCGCCATGGATTGCGGCGATGGTGTTTTATTCGTCCGCCCGACAGGGCCGGGGGACATTGCTGTCGGCGAAAAGCACTTGCGGTCGTGCGCGCCAAGCGCTTCCCGCGGCTTCTCCTTCGCCATTCCGCCGAGCGAGGCCGGCCGGCCCGTGGGCCGGAAAACCCCTGAACGCCGAAAACGTATCCCGCCCAAGGGAATTTCCCTTGACAATCGCCGATCGTGTTGTAATTTGGTGGTGTGCACCTGAACACTAGGCATGAATGAGAGTTCCATGAAAGCGACGCTGCAGGACATCGCCGATTACGCCGGAGTCTCCCGGGGGACGGTCGACCGCGTCCTGCACAAGCGGCCGAAAGTGAGCGAGGAGAATCACCGCAAGGTCGAGGAGGCGCTGAAGAAATTCAATTATACTCCGAATCCGGCGGCCCGCTCGCTTGTTCTCTCGGGCAGGAAATTGAGCGTCGGCGTCGTCTTCCCCCCCTGGAGCCCGTATTACAGGAATGAGGTGCTTCGGGGGATTGGGGACGCCAAGGGCAGGTTGCAGGAATACGGAATCGAAGTCATAACCAAACGATGCGCGTCGTATGATTCGGACGAAATGGTGGCGGTCATTGATTCCCTGGTGCGAAAGGGGATTCGCGGGCTTTCGATTCTGGCGGAGAACCGCCCGCCGATACGGGCGAAAATCAAATCCCTGACGCAGAACGGCTTGCCTGTCGTCACCTTCTGCTCCGACATCCCCGGGTCTGGCCGGCTTTGCTGCGTCTCGCAGGACGAGACCAAGAGCGGGCGGATAGCCGGCGACCTGATGGTAAAGATTCTGGGCCGGCGGGGCCGTATTCTGGTGGTATACGGCGGACATCGGTTCGAGGCTCAAAAAAACAGGGTTGACGGCTTTGTCGCGTGTTTGTCTGAAAGGGGAATCCCGCCCGGCAGTTGCATATTGGCGACAACCGACGGACGATTCGGCCAAACGTCCCGGGAGGTCGCGAGGCAGCTTGACCGCAATCGGGACGTGGCGGGCATTTACATGGCATATGAGAATACCGCCGGCGCGGTGGCGGCGGTGCGCAGGGCCGGCAAAGCCGGCGTAATCCGCATGATATGCCATGATGTGCCGGACGATGTGGCGGAGTTTTTGCGGGAGGGGATTATCGATTTCGCCGTCGATCAGAATGTGTACCGCCAGGGCGCCATACCCATAACCATACTGGCCGACTATCTCCTGGGCGGGAAGGTGCCTGAGAGCGAAGTCGCGTTTGCGCCGGTGGTCATCGTGGGGGCGGAGAACATCCCATAATGGAACAGGCATTTTTGCGCATTGTGTGCACGTGAACATATCGGTTTTTCCCGGAACGTACCGTGATCTTCGGGCGCATGCAGCGATGAAGAAAGGCGAATCCGTATGAAACTTGACAAGATCCGAGTCGGGGTTGTGGGGCTGGGAATGGTCTCCTATTCGCATATCAAGGGGTATCAATCCCACGCAAACGCCGAGATAGCCGCCGTGTGCGACCTGGACGCCGGCAAGGCGAGGATGGTGGCGGAAAAATTCGGCATCCCGAAGCATTACACCTCATACGGCGAAATGCTCGGGGATCGGGACATCAACACGGTCGACATCGCCACGCCGACTTTCCTGCACGCCCCGATGGCGCTGGCGGCGGCGAAGGCGGGCAAGAACATCCTTTGCGAAAAACCATTCTCCCTCACCCTCAAAGAAGCCCGGGAGGTTTGCGAAGAAGCCGAGAAGCGGGGGATCAGGCTCATGGTCGGGGAATCGTACGTGTTCATGACCTCGATCATGAAAGCACGCCAGCTTATCGACGCCGGCGAGATCGGGAAGCCCCAGCAAATGCGCCAGCGTTTCGGCGCGTGGGTCGAGCGCGCCGGCGTCATGGACGATCGGCAGATCAACGACCAGGCCTGGCGAACCGATTCGGCAAAGGCCGGAGGCGGCGACTTCCCGTGGATGTTCGACCACTGCGTGCATTTCTTCTCCACCGCCGAATACCTGATGAACGATTCGCGCGTCAAGGCGGTCTATTCGGTCATGTCCGACAATTCCTGGCTTTCCGGGCAGCAGGTGCACAAGGAGGAATGGGACAAGATGCAACTCTATGCCGTCAGCGTTGATCGGGATATACCGCTGATGACCTGGACCTACGAAGACCCCGCCTGCCAGGGGGTGTGGATGCGGGCGGAACACCTCAACGGCAAATATGATCCCATGACCGGCTTTTCGGTGAGCGTCGTTGGCGAGAAGGGGATGATCGAAGTCCTGGGCGAGGGCGGCGGCGGCCTGCAATGGCAAGGGAAAAGGGCGCATCTTGTGCTTCATCGCCGGGGAAGGGAAACGCTTGCCTTCAACTTCGACGAGGGCGGCGATGATATTTGGGAATCCGAAGTGTCGTACTACAGCCGGGCGCACATAAACCAGATCCACGAGTTTGTCGACAGCCTGGCGGCCGGGAGTCCTCTGCGCTACAGTGGCCGGGACGGGGAAAGGGCGGTCCGGACGACCATCGCGGCCATATGTTCGGCGAAAGAGGGCGTGCCGGTCGCGGTCGCGGACGCGACCGATGAAAGGATGTTGGGATGACCGAACGCGATTTTCCGGGAATTTCTTTCAGGCAGGCATGACGGAAGCGAGGAAGGATTATGAAACTGACGGGTGGACAGATTGTTCTCAAGTATCTGGAAAAGGAAAACGTCCCTTATATATTGGGGATTCCGGGACACGGCATTTTCAGCTTTTTCGATGCCGTCAGGGAGGCGGACAAGGCGGGGAAGATCAAGTACCTCCAAGTAAAGCACGAGCAGGCGGCCACCCATATCGCCGACGGGTATTTCAGGATGTCCGGGAAGCCGTTGGCCGTGTTCACCTCCATCGGCCCCGGCGCCTTGAATACCGCAATCGGCTTGGGAACCGCCTATGTCGATTCGTGCGCGGTGTTCCAGGTTTCCGGGGATACCCATGTCCACATGAAGGGCGTGGGCGTGTTGCAGGAAATCGAGCGCTATCAGGATTCCAATTTCATCAGGGCGCTGGAACCGTTGACCAAAAGAAGCTGGCGCGTCGAAAACGTGGCGCAACTGCCTCGGACAATGCGGCGGGCATTCAACCAGATGCTGACCGGGCGCAAGGGGCCGGTTCTCGTGTCCATCCCCATGGACGTCCAGGCCGATTCCATCGAAGTCGAACTCCCCGAACCCGACCGGCACAAAGCCGATAGGGGGCCGGCCGGCGAGCGGACGATGATCGACGCCGCCGTCGAAACGATGAAAACCGCGAAACGCCCGGTCATTCTCGCGGGAGGGGCGATGCTCCGGAGCGGGCATCACGCAAAGCTGGTCGAGTTGGCCGAACTGTGGGGCGCGGCGGTGGTCACGACGCTGGCCGGCAAGAGCGCCTTCCCCGAAGACCATCCCCTGTACGGCTTCCACACCGGCTCCAAGGGAACGCCGGTCGGCCTTGAACTCACCCGAAAAGCCGATGTCGTGCTTGCCCTTGGCACGCGCTTCGCCGACGAGACGACCTGTTCCTACCGCAAGAATGTCGCGTTCAGCTTCCCGAAGACGAAGCTTATCCATGTCGACATCGACGCGGCCGAAATCGGCAAGAATTACGGTTGCGATGTCGGGATCCTCGGCGAGTTGACCGTCGTCATCGATCAGTTGCTGGCCGCATACCGCAAGAGCGCAGGACCGTCCCGCGGCTATATGGAAAAACCATACACCAGGGAAATCCTCAAGCTGAAAAAGGACTGGAACGCGCTCCTGAAGGCCAAGCGCGCCAAGAAGTTCGACAAGATAACCATTTCCCAGCTTATCGGCGAAATGGGCGAATGCCTTCCCGCCGACGCCGTCATCGTCACCTCCTCCGGAAACACCCAGGCGCAGCTCTTCCAGGAATATTGCTTCAAGCAACCGCAAACAAACCTCACCACCGGCGGTTTTTCGACCATGGGCTGGGCGGTGCCCGCCGCCATCGGCGCCAAGCTGGCGAAACCGGACGCGCCGGTGATCGCCTTCCTCGGTGACGGCGACTTCATGATGGTCATGCAGGAACTGTCGACCATGGCGCAGTATAACATTCCCGTCGTGATCCTGCTGGCGAACAACGCCGGCTGGCTGGCAATCAAGGACCTGCAATACGACGTTTTCGGCGGCGAATGCGCTTTCGGAAACGATTGGACCAAAGACGGCAAACCATACTCCCCGGACTTCGCCGGAATCGCGAAAGGCTTCGGCATCCATTCGCAGAAGATCTCCCGCGAAGACGAGGTCGCGGATGCGCTGCGGAAGGCATTGGCTCTGAAAGCCCCGGCGCTCGTCGAAGTGGACGTGCATCGCGACTATCCGGAATCTGGCGGCGAAGCATTCGGCTGGTGGGACGTGCCGGTTCCGGGATATATGAAGGAACTGCGCAGGAAGTACGAAACGGGCGCGGCGGAAGAATTGATTTGAATGCCCTGCATGGACATGTTCGGGGCATCGGCCGGAACACCGGAGCAAAAGGACGAAATGCCATGAAAATCGCCATTATCAACGAAGTGAGCGCCTGCCCGAAGAATCAAGCCATTGTCAATGCCGCCAAAACGGTCAAGGGCGCGGAAATCCTGAATGCCGGGATGAAGAATCCCGAAGATCAGCCCCAGCTCACCTACATCCACACAGGCTACATGGCCGCCATGCTGCTGAACTCGGGCGCCTGCGACTTTGTGGTCGGCGGCTGCGGAACCGGCCAGGGGTTCTTGAACTCGGCCATGCAATTTCCGGGCGTCTTTTGCGGGTTAATCATCGATCCTTTGGACGCCTGGCTGTTTTCGCAGATCAACGGCGGCAATTGCGTCTCCCTGCCCCTGAACAAGGGCTATGGCTGGGCCGGGGACCTCAATCTGAAATACGTGTTCGAGAAACTGTTCAGCGATCCGGCTGGCCGGGGGTATCCTCCGGAACGCGCCGACAGCCAGGCGGCGAGCCGGGAGGCGCTCAAGAAGGTATCGCGGCTCACCCACAAGGACATGGCGCAGATACTGCGGGAGTCGGACCCGGGCGTCCTGAAAACCATTGCCCAACAGGGCGAATTCCTGCAGGCGCTGGAACAGGCTGGCGCAAAGGCGATACTGGAGCGCTTAACTTAAAGCGCTCTGGACATCGTACGGGGCGCCAAATGACGCGAGGAGTCTGCCATGGGTCGTTCCACCGGGGAATTGCGGCAAATCGCCAGGGAAATACGGCGCACTATCCTGAAAATGACCAACCGGGCCGGCGCCGGACATGTGGGCGGGTCGATGTCGGAAGCGGATATTTTGACCGCGCTCTATTTTTCCGAAATGAACATCGACCCCAAACGGGCTGACATGGAAAACCGGGACCGCTTCATCCTGTCCAAAGGTCATTCCTCACCCGGCCTATATGCCGCACTTGCGCACCGGGGCTATTTCGACATGTCCATTTTGGACACGTTTGACGAGGTCGACTCGATGTTGCAGTCTCATCCCGACATGCACAAATGCCCCGGCATCGACTATAGCACCGGGTCGCTTGGGCAGGGGCTTTCCATCGGCGTCGGCATCGCTCAGGGCGGCGGGATGCGCGGCCGAACCTTCCGCACCTACGTCCTGATCGGCGACGGGGAAAGCCAGGAAGGGCAGATCTGGGAGGCGGTGATGTACGCCGGGGTGCGTACAGTGAAACGCTTGATCGCCGTCATCGACAACAACCGTGTGCAATTATCGTCGAAGAGCGACGAGAATATCGATCCGATGCCCTATGAAGAGAAATTTCGCGCCTTCCGGTGGCAAGCGTTGACCGCGGACGGGCATGATTTTGACTCGCTGATTCCCGCGCTTCGGAAAGCGGCGGAAATGTCCGAGGCCGGCCCCGTCGCGCTTATTGCGAACACCGTCAAGGGGAAGGGGGTCAGCTTTATGGAAGGCCGCTACCAATGGCATGGCGTGGCGCCCAATGACGAACAGTTGGCGGCGGCGCTGGCGGAAA